>Ga0207864_1001965_pt1 | contig 20821 bp, 13 predicted proteins | sample HigsolmetaAR202D_FD_184834 | JGI IMG/M metagenome (GOLD analysis project Ga0207864, IMG submission 184834) | Ionic liquid and high solid enriched microbial communities from the Joint BioEnergy Institute, USA - AR20-2-D (SPAdes) (version 2) ... | reverse complement strand
GGATCCACCTCGACGTGGACGTGCTCGACCCGCAGTGGATGCCGGCCGTGGATTCGCCGGATCCAGGCGGACTGCGCTTCGACGAGCTGGAGCCGATCGTGCGCGCCGCGGTGCAGTCACCGCGCGCTGTGGGCATGGAGCTGACGATCTTCGATCCTGACAAGGACCCCGACGGCCGCCTCGCCCGTCAACTCGTCGATCTGCTGGCGCGCGCTTTTGCTCCGGCTCCAGGTGGAACGTCGGGTCATGTCCCCCGCCGGGCAGGAGCACAGGCAGGTCGAGCCGCTTGACCGGGCCCGGATCGGTCCTATACTGGGAGCGATCAATCCCAATATGGGAGCACCATGCTGGACGAGCTTCTCCTGGGGAAGACCCGCGCTGCCGTCCTGCGCGAGCTCTACATCAATCCCGATCGCAGGCTCTCGTTCAATGAGCTCGTGCGTCGGCTGAAATCCGGCCCTGGTGCCGTCTCGCGCGAGCTCGCGACGCTCGCGAGCGCCGGTCTCATCCGCGACGAGCGCGAAGGAAACCAGCGCTTCATTTCCGCGCAGACGGCCGCTCCGCTGTATCCAGAGCTGAAAGCCTTCATCACCAAGGCTTCCGGCGCCCCGACATTCATTCGCGAAGCACTCCGTGGGCTCGAAGACCAGATCGAGCTCGCCGTGATCTTCGGGTCTGTCGCGAGCGGAACCGAGCGGTCCGACAGCGATCTCGACCTCTTCGTGGCAGGCACTGCCGGCTACGCCGTCGTCACGCAGCGTCTGTACGCGATCGAAAATCGTCTCGGCAGACGGATCCAGACTCTATATTTCGATACCGGCTCCGCGACCGATCGGGCGTCGCTTCAGAAGCCGTCGACTCGAACATTGCTCGCCGGGCCAAGAGTTTTCGTAATCGGTGACGAGGCGAAGCTCGACGCACTCCTGGCAGCGGGGGATTCCCGACATGGTCGGAAAGGTAAACCTGGACAATCTCACAAAGGGCGCAAGGCCGGCACTGCACGCCGTTGAGCCCAACTGGGCCATACTTCAGGGCCTGACGGCACGCGCCATGGCGGCACTCGCCGACGCACGGCGTAACAGCAACGCCCTCCCAACCCGCTTCGCCACCGCCTGCAGTGCCGCATTCTGGCTTGCGGGAGTTGCGCTTGAGGCGACTGGCTACCGTCTGGCCGGATCGGAGGGTCATCGCACCGTAGTCTTCCAGTGCCTCGAACATACCCTCAACTGGCCAAGCCACCGCTGGCGGCGGCTCGACGATCTCCATCGATTCCGCAATCGCTTCGACTACGGGGACATCGTTGATGTCTCCGAAGATCAAGTCGAGACCATAATCGCCGATGCCCAGGCGCTACTCGATGACGTCTTGCGCGTCTTCCCAAAGGCCAGACCGCGATGACCATCCGCCAAGTGGACCATGACCGGACCAAGCGCTGAGTTCGGCTTCCCGGCCAGGAATGTGGCCGACCGGGTTAGCTGGCGGTGCGCCTTGCGCGATCTGACCCTGAAGGGGCTTCGCTCAGGCAGTTCGAGCGCTTCGACTACCGAGAGCTTCTTGCTGCGGAAGCCACATCCGCCGGCATTGCTCCCGCCCAGCCCTGACGTAAAATCGCGCGGGCCTTCCGTGGAGCAACACCGCGGCCGGAGACCGCGGCAGTGACAGGCGCGGAGCGCACACGCGCCGAACGCACGACAGGCCGGCCTGGGGGTCTGAATTGGGGTCTTACAAGGAAGGCGGCATCGCACGGCATCCGGTCGGGCCGGATCTCCATGGCCCATAGAGGAATGCCACCGTCGGCGCGTTGGTCGTCAGTTGCTGCATTCCCGGTATCGAATGGCAAGAAGCACGAAGAGCAAGAGCGAGAAATCCAATTCAGGTGCGCTCGGCTACGAAGCCGAGCTCTGCCGCATGGCCGACGCGCTACGCGGCAGCATGGATGCCGCCGAGTACAAGCACGTCGTCCTCGGGCTGATCTTCCTCAAGTACATCTCCGACGCCTTCGAGGAGCTGCACGCGAAGCTCGAAGCCGAGCGGGCAGAAGGTGCGGATCCGGAGGACCCGGACGAGTACCGCGCTCAAGGCGTATTCTGGGTGCCCCCTGAGGCACGCTGGGCGCACCTGAAAGCCCAGGCCCGGCAGCCCACCATCGGCCAGCTCGTCGACGCCGCGATGGTCGGCATCGAGCGCGACAACCCGGCGCTCAAGGAAGTGCTGCCGAAGGACTACGCCCGTCCCGCGCTCGACAAGACACGCCTCGGCCAGATCATCGATCTCATCAGCAATATCAAGATCGGCGACGAGGCGAGCCGCGCCAAGGACGTGCTCGGCCGCGTCTACGAGTACTTCCTTTCGCAGTTCGCGAGCGCCGAAGGCAAGAAGGGCGGCGAGTTCTGTTCGAGGAGCCTGAGGACGCGGGGGCGCGCTGCAGCAACGGCTGCGACTGAATCTTGGCGCTGAGCGACGATGCTGACCGATTTTCACGCCAAATATCTCGCGTGCGAGCTGAGCCGGCGTCACGCTTCCGACAGCGTGGAGAAGCTCGGCCCTGCGCTCGCCGACGCCCAGGTGGACCTCAACCCCCATCAGGTGGATGCGGCGCTCTTCGCCTTCCGCAATCCTTTCTCCAAGGGCGCGATCCTCGCCGACGAAGTGGGGCTCGGGAAGACCATCGAGGCCGGCCTGCTGCTGGCGCAACTGTGGGCCGAGCGGAAGCGCCGGTTGCTGGTCGTCGTGCCCGCCAACCTCCGCAAGCAGTGGAGCCAAGAACTCGAGGAAAAGTTTCACCTACCCACCACGATCCTGGAGGCCCGCAGCTTCAACGACGCAGTGCGCGCGGGCAACTTCAACCCGTTCGAGCAAGACGCCGTCGTCATCTGTTCCTACCAGTTCGCGCGGTCGAAAGACGCTTACGTGCAGTGCACGCCCTGGAACCTGGTGGTGATCGACGAGGCGCACCGGCTGCGCAACGTCTACAAGAAGACCAGCAAGATCGCGCTGGCGTTGAAGCAGGCGCTCGCCCCGTACCCCAAGCTGCTGCTCACCGCCACCCCGCTCCAGAACTCGCTCCTCGAACTCTACGGGCTGATCAGCATCATCGACGACTACGTCTTCGGCAGCCTGGAGAGCTTCCGCGCCCGCTTCGCGCGCTTGGGCGATGGCGAGGATTACGCGGAGCTGAAGGCGCGCCTGGCGCCGATCTGCAAGCGCACCCTGCGCCGGCAGGTCCTCGAGTACGTGCGCTACACCAACCGCCACGCCCTGGTGCAGGAGTTCATCCCGAATCCGGACGAGCAGCGGCTCTATGATCTCGTCTCCGCCTACCTGCAGCGGGAGCGCCTCTATGCGCTGCCGACAAGCCAGCGGCAACTCGTCACGCTGATCCTGCGCAAGCTGCTGGCGTCTTCCAGCCGCGCCATCGCGGGGACGCTCGAGGCCATGGTCCGGCGACTGGAAGACGCCGCGCAGCGGGCCGAGCCCCCCGCGCCGTCCACCGACGAGCTCGCCGAAGACTACGAGGACTACGACGAGCTCGCCGACGAATGGGAAGAGGAGGAGGCGGAAGGCAAACTCGCGCCGCAGCTCACAGCCGAGGAACTGGCCGAGCTCAGGCGCGAGAAGGAGGAGCTGGCCGAATTCCTCGCGCTGGCGAAGTCCATCGCCAAGGATGCGAAGGGCGAAGTGCTGCTCACTGCGCTCCGGCGAGGCTTCGAGGAGGCTGCGCGGGCGCAGGCGGCGCAGGGCAGTCCGGTTCTCCAGCAGAAAGCCGTGGTCTTCACGGAGTCTCGCCGCACGCAGCAGTACCTGTTCGAGCTGCTGCAACAAACCGAATTCGAGGGGCGCGTGGTGCTGTTCAACGGCGCCAACGACGACCCCCTCTCCCGCGAGATCTACCGCCGCTGGCTCGAACGCCATCGAGGCACCGACCGCGTGAGCGGCTCGGCCTCGGCCGACATGCGCGCGGCGCTGGTCGAACACTTCCGCGACGAGGCGGCGATCATGATCGCCACCGAAGCTGCCGCCGAAGGCATCAACCTCCAGTTCTGCAACCTGGTCGTCAACTACGACCTGCCCTGGAACCCGCAGCGCATCGAGCAGCGCATCGGCCGCTGCCACCGCTATGGCCAGCAGTTCGACGTGGTGGTGGTCAATTTCCTCAACAAGGCCAACGCGGCCGACCGGCGCGTCTACGAGCTGCTCGACCAGAAGTTCCGCCTGTTCAGCGGCGTCTTCGGCGCGAGCGACGAGGTGCTGGGCGCCATCGAGTCCGGCGTCGAGTTCGAAAAGCGCATCGCGGCCATCTACCAGAAATGCCGCACGCCCGAGCAGATCACCTTCGAGTTCGACCAGCTCCAGCGTGAGCTGGAGGAGCAGATCGCCAGCGCCCAGCGCGACGCGCGCGAGAAGCTCCTGGAGAACTTCGACCAGGAGGTGATCGAGCGCGTGCGCATCGACGCGCGCAACGTGCTCGACCGCTACCAGCGGCAGCTCTGGACGCTCACCCGCCACCTGCTCCGCGATCACGCGCATTTCGACGCGGGGGAGTACGCCTTCACGCTGCACACCAACCCCTTCCCGGGGGAGGCGATCCACCCGGGTCCCTACCGGCTCGGCAAGCAGGTGGAGGACGCCAACGCCTACCGCACCGGTCATCCGCTCGCGCAGCGCCTGCTCGAACGCGGTCGGGCGCTTTCCACCCCGCCCGCCACGCTGCGCTTCGACTACACCGGCAGCGGCAAGAACATCGCCATCCTCGCGTCGCTGGTGAACCGCTCCGGCTGGCTCGCCTGCCGGCGCGTCACCGTGCAGGCGATCGAGGGCGAGGATCACCTGCTGTTCGCGGGCCACACCGACGACGGCGAGCCGCTGGACGAGGCGCAGTGCCGGCGCTTGTTCGACTTGCCGGGCGAAGTCACGCGACCGGCCACGGTGCCGGAAGGCGTGGTGGCACGGCTGGAATCGGAACTAGACGAAGGTGAACGCGCGCTGCTCGACAAAATTCAAGAGCGCAACGGCCGCTGGTTCGACGCCGAGATGGACAAGCTCGAGCACTGGGCGGAAGATCGGCGCGCGAGCCTGCGGCTCCAGCTCGACGAGCTCGAGCAGAAGATCCGCGAGACGCGCCGCGCCGCCCGCCAGGCGCCCACCCTGCTGGACAAGCTCGCCCGGCAGCGCCAGCTGCGCGAGCTGGAGGCGCGCCGCGACCAGGCCGAGCTCGACTTCCGCGCCGCCAGCCGCGAGCTGGACCGGCAGAAAGAGAAGCTCCTCGACGACATCGCCCAGCGCATCAACGCCGCCTGTGAACGGGAAGAGCTCTTCATCCTGCACTGGCAACTGCAGTGAGGCAACGAACGGCCATGAACGGTACGACGCTCGAACCCGAGAAGCTCGACCTGCGCTCCCACGACATCGTCGCCGACAAGCGGGCGGAGCTGCTGCGCCTGTTCCCGGAAGCGCGCACGGAAGGCGACAAGATCGATTTCGACAAGCTCAAGCTCGCGCTCGGCGAGGCGGTGGATGTGGGCCGCGAGCGCTTCGGCCTCACCTGGCCCGGCAAGGCGGCCTGCTTCAAGGCCATCCAGACCCCGAGCCTGGGCACGCTGCGGCCGGCGCCGGAGGAATCGGTCAATTTCGACACGACCGAAAACCTCATCATCGAGGGCGACAACCTGGAGGTGCTCAAGCTCCTGCAGAAGAGCTACCTGGGCAAGGTCAAGATGATCTACATCGACCCGCCCTACAACACCGGCAACGACTTCATCTACCCGGACGACTACAGCGAGTCCCTGCGCACCTACCTCGAATACACGGGGCAGGTGGACGCCGAGGGCAAGCGCTTCTCCACCAACACCGACACCGACGGCCGCTTCCACTCGAAGTGGCTCAACATGATGTATCCGCGACTGTATCTGGCGCGGAATCTGTTGCGGGAGGATGGGGTGATCTTCGTGTCCTGTGACGACAACGAAGTCCATCACCTGCGGATACTGATGAATGAGGTGTTTGGGGAGGAGAACTTTGTCGAGTGTTTCACATGGAAGAGGAGTTACGGCGGCGGTGCGAAGGAGAAGTATGCGGTTAGTCAACACGAATACATCATGATGTTTACCCGCTCGCTTGATTCACTTCCGCAATTGTGGCTTCCATCAGACAAGTCTGTTGAAAAGAAGTATTACAAGTATCGCGACGAGAATTATGCGCAGCGCGGCCCATATCGGCTTCAGCCGCTCGAAGCCGGAAAGAGTATGGATCGGCGCGACAACTTGGTGTTTCCCATCCCGATGCCCGACGGACGCTTGGTTTACCCCAAGCGCCAGTGGCTGTGGAGCAAGGAGAGGGTCCTTGAATCGCTGAAGTCCAACACCCTCGTGTTTAACGAGAAGGACGGCGAGATCACGGTTTCGTACAAGCAATATTTGATCAGAGAAGATGGTGAGAAGCGAGGATCAAAGCCGGCCTCCGTCATCGATGGAATCTACACGCAGCATGGCACGCAAGAACTTGTCGCACTGTTCGACGGCCAGCAATGCTTCCAGTTTCCGAAGCCCTCTCGTCTGGTGCAGCATTTGGTGCAGTTCTCGACAGATAGCGATGATATCGTGCTTGACTTCTTCGCCGGTTCCGGCACCACGGCACATGCGGTACTGGAACTGAACAAGCAGGATAGCGGCAACCGCAAGTTCATTCTCGTGCAGCTTCCCGAGCCGGTGGATCCGGAGAGCCCGGCTGGCAAGGCCGGCTTCAAGACCATCGCCGACATCTGCAAGGAGCGCGTCCGCCGGGTGATCCGCGAGCTGGATGAGCAGGAGGCCGGCCAGCTCGACCTCGAAGGCGGCCGCAAGCAGGACCGTGGTTTCCGCGTCTTCAAGCTGGCCGAATCCAACTTCAAGGTTTGGGACGCGGACGCGGCGAAGGATGCCGAGAGCCTCGCCCGCCAGCTCGAGCTGCACGTGGACCACATCCGCGAGGGCCGCAGCGAGCAGGACATCCTGTTCGAGCTCCTGCTCAAGAGCGGCTTCCCGCTGACGACGCCGGTGGAAACCCGCACGCTCGCCGGCAAGATCGTCTATCGCGTCGCCGACGGCGCCATGCTCATCTGCCTGGAACGGGAGCTGACGCTGGAAGCCATCCGCGCCATGGCCGCCGAAAAGCCCGCCCGCGTGGTCTGCCTCGATGCCGGTTTCGCCGGCAACGACCAGCTCAAGGCCAACGCCGTGCAGACCTTCAAAACTGCGGGCGTAGCGAAGTTCCAGACGGTATAGGGCACATCACCCGGGGAAGCTCGGAACCGAAGACAGCGAGGGTCAAAGGGCGAATGCCATGGCTACGGGGAAGATACTCAGGCAACTGATCAAGTCTGGAGTCGAAGGAAATAGTGAAGCCTTTCGTGCCGCCGCCGAGGAGGTGATTCGGGAGGAACGGGCCAAGCAACACCACCTGCTGGCCAATGATCTCGAACGACTCCTTTACGGCTGGCCACGCCAGGCAAGTTCTTCATCCGGGCCACGCCTCGTGCCGGCGCCGGTCGATCGTGAACGCAACTTGGCCTTGATAGACGTGCGCGAGCCGGCCCGCCGGCTCGACGATATCGTACTCTCTGACGAAACTCGGTCGGCTGTGGAGGAGGTGCTCCAGGAGCATCATCATCAGGAACGTCTCGCGAGCTATGGTCTACGGGCGGCCGACCGGTTGCTCTTTTACGGGCCTCCTGGCTGCGGCAAGACGTTGGCCGCCGAAGTCATCGCTTCCGAGCTCGGATTGCCGCTGGCGGTGGTGCGCGTCGATGCGGTCGTTTCGTCCTACCTTGGTGAGACGGCGGCGAATCTACGCAAGGTGTTCGATTTTGCCACTGCCAGCGCGGCAGTCGTGCTGTTCGATGAGTTCGACGCCCTCGCCAAAGAGCGCGCCGACCAGGCCGAGCACGGAGAACTGCGGCGGGTCGTGAACGCGGTGTTGCAAATGATGGATGCCTACGTCGGCCGCAGCGTGCTGATCGCAGCGACCAACCACGAGGCAATGCTCGACGTTGCGGTGTGGCGCCGCTTCGAGGAAGTATTGCTGTTCGAGCCACCGAATCTCGAACAACTGCGGCGCTTGTTGGCGCTCAAGCTGCGAGGCGTACGTCGCGAGTTCGACGTCGAGGACCCCGCCGTTACGGCCCTTTTCAAAGGCATGACGCACGCCGATGTCGAGCGCGTGCTGCGTCGAGCGATCAAAGACATGGTGCTCGCGGGGCAGGAGTTCCTGACGCTGCGACACCTGGAGGCCGCGCTTCGCCGCGAACGGCCGCGGCAGTCACGACCGAGTAGGGAGTGACCGGCCGTGCCGGAGACGTACCCGCATCTGCGGCTCCTGCGCGAGGAGCCGGTCAATCAACGCAGAGAACGCCCGGCGCGTTTCCGCGTACCGGAGCCTTCGGATTGGCGAGCGTTCGGCACAGACCTGCGGCAACGCCTGCAGTCGGCCCGCGAACGCGCAGCACAGGACGTCGGCGGATTCGACGATCGACGGCTGATCAAGCTTGAACTGAGCACGCCGCTCGATCCGACGGAGTTTCGGAGGATCTCGCCTGAAATCGAGATCGTGAGCCAGGAGGACAGAACCGTCGTCCTCGCGTTCGCCACCGAAGCTGCCCTCGCGGAATTCGAGGCGCGGCTGGCGACGCTTGCCGAGGGACGGCGGCCGGCATACCGACATCTGCTTTTCGCGCTCAAGGGCTTCGACCACTGGACGGAGCGAGATCGCCAAGGATGGGCCCTGCGGCAGGAGGGCTGGCCGCAGCAGGAAACGTTAGCCGTTGACGTCGAGTTGTGGCCCCTTTCGCCCCCGACCGAACGAGAGCGAGCCTCGAAGGCGTTCGAAGAGTGGTTGACGGAGCAGGGCATCACGATGCTCGATGCGGTCCGGCAGGCGCACCTGATCCTGTACCGCCTACGGGTCAATCGGGCGCAGGCGGAGCTGCTCCTGCGCCACCGCGATGTGCGCCTCGTCGATCTTCCCCCTCGGTACGGTCTCGCGATCTCCGCATTGCAGGCGGACATCCAGAACCTGGAGCCCGTGCTAGGCCCACCGCCGGACGCACCCGGACTGGTCGTGCTGGACAGCGGTCTCGCGACCGGCCACCCGCTCTTGGCGCCTGCGGTGGGCGATGCACAGAGTTTCATCCCCGGCTTGGGCGCCGAGGACGAACATGGGCACGGCACGCTCGTGGCCGGCCTCGCCCTCTACGGCGACGTCGAAGCGGCGCTGAGCGCACGCGCCTTTGTTCCAAGGCTGCGCCTCTTCAGCGGCCGCATCCTCGACGCCAATTGCGCGAGCGACGACAGGCTGATCGAGAATCAGGTCGAAGAAGCCGTCCGCTATTTTCATCGCGAGTACGGCTGCCGAGTGTTCAATCTCTCCTACGGTGACGAGCGAAAGCCGTATCGCGGCGGCCATGTGCGCGGACTTGCCGTCACGTTGGACGCGCTTGCCCGCGAGCTTGGCGTGCTGTTCATCGTACCGACGGGCAACTTCCAGGGAGCCGACTCCGTTCCCGCAGATTGGCGGGCCGAGTACCCAGGCTATCTGTTACAAGAGGAGGCCGCCCTGCTCGATCCGGCGCCCGCCCTCAATGCGCTGACGGTCGGCAGCCTCGCGCGCTGGGACGCCACATTCAATGCCCAACGGTACCAGGACGATCCCGCCGAACAGCCGATCGCCCGGCGAGATCAGCCATCGCCCTTTACGCGATCGGGTCCCTCGGTAGGCGGGGCCATCAAGCCCGAACTGGTCGCCTATGGGGGCAACCGCGCCGTGAACCTTCGCGTCAGGAACCACTGGCCCGTGAAACACGGCCTGGGCGAGCTCTCGACGTGCAAGGACTTCGCCGCCGGGCGGCCGTTCGCCGAGGACGCTGGCACGAGCTTCGCGGCACCCCACGTTGCCCACCTGGCCGCCCGCATCCTCGCCGAACATCCTGACGCGGATCACAACCTGCTGCGGGCGCTGCTCGTTGCTCATGCGCGCTGGCCGGAACCGTGCGAGGAGTTGTTTCCCAAGATATCCGACCTCGTGCGCGTTTGCGGCTACGGCAGGGTCGATGATGGCGCTCTCGAGCGTTCCAATGAGCAGGAAGTGACGCTGATCGCGACGGACGCCATTCCCGACCGGCATCACCATTTCTACGAACTCCCGTTGCCTACTTCCTTTCTCGAAGGCCCCAGGCGCACACGGGAGATCGTGGTCGCGCTCGCGCACAGTCCGCCGGTACGCACGACGCGCGTCAGCTACAAGGGCTGCCGTATGGAGTTCTCTCTCGTATGGGCTCCCGATCTGAGTCGGGTAAGCAAGATGTTCAATGCGGCGACTTCGCGGAATGAGTATCAGCGTATCCCGGAATTCCCTGGTGCGCGCATCGGCAAGCGCAACCGCGCGCCAGGTACGCTCCAGGCGGATCGATGGACCATAAGACATCCAAGTCAGAAGCAGCGTGCCCAGAAGCTGTTCGTCGTCGTGACGCGGGTCGACGAAGCGTGGGGCAGAGAGTTGACGCTGCCCGAAGAACCGTACGCTCTCGCCGTCGTGCTGCGTGATCGCGAGAATGCCGAAGCACGACTATACAGCCAACTTCGGGAGCGCCTGTCTGCACGGATAAGAGAACGGATCAGGGTGCAGGGGAGGTAGCGTCCGCAGTCGAGACTGCGGAGATCGTATTGTTGCGCCCATCGTATTGTTGCGCCCTTGGGTGGTGTCCGACCGCAACTACAAGAAGGACCATGAAACTCCAGTTCGACGCCAACCAGGCCTACCAGCTCGACGCGATCCGCGCGGTGGTGGACCTGTTCGAGGGCCAGCCGCAGGGCGAGCCCGAGTATGCGCTGATCAAGGTCCGCGGTGAAGACGATCTGTTCAGCGGCCAGGAGCGCACCGAGCTGGGTGTGGGCAACCGACTGCTGCTCGCGCCGGAGAAGCTCCACGCCAACACGCGCGCGGTGCAATTGCGCAACGACATCGAAGTCCCGGATCCAGCAGCACCGCTGGAGGCTTGGGAGCTGTTCGACGTACCGGCCAACGTGTCGCGCGCCTGTCCGCACTTCTCGGTGGAGATGGAGACAGGGACCGGCAAGACCTACGTCTATCTGCGCACCATCCTGGAGCTGTCGCAGCGGTACGGCTTCCGGAAGTTCGTGATCGTGGTGCCGAGCGTGGCGATCCGCGAAGGTGTGCTCAAGAACATCGAAGTGACGCGGGAGCACTTCCGGGCGCTCTATAACAACCTGCCCTTCGAGCACTTCGTTTACGATAGCAAGCGGGTGAGCCGGCTCAGGCAGTTTGCACTGAGCAACACGCTGCAAATCCTGGTGATCAACATTGACGCCTTCCGCAAGAACTTCACCGGCACCGAGGCCGAGCAGAAGAGCAACGTCATCTACAAGGAAAGCGATCGCCTGTCGGGCCGGCAGCCGATCGAGTTCGTGCAGGCGGCGCGGCCCATCGTCATCATCGACGAGCCGCAGAGCGTGGATTCCACCGACAGGGCGCAGGAAGCGATCCGGGCGCTGAATCCACTGTGCACGCTGCGCTACTCGGCCACGCATCGCAATCCCTACAACCTGGTCTATCGTCTGGATCCGGTGCGCGCCTTCGAGCTGAAGCTGGTCAAGCAGATCGTCGTGGCCAGCGCGACAGCGGAAGGCGGCGCGAACGAAGCCTTCGTGCGCGTAGAGAGGATCGATTACAAGCCACGCATCCAGGCCAGGCTGCGCATCCATCAGCAGACGCCGGCTGGCCCGAAAGAAAAGGCCTTGACCGTCGGGCAGGGCGCGGACCTGTTCGTGTTGTCCAACGAGCGGGCGGCCTATCGCACCGGCTATGAAGTCGTCGAGATCAGCGCCGAGCCGGGAAACGAATATATCCGCTTTGCCAACGGCCGCGTGCTGCGGCCCGGCGAGGAGATCGGCGGTCTGCGGGAGGATATCTGGCGCGTACAGATCCGCCAAACGGTCAAGAGGCACCTGGAGCGGGAACTGCAGCTTCAAGGGCGGGGCATCAAGGTGTTGAGCCTGTTCTTCATCGACCGGGTGGCCAACTACCGCGACTACGACGACTCCGGCCAGCCGGTGAAGGGCAAGTTCGCCGAGGCGCTGGAGGCGGCATTGGCCGAGTTTGCCAGGGATGAGCGCTACAGGGCCTTGCCGCTGTTTGCGCACCCGATCGAGAAGCTGCACAACGGCTACTTCGCCCAGGACAGGAAGGGCATGCTGAAGGACACCCGGGGCGATACCCAGGCCGACGACGAGGTGTACAACCTGATCATGAAGGACAAGGAGCGGCTGCTGTCGGTCGACGAGCCGCTGCGCTTCATCTTCAGCCATTCCGCCCTGCGCGAAGGCTGGGACAACCCCAACGTGTTCCAGATCTGCACTCTGAACGAAACCCGCAGCGCGGTGAAGAAGCGCCAGGAGATCGGCCGCGGCCTGCGCCTGGCCGTCGACCAGAACGGCTGCCGTGTTCACGATGAATCGGTCAACAAGCTGTTCGTGATGGCCAACGAAAGCTACGAAGACTTCGCCCGGGCCCTGCAGACCGAGTACGAGGAGGACTGCGGCGTCACCTTCGGCAAGATCCCGATCACCGCGCTGGCCAAACTGGAGCGGGTGGTGGATGGAGAGCCGCGGCCCATCGGGCGCGCGGCGGCGGAGGCCATCAGGGCCTCTCTGGTGGAGCAGAAGATTCTCGATGGTGAGAATCGGCTGGCCACCACCTTCGACCCGGCGAAGCCAGGCTTCACGCTGAAGCTGCCGGATGCGTGGGCCGACCTTGCGCCGGCGGTCGTGGACCTGCTGTCCTCCTACCGCATCGAGCGCCATGTGCGCCGGGAGCGCGACGAAGGGCCGTCGCGGCTCAGGAAGGAAGTGCTGCTCACTCCGGAATTCCAGGCCTTGTGGGATCGGATCAAGCCGAAGACCCAATACCGCGTCGAGTTCGAGACCGAGGATCTGATAAGGCGCGCGGTTGCAGCTCTGCGCCAGATGCCGAGGATCGAGTCGCCGACCGTCCGCGTCCAGACGGGGCAAGTCACCGTCAAGCGTGGTGGCGTGGAGGCCACGGCCCTCAGTGTGGCCGAGGAAAGGGCCAGCTACCGGGCGGGCAGGTCACCGGACGTGCTGGCCTATCTCCAGGCAGAGACGGAATTGACCCGTTCGACGCTGGCGCGAATCCTCAAGGAATCCGGACGGCTCGACGAGTTCTTCAACGACCCGCAGCGCTTCATGGATGCGGCGGCCGGCGTCATCCGGCACGAGCTCAATCGCCTGCTGGTGGACGGCATCAAGTACGAAAAGATCGGCGGGGACGGCCCAGACGCCGAATGGGAAATGACGCGCTTCGAGAGCGAGGAACTGATCGATTATCTCAGCGCCCTGCAGGTCAAGAAATCCATCTACGACCACGTCGTCTACGATTCGGAGATCGAGCGGGAATTCGCCCGCAAGCTGGACCAGCGGGAGGATATCAAGCTGTTCGTCAAGCTTCCGTCATGGTTCAGAGTGGACACGCCCGTCGGCGAATACAATCCCGACTGGGCCATCGTCAAGCACGGCGATGAGGCCGTCTATCTCGTCCGCGAGACCAAGGGCACCCGGGACTTTTTGAAGCTGCGCACGAGCGAAGCCGACAAGGTGCGCTGCGGCGGCAAACACTTCGAAGCGCTCGGCGTGCCATTCGCCGTCGCAACATCAGCGGATGAGGTGTAGCGGCATCGAGCGCACGGCCGGCTGCAGGGGAGCGGAGTAGAGCGCTTCGCAGACGCCATCGCCGAATCTGCCGCCCTCGCCTGGCCGGAAGTCATCGGCTGGCGGATCGCGTCCGGCCTTGGAGAGCGCAGCCGAACGAGCCCGCCGCCGACCGGGCGGACTAGGGCGAGGCCGTTCTTGCTCATAAGCGTCCGACGGATACCGTCTTGACGCGCAGCTTTAAGAAGTTCTTACGACCGCGCGCAGCGCACGCTCAGCGGCATTGTTGTCGAGCTCGATGCGACCGTCGGCGTAGAGTTGATTGAATCCGGCGTAAGCGTCGGCGTGCAGGACGCCGTGGAAGTTCTTGATATGCTCTTTGGTCTGCTCGCCGCGGCGATCCGGGAATAGCGGAAGAACAGCGCCGATGCCTCTTTGCTGCCCGCTGGCCGATCGTCTCGGACATAGACCCATAGGCGTCCCGTCTTGGTCTTGCCACGGCCCGGCTCCAGGACCGGAACCGGTGTGTCGGCAGCTTCAAGTGCTCGATAGGGCGAGGAGGTCGAGCGCAAGGAAAGGCTGAAGAGCAAGTGGGCGCAGCTCGAGGCGATCGTTGGCGCCGACAAGCGGCTGGCGCTCGTGGCCCGGGACATCGTCGAGCATTTCGAGAAGCGGTGTGATGCCATGGACGGCAAGGGCATGGTCGTGTGCATGAGCCGCCGGATCTGCGTGGATCTGTACCGCGAGATCGTGAAGCTCCGACCGGAATGGCACGACGACGACGATCAGCGCGGGCAGATCAAGATCGTCATGACCGGCTCCGCGTCGGACCCGGCGGAGTGGCAGCCCCACATCATGGCGAATCTCCAGCTGAAGTCTGCGAGGAATCCCTTGTCCCGCAAGCTTATGCCCCATGCCGGGGTCGTGGCGGGTCCGATGGGCGCGGAAGTCTATCCGATCCTGCAAGGCCCGCGACGGCGCCGACGGTGGCCAGGGCGCAGAGAACCCCCAGTGCGCAGCTCATGCCGTGGGCGAAGGCGAGCTCGGCAACTTGGCTCAGGTGCGAGAGCGCGGCCGGCTGCACATCGAGGCGCTCGACGGCGGTGAAATGGCCGGCGGCTATCGCGCCGGTCACGGCTCGCGGGGCCTCGCCCGGAATGTGCGGGGCTAGGGCATCCTGCACGGTCTGCAGAAGAATCGCCCCCGGAATGATGGCGCCGAGCGCATCACCGGCGAGCCGGACCAGATTGAACGCGCCCGATGCCACGCCGGACCGATGCGGCGGCAGCGCGGTCAGCGCCAGGTAGTCCACCAGCCCATACAGTGTGCCGACGCCGGCGCCGCATGCCACGAGGCCGAGCATTTCCATCGCGCGCATGTCCAGCGTGCGTATGTGATTGCCGGACCAGCCGGCGAGCAACGCGAGCAGCCCCGCGGCCATGAAAATAAATCCGCCGCACAGCACGAAGCTCATGCGCCAGCGGACGGCCATTCGGCTGGAGAAGAGCGGCATGACGAGCCCGGGTACCATCAGGCCGAGCATCGTCATGCCCGCATCCAGAGCGCCGCGCGCCTGCAGCATCTGCAGATGCAGGGGCACGTAGATGAAGAGCGCGACCCAAACGATCGTGAACAGCAGACACAGGGTGCAGGCGAGCAAGAATCGTCGATTGCGGAAGACGTCGAGACCCACCAGCGGTGCGGGATGCCGAACCTCGACGAGGATGAAGGTCGCGCCGCAGACCGAGGCGACGGCCAGGGTGATCAGCATCGGCGGCGAGCCCCAGCCCAGCTCGGCTCCCGTGACGCCGAAGACCATCGCGGCAGTGATGCCGATGCAGGAGAGGAGCGCGCCCGGCCAGTCGAAGGGCGAGGAAGCGGGGCCCGATGGGCTGTCGTGAAGCCCGCGTCGCGCGATGACGAAGGCCGCGATCGCGAACGGCAGATGGACCGCGAGGGCTGCTCGCCATCCGCCCCAGGAAGCCGTGATCCCGGCGAGCAGCGCCCCGAGCGTGAGGCCGACTCCGCCGGCGGCGCCGAAGTAGCCGAACGCGCGCTTGCGCTCGGCCTCGCTCCGGATCGCTGCAGTGATGGCGGGCGGCGCCGTGGCCGTGATCAGTGCGGCCCCGCAGCCGAGCAGGAGGCGGCCGACCATCAGCACGGCGAACGAAGGCGCGAGTGCGCTGACGACCGTGGCGGCGGCGAAAATCACCGATCCCGGCAGGAACAACCGTCGCAGCCCGATCCGGTCGGCGAGTGAGCCGCAGGGCAGGAGCAGGGCCGCGAAGCTGAGAATGAAGCCGTTGACGACCCACTGCAGGCGGGTGATGCCGACGTCCAGATCGGCCTGGATCTGCGCAAGGACCAGGCCGGATGCCGTGATCGACAGGGTGACGGAGCCGACGGACAGGCATGCCGCCCACAGGGCGTCGTTTGCAGCTGGGGCCCGATGCGCCACGGCCGCGCGAGTCATCGTGGACAGAGGGGCGGGATCGTATTGAGGCGGAGGGGCTCCCGCGATATCAGTGATGGAACGCAGCGTTGCGGCAACGGAAGAGAACGATGGCGCTGGAGAACCTCAACGACCTGTATCTGTTCGGCCGTGTGGTGGAAGCAGGTGGGTTCGCCGCGGCGGAGCGGGCCACAGGCATTCCGAAGTCGCGTCTGAGCCGGCGCATCGCCGCGCTGGAGCGGTCGCTCAACGTGCGCCTGATCCAGCGCTCCGCTCACCGCTTCCAGGTGACCGAAGTGGGGCGCAGCATCTACCAGCATGCGCGCGCCGTTGCCGAGGCAGCCGAGGCCGCTCTGGCCGTCGCCGGCGAGGCTCTGAGCGAGCCGCAGGGGCTCATTCGCGTCAGCACGTCGGTCCTGATCGGCGAGCTGTTGCTGGCGGGCTGGGTCGCGGAGTTCACCATGCGCTACCCGAAGGTGCGGGTGTGCCTGGATCTGTCCAATCGCTTCGTCGATCTGCTTGCCGAGCGCGTCGATCTGGTGATTCGCTTCTCCAGCGCGCCGCTGCAGTCATCCGACGTGGTCGCCCGCCTGCTGGGGGTCTCGCCCATGGCGCTGGTGGCGAGCCCGTCGCTGCTCGCCACTCACGGCATGCCCGCCGACATCGATGACCTCGACCGCTTTCCGACGCTCGCGCAAGGCAGCTTCGAGTCGATCCGCCCCTGGTCCTTCGAGGCGCCCGACGGCAAGACGGTGCTGTATCACCCGCAGCCGCGGCTCGTCACCAACAACGTGCTCGCGTTGCGGGACGCGGCGATCCGGGGAGCCGGCATCATCCAGCTTCCGCTGAACGCGTGCCGCGAGGCGCTCGACAGCGGGGCGCTCGTGCGCGTGCTGGAACACCGCAAGTCGACCGGCACGCCGGTCTATGCCATGTACCCCAGCCGTCGGGGCATGCCCTTTGGCGTTCGCGCTCTGCTGGATCTGATCGAAGAGCGCATGCGCGCCGCCGCGTAGCCCGCACGTTCCATTCCTGCAACACGTCGTGCCGGGGACGTGTCTACCCGGCGGGACGCATGGCTCCTAGATTGCCGCCTTCGGGCTATGGGCTCTGCACGCACGGGAGTCATCAACCATGGGTCTGGAGGATCGCATTGCACTCGTCACCGGTGGATCGCGCGGCATCGGCGCATCGATCGCACGCAGGTTGGCCCGTGATGGGGCCACCGTCGCAGTGGTGTACAGGACCAACGGCGAACGGGCCGCATCGGTCGTGAGCGACATCCGCGGCCAGGGAGGGGAGGCATCCGCGTTTCAGACCGAGATCTCCGACGAGCGCTCCGTCGAGACGATGGTCCGCGAGGTGGCGAGCGAGCTCGGCAGAATCGACATCCTCGTCAACTGCGCCGGGGTCTTCGACGTCGCTCCGGTCGGCGGGATCACGCGGGAGCTTTTCGATCGCCAGCTGCTCGTCAATACGTGGGGAGTCATTGCGGCTACGCAGGCCGCCCTCGCGCACTTCCCGAGGACGGGCGGGAGCATCGTCAACGTATCCACTACTCTCGTTCAGCAGCCGGACAACGGAACGGCGCTTTACGCCGCCGCCAAGGCGGCAGTCGAGGTGCTCACTCGAGGCTTCGCCATGGAGCTCGGTCGCCGCGGCATACGAGTCAATGCCGTCGCTCCCCATATCACGCCCACCGACATGACGGCCTCCATCCGCCGGGAGGAGCTCGACACAGAGATTGCGCTCACGCCGCTGGGCCGCCTGGCAGAGCCCGAGGACGTCAGCGACGTCGTGGCGTTCCTCGTTTCGGACGATGCACGCTGGATCACCGGCCGGACCCTTCTGGTGGACGGCGGAAGGATCTGACGACCGCCGCTGCGCCCAACGGCAGCGCTTGGCAGAAGGCGATGACCGATCCGCGGATGCGAAACGAGCAGCTGTCGTTCGACGGGCAGCGCGTGATCCATGGAGGATTCGCGCCGATCGTCGACGAGTAGATGCTTCGCGTGGGCGGAGCGCGAACGAGGGCCTATGTCGCGCTCCGCCGCTCGTCGGTGGCGAGAACGAATGAGCGTCAGTCTCGCTGCGAGGATAGCCTTCGTACTCGGTGCGACGAACGATACCCGCGTCCTCGAGCTTCCGAAGCTCGAGCGTCAGCATCCTGTGCGAGATCGTTGGATTGTCCCGGCGCAGATCGCTGAACCGTTTCGTGCCGTCCTTGAGGTAATAGAGGAGCAGCGTCGGCCAGCGCCCGCTCAGCACCTGCATCACTTCTTCGATCGGACAGCGAGAGACGAGGTCTTTCATGGCGAGGACTGGCTACAGAAATGTGCGTAATTTACCGGGCGACGAGCATCGCGGTACGGTACGAGGCATTGTAATTCGGGACGACACGGATGCGGAGAACACGCGATATGGAACCGATCCTGCTCTATGGTTTCCCCGCCGGAAGCTCTCTTGGACTCGTCGCCGCGCTCGAGTGGATGGGCTTGCCGCATCGGCTCTGCCGCGTCGACATGCTCGGCGAGATGCGCGAGCCTCCTTATCGACGCATCAATCCGCGCGTCGAGACTCCGGTGTTGATCACGGACAGGGGCGAGGTGTTGACCGAGACGATGGGGATCGGGGCGTGGCTCGAGGCACGCGACACTCGACGGCGGATCAGCTTCGATCCATTCTCTCGCGAAGCGGACCGCATGCACCAGCTCATGGCCTTTATCAACACGGGCTTTACTGCCGCTTTCGGCCCGCTGTGGGCTGCGATGGAGATGAGTCCGCTGAATCCGGCGATGCAGGCGGCGTTGACGGAATGGGGCCGTGCGTCCGTCATCGAGCGACACGATCGCCTCGAGGAGATGATCGGCGACAGCGAGTATCTCATTGCCGACCGCCCGACGCTCGCGGATGCCCTGCTCGTCGGCATCGCACGGTGGCGCGATTTCCATGAAGTCGCCGAAGCGTCTCGCTGGCCGAAGCTCCGCGCGCTTCGCGGGCGGCTCGAAGCCGATCCCGCAGTGATCTACGCGCTGGCGCTCGAGAACGGCGAGATGTTGCCGGGAAGCGGAGCCTGCAAGGGCCATTTGCCGCTCGACGAGGTCATACGGCGCTTCGGAACCTGAGTTCATCGCGGTCGCGACGGATCGCTTCGAGACCGTCGTGTCGATTCGTGGTCCTCGAGCGTGAACTCGTAGAGAAGCTGTCTGCGATCTGCCGCGAGCGACAGCCGCTCCACCATGTGCTTGCGGCTGCTCGACGGGACCCCCAGCCGAGGCCTTGCCGATGCGCCGTGAAGCCGACCGTGTCGATCACGAGCGTCTCGCCTTCCCACCAGCCGATGGAATGGCCGAGCAGAGTGGGCTCGGCGTCGGTCGGATGCTTGGCGAGATCGAGGCGCACCGTGCGGACGGCATCCGGCCAATCGATGTGGATCAGCAGCGCATCGTCGGTGATCTCGATCGTGCGAAGCCAGTGCACGGCCATCAACGCCGGCTGCGGGTACGGCGTGCTGCGGTTGATGGCCGCGGTGATCCACAGTCTGCGGGAGAAGGGCGACCGGAACCCGCTGATCCTGCCCTCGACGATCCCGATGGACGACGCGCGCGTCCATTTCGAGTTGACGCGGTATCTGCCGGACAACTGGGTGGCGATCATCGAGAAGAACGTGGACGGTCCGAGCTCGCTGCCACTGAAGATCGACCGCGAGGTGCCGAACCTCGGCAAGCTGCACGCCACGCGGCGTGTGGCTCGCACCATCTTCCTCGGTTCCGCAGCGACGGCGGCCGCCGCGCACCGCGGACTTGAAGACCGCCGGGTGAAGCTTGGCTGCGTAATGCCGGGCGAGTCGGCGGCGGTGTTCGGCGATGCGCTGCGCCGACTCGCCTCCGCGGCAACCTATCTCTACCAGGACGGGCCGCGCGCCTGGTACGCGACGCAGCCCACGGTCACGAAGCTCGCGGACGACCGCGCGGAGCAGTTGAAGCGGGACCCGGACAACGTGGCTGCTGAGCTCGAAGCTCGCGTGCCCGCGGACCTCCGGAAGACGGGCGATTTCTCGCGCGTGCATCCGCTGCCGCAAAGCGGAGCGGACGTGGCCGACGATCTCGACGCGCCTCTGGGGATGCCCCGGCGGCGACTCCTCCTGCAATACGTCGCTCGACCTCACCTTCGGCGCCCCCGTGGTCGCCAGATCGCATGGCTTGAATACCTCGTCGGCACAAACGATGGGAGCTTTCCGGGGCCTGACGACATCCAGGTCATCGAGACGATCTTCGCGTTCGGCTCGCAGAGCGTTGTGCTTACGCAGGAGGTCAGGTTCCGGCAGGGCGCCCACAATCAGCTGCGCGCTCATGCGAAAGCCGCCGCCAGCCGGCATGATCACTCTCCAGCCTGTCGATTGATGCGCGAGGCCAGGAGATGGCCCAGACAGGCCGCGCCAAGCCAGGCGGCGATGGAGACGCCGATGTTGGCTCCCGCCAGCACCAGATCACCGGCCGCGGCGAGGCGGAAGGTCTCGAGGCTGAACACCGAAAAGGTCGTAAAGCCGCCGCAGATGCCGGTCATGACGAACTGCCTTTGGCGGGTACTTGCATAGAGGCGCCCACCTGGCGCCGTCAGCGTCGCATAGAAGCCGATGGCGAAGGAGCCGGGGACG
>Ga0207864_1001963_pt1 | contig 20828 bp, 18 predicted proteins | sample HigsolmetaAR202D_FD_184834 | JGI IMG/M metagenome (GOLD analysis project Ga0207864, IMG submission 184834) | Ionic liquid and high solid enriched microbial communities from the Joint BioEnergy Institute, USA - AR20-2-D (SPAdes) (version 2) ... | reverse complement strand
CCGGGTCCAGCTCTACAAGAGCTTGGGTCGCAAGCTGCCGCCGGGTGTTGCCTCCGCCGCCGACGGCCGGGACACCGACGAGGCGGATGCCGCCGCAATGCTCGCCCCGCTCGGCGGTGCCTTCGGGTTCAAGGGCGCCGGTCTCGCCGGTCTCGTCGAAATCCTGAGCGCCGTTCTGACCGGCGCGAAACTCAGCTTCGATCTCCTCCCGATGGGCGGACCGGACCTGAGCACCCCGCGGGGCCTGGGTGCCTTTGTGTTGGCGATCCGGCCGAGCGCATTTCTGGATACGGCCGCTTTCCGGGACGCGATGAAACGCTATCTGACGCGGCTGCGCAGCTCGCGCCCGGTGGCAGGCGGCGTCGTCATGGCGCCGGGAGACCGCGAGTGGGCGGAGGCCGAACGTCGCGCGGTCGAAGGCATTCCCATCGACCCCGAGACCGCCGACGCATTCGCGCGTTATGCGAAGAGATTCGGACTGCCGTGGCCCATCGCGCCCGGCCGGCCGGATGGAGCGAGGCTCCAGTCGGGCGGATCCTTGCAGACGCAGTGACCGCGCCCGTCAACACGATCACGACGCACTGGGAGCAAACGCGAAAGGAGAGACAGATGATGACGTTCAAGAGACCGTTGGCGACACTTTGCGCCGCCGTGGGTTTGGCGGCACTCACCGGCATGGCGGCGCAGGCGCAGGACACGTTCACGATCAGGTTCAACCATGTGCTCGGGCCGAGCGAGCCGTATCACGAAGGCTTTCTGAACTGGGCGAAGCGGGTGGGCGAGCGGACCAATGGCCGCCTCAAGATCCAGGTCTATCACAGCGCCCAGCTCGGCGTTGAGGAGGACATCATCGAGCAGATGCGCCAGGGCGCGAATGTCGGCCAGAACACGGACTCCGCGCGCCTCGGCAACTACGTGCCCGGCATCGCGGTCATGAACGGCCCCTATTTCGCGGAGACCCTGGAGGAGGTGGACAAGCTGAGCAAGGCGCCGACGGTGATTCAATGGCAGGAGGAGCTCGCCAAGAATCACGGGCTGAAGGTCGTCTGCTTCGATTGGGTTCAGGGCTATCGTCACTTCTTCACCAACAAGCCCATCAAGAACCCGCAGGATCTCGATGGGCTGCGCATCCGTACCCCACCCGCACCGATCTGGCAGGAATCGATCCGCGCGCTGGGTGCGGCACCGGTCGCCATGGCCTTCGGCGAGATGTATCCGGGCCTGCAGCAGCGGGCGATCGACGGCGTCGAGCTCGTCTACAACAACATTCCCGCCGGGCGATTCTACGAGGTGCTGAAATATGCCAACGAGACCCGGCACATCATGCTGATCAACTTCCAGGTCATCAGCGCCGCCTACTTCAACCGCATGCCGAAGGACTTTCAGACCATACTGGTCGAGGAATGCAAGCGGGCCGGCCAGGAAACGTCGGCGAAGATCTTCGACCTCGAGCAGAAGGTGAAGCAGCAGCTGAAGGAAAAGGGCATGACCGTCGTCGAGGACGTCGATCTTGCCGCCTTCCGCAAGGCTGGCGAGAAGGCGTACGAGGCGCTTAAGCTGACTGAGGCCAAGAACAAGGTCTACAAGGAAATCGGCAAGAACTGACCGACGGGAACAGGGACGGCCCCCGCGACGGCAGGGAGTACGTGATGAAAAGGCTCTACTCGTTCTTGTGCAGGATCGAGGCTGTCGTCGCGGGAACGTTCCTGGTTCTCATGGTCGGATTGATCTTTCTCGGCGGCATCGCCCGCCTGCTGCACCATCCGCTGAACTGGACCACCGATCTCGCCACCTGCCTGTTCGCGTGGGCGTGCTTTCTCTGTGCCGACGTGGCGTGGCGGAAGAACGTTCTGATGTCGGTCGACATCGTGACCGCGCGTCTGTCGCCGGCGGCGCAGCGGCTCCTCGCCTACTGCAATTATCTGATCATCACCGTATTTCTTGTTTACGTGATCATTGCCGGCTTGTGGCTTTCCTACGTCAGCCGCGCCCGGAGCTTCCAGGGCATACCGGAGATCAGCTACTCCTGGATCACCATGAGTCTTCCGGTCGGGGCCGCGCTTCTGCTGATCACGACGCTGCTGAAGCTTCGTGACCTGGCCCGAAGCGATGCGCGGACCGCGCAGTTGCCCGGATGAGGTGCGGGGCCTGGCCATGCTGATCGTCACCATCGCCTTCGTGGTCCTGATGCTGATGGGTATGCCGGTCGCGTTCGCGATCGCCATATCCGGCACGCTGTTCTTCCTGCAGTACCCCGATCTGCCGGTCACCATTCCGCTTCAACTCACCGTCTCGCAGACCCAGAACTTCGCCCTGCTGGCCATACCGCTGTTCATTCTCGCCGGGAACTTCCTGAACAAGTCCGGCATCACCGAGCAGTTGCTCAGCCTGGCTTCGGTGCTGACGGGCCGGCTCAAGGGTGGGCTGGCACAGGTCTCGATCGCGCTCGCGGCGCTGATGGGCGGTGTCTCGGGCTCGGCCATCGCCGATGCCGCGATGCAGACCCGCATGCTGGGCGGCGAGATGCTGAAGCGAGGCATGTCGAAAGGCTTCGCCGCGGGCGTATTGTCGTTCGGCTCGCTGCTGACGCCGATCATTCCGCCCGGCATCGGCATGATCATCTACGGCACGATCGGGCAGGTATCGATCGGCCGCCTGTTCGCCGCCGGTTTCGTGCCGGCCCTGCTGCTCTGGATCGCGCTCGCGACGACGATCTGGTTGACGGCGAAACGGCGTGGCTATGCGCCCGAGCGGGAAACACGACCCTCCGTCGGCGAAATCGTCGGCGCCTTGCGCGGCGGCATCTGGGCGCTGCTGTTCCCGATATTCCTTCTGATGGGGCTTCGGCTCGGCGTCTTCACGCCGTCCGAGATCGGCGCGTTCGCGGTGGTCTACGCGGTCGTGATCGGCATTCTGATCTATCGAAAACTCGGGCGCCGGTCCTTTTCGGAGGCGCTGGAGGGGAGCCTCTCCGACGTCGGCGCGGTGATGTTCCTCATCGCCGTGTCGGCGATCTTCAGCTACGGCATCGTGTTCGAGCAGGTGCCGTTGGCGGTGTCGGACGCCATTCTCGGACTCACGGACGATCTCAACATCGTGATGATCCTGATCGTGCTGTTCGTCCTGGCCGCCGGCTTCGTCATCGACGCGACCGTGCTCATCATCATGCTCACGCCGATCTTCCTGCCGATGGTCCGGAGCCTCGGCGGCGATCCGGTGCATTTCGGGCTCGTCTTCATCATCGCGGCCACGATCGGGAACTTCACGCCGCCGGTGGGCGCGGCGATGTATGCCGTCTGCTCGATCCTCGGCACGTCGATCGGCGACTACACGCGGGAGTCGACGCCGCTCTTCATCGCTGTCGCGCTGATGACCCTGTTCCTGATCTTCGTTCCGGAGGCCATCCTCTTCGTGCCGAATCTGATATTCGGCAGGTTCTGAGATTCGACAGGCGAGAACGGCCCGTGTCGGCGACCATGTCGCCTCGATGCACGGACGGGGATCAAGCGCTACCGGCAGGGTGTGCGCCGGTACGACCTCGACGGCTGGCAGGGGGCCATCGTCGGCGTCAAGGGGGGCCGCCGCCGTCAGTGCGAGGCCCTCCCGGCCCGAAAAACCCGGAGGAAACGCCAAGCTGGCGGGGCTTGCCGGGCCTTGCGCGCGGGGAACGCGTGAGTGCTACGGTTGCACCGGCGGGGTACCACACCACATGTTGCACCGCGGGCCGCGCTGTGGCATTTTCCGCGCCTGCTTTCCGGACCTGTGCCGCCGTAGCTCAGTGGTAGAGCACGTCCTTGGTAAGGACGGGGTCGGTAGTTCAATTCTACTCGGCGGCACCATAATTCTCTAAGCAGTTCCAATACTTAAGACTCGGCCGTGAGTCCGGGTCGGCGCAGACGGCCCGGAACGGCGCAGGAACACCTGCAAACTTTGGCACGTAATTGACACGCGGGATTCGCTGACTGTTCTCACCGTCGGCTACCCCTGATTCGCGCCTTTGATTTGCTCGGACCGGCCACCGATCTGCATGTCGGTGATCATCCGGCGCTGGGCCTCCTCGACATCATGCTCGTACCGATCGATCGAGCGGTCGTCGCGCCATCCGGGCGTTGTGTAAATTCCCGGGCGAGGCGAGCATCGGCCTTCTGGGCGTCGGCGTGGGCGCGGTCGCCGGCGCATCATGTTGCTGATCCAGCCGATGGGGAAGGCGGCATGACTCTGATGAAGCTGCCGCGACCCAACGAGGCCGGAACGCTCCGGGAGGCCGACCGCGAGCTGCAGGTGGGCGAACGGGTCTATCCTAAGAAGATTGCCGCCAAGCACCTCGACGCCTATACGGCCGCGCGCTGCATGGAGTCGTCGCGTGATACGCGCCGTGGTGGAGATGTCGGGATGAGCGTCCAAGGTTAGCACATGCAAGGCAGCCTGCGCTCATGCGGCGATGCGATGGCTGTATATAAACTGAGTCCAGTAATGAAAGGCGTCCTCGAAGACTTTGATCGCGGGGATGCGCTTACCGTCGTCGACGAACTTGATCACCCAGATCGGTGGGGTCGTAAGGGAACTGTCGTCTGCGTCCTCTGTGATCATGTCGGCGGCGCTCACCACAGTCTCCACATTCGGATCGGGGAACATCGTCACCCGCTGGTGCTTCGATGCCGTTGCAACTTGCCGGCAAAGGTGGAGTGCCCGGCATTCGCGCCGAACGAGATCTTGGAGCTCCCTTCTTGTAGTGGCTGGGAAGGAAGCGCGCTGTTCCGGAGTAGCATCCTCCCAGACCCAGTCTGCGATGTGCCAGGCGGTAACTGCGGAGTTGAACGCCCGGTAGATCAGAGCTTCGGCGTTCCGCGGATCCTCGCTTCGAAAGCCTTCGATCTCCCACTGGAGTTTGTCGAGCAGATCTCGGCAGCTCTCCAGCCCAAAAGTCTGCGGCACGCCAGGAAGTGGCATGTGGCCCCCCTATGACTGATCGTCCGACCATCTTCTCGGCACCGAGCGCGTTATCCACAATTCTGCTTCAGCTCCTCCAATACCTGATCGAGAGGATAGCCAACTTCTTTGGCAAGGGCGCATATTTCGTCGTCGGTCAGTCTGATATCTGCGCCTTCGGCGAAACCCGCATCGCAGAACTTATCCAGAGACTTTATGGCCCACGCGCCAAGCATGCGAAGGCGCGGAAGCATTTGAAGTGCTCCTTCGAATTTGCCAAGGGGACTTCCGCCAATCGCGGCCATCCGTTCAACGGCGCGTGCAATGCCATAGAATTGCGTGACGCTCTCGATGATCTCAGGAGGCAACCTACCAATCTCTGGAGCTACGGCTCGGTAGACGATCCCATCCGTGACTGCCATTGCCTCAGGAGGAATCTGACCGTGGCTGATAACTTGCTGGCCTCGCTGTAGGACGACAGCCAGTTTGGCCAGACCCCCCTTAATTGTTTGCTCTTGAACCTCGGCGGCCGTGAGGGCGCTTTCGATCTCAGCCCGCAGGCCAGCGATGACGCGTCTCAGATGCTCCTTAGTCTGCCGTTCCACGTCTTGCGCGACACGGCGTCGATCGAGGCGCCAGAGAACCACTGCCGTCACGACCGTGGCAATCGATCCAATCGCTTGAACCCAAGCCGCCGTGCTGCTGTGCGTGAGAAAAGTTGGCACCGCCTCCCACACCAGTCCCCAAAAATCCACCATGTCTGATCACCAGTTAGTCTTTTTGGGCACTATGGTGTGGCCTCTCCTTGACAATCGCAAGATGCAGAAGCGGCGGGTTGCCGATGCGTGCGACCCCACAGGGCAAGCAAGTCTGCTGTAGATCACAGACAAGTGATCGCTCAAGTAACGACATGACTGAGCCGACCTGACGTTCGAAATCAGCTACTGGCGCTTCCGGCGATTGCAGAGATACAAAGGCTGCCTATGCTTGCACGGGCAGCGTTACACGCTGTTCTGCTCAACATCGCAAAGGATGCGGCCGCGCGCACGAAAATGTTCTGGCACAAGCACAAAGCTCCGCTAAATCTGTCGCGATGTGTGCAGGCACACGGCCCGAGCGATCCGCATTGTCGACGCGATAAGGCGCGAGGAAATGTTGCTTGGAGGATGAGATAACCTAGCTCGGTTCTCTTCTCATCAGCTCGGAAGCTCCCCTTTTGCCATACGAAGGGCCTGAACCCCTTCCAGAGTGCCGTAAGCGAACGTAAACAAACCGGCAGCAGCTGCCAGAATGGCAAGAACCTGCAGGATCATTCCCGCGCCCTTAACGACCTTTCCGCTGCGAGGTCCAAGCTCATGCAAGTCGGTGATCACATAGCTCAACTGGCAGAGATACCTGAAGCTGGCCGACAAGAGTGCGGCAAACGTGCCAAGCGCGAAGACTTCAATGCTGTCGAGAGCCGGCTGGAGTACGGGAGTGATCTTCTCGTTGCCCCACATGGTACCGAGGAAAGCCAAAATGCCGCCGGCTACAGCACCGTTGGCCAAAATGATGCTTTTCAATAGGAGCGACGAGAACTCACCGACGGCCGCGACATGTGCGCTGAAAACGGCTGCCGTATGCGCCAGATTTGCCTCCCACACACGCAGATTTGCTTCCCACACACGCATCTCGTGCTCATATTTGCGGTGCGTGCTATCCGACATCCCCCCTCCCGATCGTTTGCAATCGTAACGAGAGGGTGACGCCGCGGGTGGAGTCGCGTCAAGGAGCGGCCCGATGACTGCCTCCACCCTTCACGCCGTGTCCCTAAACCTCGGTCGCGCCGTAGTAGAGCGTGACCGTGTGGCGCGCCTCGGCGAAGAACAGCCAGCGTTCCACCAGCACGCCGACCGTGGCTGCAGCGGCGGCGATCAGGGCGGCGGCGCCGGCCAGCGGGTTCGGCACGAGGGCCGCGAACAGCGTCAGCACGAGCGGCAGGGCGAAGCCGAGGCCGAGCGCGATGCGGCGGAGCTTGAGGGCGTGCTTGCGGGCGATGCGGAAGCCCATCTCCTTGAGCAGATAGTTTTCCTCGGTATGCGGCGGGTCGAGCGGGCGCACCTTGCCGCGGCCGGTGAGGCCGATGGCGGTGGCCGGCGTCGAGGCCGCGCGCGTCGTGTCGATGAACTTCCAGTACCGCTCCTTCACCCACACGCCGAGGGGAATGGCGATCACCGCGATGATGGCGACGATCGGGTTCGCCTCGCCACGGAGATGAAGCAGGGCGTTGAGCCATAGCGCCCCCGTGACGAGCGCGAGCGCAAGGTAACCCGGCACGACCCACGCGTTGTGCCACTGGTGGATCGGCCGGAGCGACGCATAGATCATCGCCGTGCAGTAGACGGTGACGACCGCCATTGCTGCGGCGAGGAAGCCGAAGACGCCGACGATCCCGCCCGTCTCGCCGAGGAACACCCAGCCGATGCCGAACAGGCCGGCGGGCACGTAGGTCACCAGCGCCGCGACGGCCTCGCGGGACAGCCACGAGCTGCGGACCTGGGACACGGCGCGCCAGGCGCGCTCGGGCCGGCCAAGATGGAACACCGACGACAACAACCCCGCAGTGACAAGGCCAAGGGCGAGCGCGAGGGTCGCGAGGCCGAACCAGCCCGACGACGGCAGCAGGCCGAGCGGCGCCAGCAATCCGGCGAGCACCAGCGTGCCGTAACCGGCACCCGAGAGGGTGGTGAAGACGATGACGGAAAGGGCGGGGTGCATGGGGCGGCCGTCAGTGGTCAGCCCATAGGTTCGGACTGCGGGGCGCCGGACTGCATGGATGCATTGCGGTTCGACTCGTTTCGCTTCATGAGGTCGCCGTTGCCGAAAGCCGATCGCCTATCATCCGCGCCCGTTCATCGTGACAGCACGCGGTCGATCCACCGCAGCACGGGATGGACATCCGACGCGGCGGCCGGCTCGAGTTCGGTCTTGGCGCCGGTGGTGCCGGCGCGGTTCCGGCCCGGCCGCGGCGGCAGGTAGCGGTTGACCGGTTCGTAGCCGAGTTCCGGCATCAGCGCGACGCCGCCTCGTTCGGCCACCAGCCGCGATACGGCCGACTCCGGATCGCCGAGGTCGCCGAAATGCCGCGCCCCTGCCGGGCAGGTGGACACGCAGGCCGGCACGCGCTCGTCCTCGGGCAGGTTCTCGTTGTAGATCCGGTCGATGCACAGCGTGCATTTCTTCATGATCCCGGCATCGTCGTCGAACTCACGTGCGCCATAAGGGCAGGCCCACGAGCACAGCTTGCAGCCGATGCAGGTATCGGCATTGACGAGGACGATCCCGTCTTCCTCGCGCTTGTAGGAGGCGCCCGTGGGACAGACTTCGACGCAGGCCGGCTTTTCGCAATGGAGACAGCTCTTGGGAAAGTAGACGGTCCGCGCGTCCTCGCCGTCCGTCACCTCGAAACTGTGGATGCGGTTGAACCACACGCCCGTCTGACCGGCGGCGTAAGGATTGCGGTCGGTGAGCGGCGCGGAATGGCCGCTCGCATTCCATTCCTTGCAGTTGACCGCGCAGGCGTGGCAACCGACGCAGGTGTCGAGATCGATGACGAGCCCGAGTTTCCTGTCGCCCGGGCGAGGCGCCTTGTACGAGGTCATGACGGGATTAGCCGGCGTGGCTCGACCCCGTTTCGATCCGCGCCCGTCGAGGGCGAGGAGGCCGCGGGCGCAGGCTGCGCTTCCGCGACGCCGTAGCGCAGGATCTTCGGCGGCGGCTCGAAGCCGGGCGGTGTTTGCAGGGGCGGGAACTGCGGCGCGGTCTCCTCCGCCTCGGCAGGGCTCGCCTTCTCGAGGCGCACACGCAGGTCATACCACGCCGCCTGGCCCGTAACCGGGTCGGCATTCGCATAACGGTAGCCGTTCCGTTCGGGCAGCAGTTCGGCAATCAGATGGTTGAGGAGGAAGCCGCGCTTCGCCTCGGGCGCATCGGGAGCGAGGTTCCAGGCGCCCGATCGTTTGCCGATCGCATTCCACGTCCACACGGTGTTGGGATTGACTCCATCCATCAGGCGGACGCGGACCTTGATCCGGCCGTGATGGCTCGTCACCCAGGCCCAATCGTCGTCCTGAAGTCCGAGTGCCTCGCCGGTCCGGCGATTGACGTAAAGACGGTTGTCGCCCGTGATCTGCCGCAGCCACGCGTTCTGCGAGTGCCACGCGTGATACATCTGCATCGGCCGCTGCGTGACCGCGTGGAGCGGGAAGTCGGCATGCGGCACGTGGCTCTCCTCGAACGGCGCATACCAGATCGGCAGGGGATCGAAATACGCGGCCACGCGCGCGCGGTGCTGTTCGGGCGGCTGCACGGGCCCGTAGCCCTTCGCGGCGAGGCGGAACTTCTGCAACGGCTCGCAATAGAGCTGCAGCACGATCTGTTCGACCTTGTCGATCAGGCCCAGGCGCTTCGCGGTCTCGAGATAACCGCGGTTCGCGTGCTTGTAGTAGAGCTGGTCCGCCGGCAGGTGATAGCGCCAGAAGCACTGGTTCTCGATATAGCGCTCGAGCTGTTTCGGGTTCACGGGCCCGACGCCGTGGCTCTCGCCGTCCACGCCGCGCCAGCCGGCGAGCGGTCCGATGCCGGGCTTGCGCTCGTGGTTGACGATGTAGTCCGGATAGCCGCCTGGATATTTCGGGCTGCCATCGGCGTTCACGAAGCCCGGCAGCCTGAGCCGCGCTCCCAGCTCGATGAGCACGTCCTGGAACGGACGCACGTCGCGATCGGGCTTGATCACCGGCTGACGGATCGAATCGCCCGGGCCCTCGGCGGAGCCGATCGGACGATCGAGAAGCGAGATGCAGTCCCAGCGCTCGAGATAAGTGGTGTCCGGCAGCACGAGATCGGCATAGGCCACCATCTCGGAATAATAGGCATCGGCGTAGATGATGCGCGGAATCTTGTACGAGCCGTCCGGCATCTTGTCCGTCAGCATGGCCATCGTGCGGGCGGTGTTCATCGCCGAGTTCCACGACATGTTCGCCATATACAGGAACAGCGTGTCGATCCGGTACGGATCGCCCTTCCACGCGTTGTGGATGACCATGTGCATGAGGCCGTGCGCGGCGAGCGGAAACTCCCACGAATAGGCCTTGTCGATACGCTTCGGCGTGCCGTCGGGTTCGACCAGCAGATCCTCTGGTCCCGTCGGGTTGCCGAGCGGCATGCCGTTCAGCGGCTGGTTCGGCTGCACCGTCTGGCCCGCCGGCTTGGGTCCCGGCGGACAGGGGCGCGGGAAGGGCGCCTTGTAGCGCCACGCCCCTGGCGTATCGATCGCGCCCAAGAGCATCTGCAGCACGTGGATCGCGCGGCAGGTGTGGAATCCGTTGGAATGCGCGGAGATGCCGCGCATCGCGTGCATCGAGACGGGACGGCCGATCATCGTGTCGTGGCGCCGGCCAGCCCAGTCGGTCCATGGCTGATCGAGGACGATCTGCTGTTCGAAGGCCGCGTGCGCGAGCTCAGCCGCGATGCGTTTGATCGTCGCGGCCGGCACGCCGCAGCGTGCCGCCACCGCCTCGGGCGCGTAGCGCCGGTCGAGATAGCGTTCGGCGAGCAGCTGGAACACCGGCACCGCCCGGCGTCCGTCGGGCAGCACGACCTCGCCGACGACGGCCGGCGTGATGTCCGGCAGCAGCGCATTCACGACCTGCTTGCGGGTTGCGTCCCAGCACAACGGATTGCCGTCGGCGTCCCGCGCGAACAGACCCTCGTCGGCGCCTTCGTCCTTCACGACGAGCCACGGCGCGTTGGTGTAGCGGACGAGGAAATCGAGATCGATCCTGTCGGCGCGGAGCAGCTCGTGAATCAACGCCATCACGAACAGGCCGTCGGTGCCGGGACGAATGCCGATCCACTCGTCGGCCACGGCCGAGTAGCCGGTGCGAATCGGGTTCACCGACACGAACTTCGCACCGCGCGCCTTGAGCCGGCCGATGCCGATTTTGATCGGGTTCGAGTCATGGTCTTCGGCGACGCCGAACAGCATGAAGTACTTCGTGCGGTTCCAGTCCGGTTCGCCGAATTCCCAGAAGCTGCCACCGATCGAATAGAGACCGGCGGCGGCCATGTTGACGGAACAGAAACCGCCATGGGCGGCAAAGTTGGGCGTGCCGAACTGCGCCGCCCACCATCCGGTGAGGGCTTGGCTCTGGTCACGGCCGGTGAAGAAGGCGAGCTTGCGTGGATCGGTCGCGCGGATGTTGCCGAGCCATTCGGTCGCGATCGCGAGCGCCTCGTCCCACTCGATCTCCTTGAACTCGCCCGTGCCGCGCTCGCCGACGCGAAGCAGCGGCTTTCTGAGCTTCGCCGGCGAGTACTGCTGCATGATTCCGGCAGAGCCCTTGGCGCAGAGCACGCCGCGGTTCACCGGATGGTTCCTGTTGCCCTCGATGAAACGGATGCGGCCGTCCTTGAGATGGACCTTGATACCGCAACGGCAGGCGCACATGTAGCAGGTCGTGTATTTGACCTCGTCCGCAATCCTGGGCGAGGTATCGACGACCTCGGGCCCACCGAATACCCGAGCCGCCCAATCCCGGGCTTCAGCGCCACCATCCATGCGAACCTCTTTCCAAACGGATCGTGCGCGGGACCCTTGACCTCAGGTCACCACGGTTTTCCTCACAACATTCGGGCAGCCGGATGTCAGGCTAACGGCTCGGTCCTGCCTTCACAAGCGCGATATCCGCGGCCTCCGAATGTACGTGCTGCAGCGACGACGCGCCGCCTCGTAGACTGGCGCGCGGCCATCGAATCCCGCTACGCTTGATGTGCCCGAATCGGTCAGACCCGAACCATGCCTCCCAGTCCACACGCTGCGGCATTGCGAAAGCTCGCGGCCCGCGATCCCGATATCGCGGCCGCGCTCAAGCTCGTCGGCTATCCGCCGCCGCGCAGCCGGCCGCCGGGGTTCACCACCCTCTTGCGCACGATCGTGGGACAACAGATCTCGGCGGCAGCAGCCGCATCGCTGTGGACACGGCTTGCGGCCGCCATCGACCCGATCACGCCGGAGGCGGTCGCCGCACTCGATGTCGAGGATCTGCGGGCGCTGGGCTTCTCCCGACAAAAGGCGCTCTATGCGCGAGGTCTCGCGCTCGACATCCTCGAGGGACGCGTCGACCTCGATCTGGTCGCGCGGCTCGACGACGAGGCGGCCGTCAATCACCTGATCCAGATCAAAGGCATCGGCCGCTGGAGCGCCGAGATCTATCTGCTGTTCGCGCTGGGCCGGCCGGACGTGTTTCCGGCGGGCGATCTCGCGCTTCAGGTCGGCATGCAGCGGCTCAAGCGGTTGCGCCGCCGCCCGGAACCCGACGGGCTTCTGAAGCTGGTCGAGCCGTGGCGACCTTATCGCGGCGCCGCCGCGCATTTCCTGTGGCACTACTACGCCAAGGCGCCGATGTGAGACGGCGTCCCGACGGGACGGGCGTCATTTCGCTTGACACGGCGGCCAACCTCTGAAACCGCCCATTGGCGGCCTGTTCCAGGCGTTTCCGCTGTTCCAGGCGTTTCCGCTGTTCCAGGCGTTTCCGCTGTTCCAGGCGTTTCCGCTGTTCCAGGCGTTTCCGCTGTTCCAGGCGTTTCCGCTGTTCCAGGCGTTTCCGCTGTTCCAGGTGTCTCATCCGTCCCGGCGGTTTCTCCTGTCTCGGCCGTTTCGTTCTGCCTGGACGAGGTCGACGACAATTGACGATCAGGACAAGGGGAAGTCCCCCGTGCGTCCGGGACAAGTGGGACAGTGAGACGCCCGGCGGTGCGATATACGCCGGCTGGAAACAATGACGCCCGCACGGGATCCCTAGACCCGGCGGGCGCATTTATCCGGCGCTAAGGATGGCATGGGTCGCGCCGTGCGTCAACCCCGGTCGGCCAACGCCGCGTTGTATCCGGCTGTTTACGGGAACGAGGTCGATTTAAACCCCACCGCTAAAGGAAGCAATCGCCGCACGGTGGAACATGCGGGGCCGCGCGCTTTCGCCGGCATGGTCCTGACGTTGAAAACGAACAAGGTGCACTACGTTTCATGTGCAGCGGTGACCGAGTGCGTGGCGGATCTGCCAAAGACAGCGCACGACCGGGAACGCCGCACGCGCGACCATCGGGCCGCCCAGCCAATCACGCCGCGGCAGACGGGCCAGCAAACCGAACGCGTCGCCGTCGCCAACGATGGCGTCGGCGATGGCGCGGCCGACGAATGTCGTCAGCGCAACACCGTGACCGTTGAAGCCCTGCGCATACCAGACGCCGTCCGCGGCGAGGCCCACATCCGGCAGCCGGTGGGGCGTGAGATCGACCACACCTTTCCATACGTAGTCGATGCGCGGGGAGCCGAGCTGCGGGAACACGTGCGCGATGCGCCGCGCGAGCCACGCGGTCGCACTTCGATCCGATGGTGCAATCAGGCGCGCAGCCCCACCGAACAGGAGGCGGTGATCGGCGGTCAGGCGGTAGTAATCGAGCGCCGGTTGCGTGTCGAAGACCGCCACGTCCTTGCGGATGAGCTGCGTCGCCATGACGTCGAGCGGCTCGGTCACGCCGATGAAGGTCACGACCGGCAGGATCCGTCGCGAAACGTCCGGCGCAAGCGCACCGAGGCTTGCGTTCGCGGCCAGCACCAGATGTCGCGCCTCGACGCGGCCTTGTTCGGTGTACGCCACATGGTTCGCGCGATCGATGCTGACGACCCGGCTGTTCTCGAAGATCTCCGCCCCAAGCGTCCGCGCCGCGCGCGCGAGGCCGCGCAGATAGCGCAGCGGATGAAGATGGGCGGCGCCGTGGTCCAGCAAGCCGCCAAAGTAAAGCGGCGAATCGACAATGGCGCGCGTCTGATCGCGGGTGAGGGGAACGGTGTCGCGGTATCCCAGTTCATCGAGCAGTCTGGCGAGCTGCACCAGCGCCGCAGCATCCGCACGCGAACTCGCGGCCGTGAGCGCTCCGCGCTTGAACTGGCATTCGATGCCGTACCGTGCGATCAGATCCTCGACGAGGCGTACCGCTGCGACAGACAGCGCCCAGAGGCGTTTTCCATCCGAGGCGCCGACCGTCGCGATCAGATCCGCGATGTCGGCGGCAAAGCCCGGCAGCACGAAGCCGCCATTGCGGCCCGACGCACCCGCGCCGATCCGGTCAGCTTCGAGCACCGTGACATCAAGGCCCCGCGCCGCGAGATGAAGGGCCGCCGACAGGCCGGTATAGCCGGCACCAACGATGCACACGTCGCAGCGCCGTGTTCCGGTCAGTGCGGGCATCCGCAACAGCGGTTCGGATGTGACCTCGTAATACGTCGATTGGGCATCCGCAGATACCGTCGCGCGCGCGTCGGGTGCCAGCGGCTGCGGCGTCGTTCGAGTCCAATTACGAAATGCAAACATGAAAGGTCCCCAATCCAGGCATGCTGCGGCACGGGACCGGCCGCAGCGTCATTCAGCGCCGGCGCAGCGGTGGATCGGGGGCTAGAGAGGCGGGGCGGGATACACAATCCTCGCGGCGCGCTCCGCAGCCGGGTCGGGGATGCGCTGGAAAATCATCTGCCTTGGCATGTACTGCCGCGGCGACATACATGCAGAAGATATGACACCAGGCAGGCACACGATCAATCCGGAGCTATGTCGTTGATTCCAGAAAAGACAAGGTTACCGCCCCGGCGTACCGCAAGCGAGCGGATGACCGGATCCCGCCTTCATATTAGAGTTGATTAATGTAACGGGGAAACGATCAAGCCCGGAGAGGCTCATGGAGCGACCGACCCGAAGCGAGACCGCGCCGAGTTCGGCCGCCAATCCCGAGATAACCGGGTTCTTCGACCAAGCGACGTCGACGATCTCGTATCTGGTCGTCGATCCGGCGACCGGCAAGGCCGCCATCATCGACCCGGTGCTGGATCTCGATCCCAGGTCGGGCCGCATCTTCACGGCGTCGGCCGACCGGCTGGTTGCCGCAGCGAAATCCTTCACGGTCGAATGGATTCTAGAGACCCACGCGCACGCGGACCATCTGTCGGCCGCCGGCTACCTCAAGGATCGAATCGGCGGTACCGTCGCGATCGGCGCGAACATCTGCGACGTTCAGCGCACGTGGGCCGAGATCTACAATCTCGGCCCCGACTTCGCGACCGACGGATCGCAGTTCGACCGTCTTCTGCATGAAGGCGAGCGATTTGCGATCGGTACGCTCGACGTCACGGTATGGAACACGCCCGGCCACACGCCGGCCTGTGTGTCGTATATCGTCGAGGGTGCCGCCGGCATCAAACACGTGTTCGTCGGCGATACGCTGTTCATGCCGGACTACGGTACGGCGCGCACCGATTTTCCTGGCGGCGATGCGCGCACGCTCTATCGCTCGATCCGCCGGCTGCTGTCGCTGCCGTCGGAGACCAGACTCTATATGTGTCACGACTACCCGCCGGACGGCCGGGGGCCGCAATGGGTGACCACGGTCGCCGAACAGCGGTTACAGAACATCCATATCAAGGACGGCGTCGGCGAAGACGAGTTCGTCGCCTTCCGCGAGGCGCGCGACAAGACGCTCACGGCACCAACGCTCATCCTGCCCGCGATTCAGGTCAATATCCGTGCCGGCCGTCTGCCGCCGCCGGAGAGCAACGGCACGGTCTATCTGAAGATGCCGCTGAACCGGGTATAGCCCCGCGCCCGGATTTCGCGGCGTGCCGCTACTTGAATCGGCCGGTTTCGTCCCCATCTCGTCATGTCCCCCGGCGACGGGGGAGACGCGGCTTGGCAATGGCGCGGCTTGGTAGGGCCGGCCCGCGGCGAGGAGCCGCATCGCCGGTTGCTTCCGACGCCCGCTGCGTCTCGGGCGGGGATGGCCAAGCGTCCCCGCCCGCTTATCTTGAGCCGGGCGGCGATGCCCGCCACAATCGCCACATGATTGATGAGCGAAAGCCGACGCTGACCGATCGAGCGCGCGCCGAGAAGGGCGACCGCGAGCGCCGTCTAGCGGCGGCACTCCGGGAAAACCTGCGGCGACGCAAGCTGCAGGCCCGCCTGCGCGCCGAACTGGCGGAAGGGGGCGATGCCACGCCGACGGCTCGGGCCGACAACGGCGGCATGGCGCGCCTGCGGGCGGTGCTCGACTTCTGGTTTCTGTCACCGGGCGATCCGGAATACGGCCGGATGCGCAAGGTGTGGTTCGCCAAGGATGCCGCCTTCGATGCGGAAATCCGCGCACGGTTCCTGGCGGATTACGAGGCGGCCGCACGAGGCGCCTACGATGTTCATGCCGGCACCGCCACCGGCGCGCTGGCACTGGTCATCCTGCTCGACCAGTTTCCGCGCAATCTGTTCCGCGACGATCCGCGCGCGTTTGCGACCGATGCCAAAGCCCGTGAGATCGCGAACACGGCCATCGCACGGGCTCTCGACCGGCAGCTTCGGCCGGTCGAGCGCATGTTTCTTTACCTGCCATTCGAGCACAGCGAGGATCTCGCCGACCAGGAACGCGCCGTGGCATTGATGGAGAGCCTGCCGGCGACGCCGGAATTTCCCGAAACGGTGCGGGCCGAGGTCGTCGACTATGCGCGCCGGCATCGCGACATCGTGGCCCGCTTCGGCCGGTTTCCCCACCGCAACGCGGCGCTGGGCCGGGTCTCGACGCCCGAGGAGACGGCTTTCCTGACCCAGCCGGGATCGGGTTTCTGACCGCACCGGTGGCGGCCGGGACCTGACCGATCCGCGGGAATCCGGTCCGAATCGAGATCCCTGTGCTTGTGGCGCGACAGGCGCTTCGCTACAAGAAGCGCCCGGTCTTCCCCAAGCTGCCGGAGTCGCCATTCATGCCGATAATGTCCGACAAGTGGATCCGCAAGATGGCCCTCGAACACGGCATGATCGAGCCGTTCGTCGAGAGCCAGCGGCGCGATGGCGTGATCTCGTACGGCCTGAGTTCCTATGGCTACGACGCCCGCGTGTCGGACGAGTTCAAGATCTTCACCAACGTCGACTCGGCGACGGTCGACCCCAAGGCGTTCTCGGAAAAGAGCTTCGTCGACCGCAAGGGGCCGGTCTGCATCATTCCGCCCAACAGCTTCGCGCTCGCGCGCACGGTCGAGTACTTCCGCATTCCGCGCGACGTGCTGGTGATCTGCCTTGGCAAGTCGACCTATGCGCGTTGTGGCATCATCGTCAACGTGACGCCGCTGGAGCCGGAATGGGAGGGACACGTCACGCTCGAGTTCTCCAACACCACGCCGCTGCCCGCCAAGATCTATGCGAACGAGGGCGCGTGCCAGTTCCTCTTCCTGCGGGGCGAGGATGTCTGCGAGGTCTCGTACAAGGACCGCAACGGCAAGTATCAGGGCCAGCGCGGCGTCACCCTGCCGCGGCTCTAGTCCCTCAACAGGCCAGCGACCAACGGCCAAGGTCGCCGGCGCTCCGCCCGTGGTCGAAATTCATCATACCCGACCGGGCCGGTCAGCTACTTCCAGAGGTTTCGGGTGCCCGTGCCCGTCCATTCCGATAAGGGGCGGACAGGGGCTTGGAATCCCTGGACTCACTCCCCAGTTTCTCAGTATCTGAGCCCCGGCCGGCCGAATGTGGCCAACGAGTTAGGCAAACAGAATGGACAAGATCCGCATTCGGGGCGGGGTTCCGTTGCACGGGACAATTGCGGTGAGCGGAGCGAAGAATGCTGCCCTGCCGCTGATGGCGGCGAGCCTGCTGACCGATGAGACGCTGCAGCTGTCCAATCTGCCGCATCTCGCGGACATCACGACGCTCGCCAATCTGCTGTCGCAGCTGGGCGTGTCGCTCAGCATGGACGGGCATGCGCCGAACGGCGGGCACGCGGGGCGCGTCATGTCCCTGACGGCGCGCCGGATCGTCAGCACCACCGCACCCTATGATCTGGTCCGCAAGATGCGTGCCTCGATTCTGGTGCTGGGGCCGCTGGTCGCACGCGAGGGCCATGCCCGCGTGTCGCTGCCCGGCGGTTGCGCCATCGGTACGCGCCCGGTCGACCTCCACCTCAAAGGGTTGCAGCAGCTCGGCGCCACGATCGAGCTGCGCGAGGGCTACATCGAGGCGGAGGCAAAGAACGGCCTGACCGGGGCGGAGATCGTCTTCCCGTTCGTCTCGGTCGGGGCCACGGAAAACCTGCTGATGGCCGCCTGCCTCGCCAAGGGCGAGACGATCCTGAAGAACGCGGCGCGCGAACCCGAGGTCACGGACCTTGCGCAGTGCCTCCAGGCAATGGGCGCGGATATCGAAGGGATCGGCACCGATACGCTGCGCATTCGCGGCGTCGACCGCCTTCACGGCGCCAAGCACGAGATCGTGCCCGACAGGATCGAGACCGGCACCTACGCCATGGCGGCGGCGATCACCGGTGGCGACATCTTCCTAAAAGGTGCGCGGCCCGACCTGATCGATGGGCCGATCGAGGTCCTGCGCAGTGCCGGCGTGACCATCACCGCGGTCGACGGCGGTCTGCGCGTGCAGCGGACCAACGGACCGCTGATCGGCGTCGACGTCATGACCGAACCCTATCCTGGATTTCCGACCGACCTGCAGGCACAGATGATGGCGTTGATGACGACCGCGCAGGGCGCGTCGATGATCACCGAAACCATCTTCGAAAACCGTTTCATGCATGTGCCAGAGCTGCGTCGCATGGGGGCCAACATCAATCTGCATGGCGGGTCCGCCATGGTGCGCGGCGTGCCGAAGCTGACCGGCGCGCCGGTCATGGCCACCGACCTGCGCGCCTCGGTAAGCCTCGTGCTGGCGGGGCTTGCGGCCGAGGGCGAGACCATCGTCAACCGTGTGTACCACTTGGATCGCGGCTACGAGCGGCTGGAGGAAAAGCTCGCCGCTTGTGGCGCGAATATCGAGCGAGTGAGGGAGGCTACGCCGTGAACCGAGCCCTTCGTCTCCGAGCCGAGGACAGCGAGGATCTGAAGATCGTCGCCGCCGTCCTGCAGGACGCTCTGGTCCCGATGAGCGAGATGGAGTTCCTCAATGGCGAGGGCTGCTTCGCCATGATCGCCAACCGCTTCAAGTGGGAAAACTGCGAAGAAACCTGGGACTCGCCCGTGACGGCGGTCACGGACGGTGCAGCGGAAGAGACGGCCGGCGACGTCGCCTTCGAGTGCCACAGCTACGAGCGCGTGAATTGCGGCGTCCGCTTCAATGGCGTCTCCCAGGTCCGGTGCAAGGGCATGGACCGGCGGGACCGCGGTCGCGTCCTCGAGCTGCTCACCATCACGGCCGAACCCGACGCGGTCATCCTGATGTTCGCCGGCGGCGCGGCCATCCGTCTCGAAGGCTCCTCGATCACCTGCCATATCGAAGATCTGGGCGAGCCCTGGCCGACCCGGTGGCGCCCCTACCATCCCGATGCCAATACCGTGTAAGCCGCTGACGGATAAGCTAAAAAGTCCTATTTTCGTCGTCGTCGGGTTTCGCGTAATCTCGCCCGCAACATTCAACCAAGCGGCCGGTTCCGACCGGCCTTCTTCAGGTACGGATCGGACATGCCGGCCAACGAGAAACTCGTATTGGCGCTTCCCAACGGGCGCATCCTGACCGAAGTCATGCCGCTGTTGCGGCGGGCCGGCATCGAGCCCGAACCGGAGTTCAACAACCCGGCGACGCGCCAGCTCCGGTTCACCACCAATCACCCGGAGCTCGACATCATCCGGACGCGCAGTTTCGACGTCGCGACCTTCGTCGCCTTCGGCGCGGCGCAGTTGGGGGTGGCGGGCAACGACGTGCTGATGGAATTCGAATACAGCGAGCTCTACGCGCCGCTCGATCTCAAGATCGGGAAATGCCGTGTCGCCGTGGCCGAACCCATCGACATGGCGGGCCGTGACGATCCGCGGACGTGGAGTCACGTCCGCGTCGCGACCAAGTATCCCAAGATCACGCGACGTCACTTCGCCGCGCGCGGCGTCCAGGCCGAGTGCATCAAGCTAAACGGCGCGGTGGAGCTGGCACCGGCCTTGGGCCTGTGCCAGCGCATCGTCGACCTGGTGTCGACCGGTGCGACGCTGAAGGCGAACGGGCTGGTCGAGGTGGAGCACATCGCCGACATCACCTCGCGGCTGATCGTCAACCGCGCCGCGCTGAAGACGCGTTATTCGCAGATCTCGCCCTGGATCGACCGGATCGCCGATGCCGCTTAAGCTGGACGCAAGGACGCGCGATTTCGAGGCGGCGTTCGCGGCATTGCTGGCGGCGAAACGCGAGGCCGCCGCCGACGTCAGTGCGGTCGTCGCCGCCATCATCGAGGACGTGCGGCGCCGGGGCGATGCGGCACTGATCGAATACACCGAGCGGTTCGATCGCATCCGGCTTCCGGTCGAGGGGCTGCGCGTCAGCGATGCCGAAATCGACGCCGCCGTGAAAAGCTGCGCGAAGGAAACGATCGCGGCCCTCGAGCTCGCGGCACGGCGCATCAGGGATTATCACCGCCGGCAACTGCCCAAGGATTTCACCTATCGCGACCGGGCAGGACTTACGCTGGGGGCGCGCTGGACCCCCATCGCGGCGGCGGGGCTTTATGTGCCCGGTGGGACGGCGGCGTATCCGAGCTCCGTCCTGATGAACGCGGTGCCCGCGAAGGTCGCCGGCGTCGAGCGGCTGGTGATGACGGTGCCGGCCCCCGACGGCAAGCTGAACCCGCTGGTGCTCGCGGCCGCGCGCATCGCGGGCGTCGACGAGATCTATCGCATCGGCGGGGCGCAGGCCGTCGCGGCACTTGCCTATGGCACGGCGACGATCCGGCCGGTCGACAAGATCACGGGGCCCGGCAACGCCTATGTCGCGGAGGCGAAGCGGCAGGTCTTCGGCATCGTCGGAATCGACATGATCGCGGGGCCGTCGGAGGTCGTCGTCGTC
>Ga0207864_1001961_pt1 | contig 20840 bp, 20 predicted proteins | sample HigsolmetaAR202D_FD_184834 | JGI IMG/M metagenome (GOLD analysis project Ga0207864, IMG submission 184834) | Ionic liquid and high solid enriched microbial communities from the Joint BioEnergy Institute, USA - AR20-2-D (SPAdes) (version 2) ... | reverse complement strand
ACTCGCTGCCTTGCCCTTCCTGGCTGTCCACCCAGATGCGGCCGTTCATCATTTCCACAAGGCGGGCGCAGATCGCCAGGCCAAGCCCTGTTCCTCCGTACCTCCTAGTCGTTGACCCGTCAGCCTGCCGGAACGGATCGAAGATCAGGGCCCGCTTGTCCTCCGGAATGCCGATGCCGGTATCACTGACGGTGAAATGAACCGCCGCCAGATTCTCGTTCTGAGACTCCAGCCTTGTGCTGACTTCGATTCGGCCCCTCTCCGTAAATTTGATGGCGTTGCTCAGCAGGTTCAGCAGGATCTGGCGGACGCGGACTGGATCGCCAAGACACCGCTGTGGAGTGTCGGGCGCAATTTGCACTTCGAGATCCAGCCCTTTTTCCTTCGCTGAATAGTACAGCGTCTTCACGCACTCATCGACACAGTCGGGCAGCGAAAAACTGACCCGTTCCAGTTCCATCCGTCCCGCGTCGATCTTTGAGAAGTCCAAGAGATCGTTGAGCAGGTGGAGCAGCGACCGTCCGGAGGCTTCTACCGTTTCGAGGTACTCGCGCTGTTCGGGAGTTAAGTCGGTACTCAGCGCCAGCGCCGTCATGCCGAGAACGCCGTTCATTGGTGTACGAATCTCATGGCTCACATTTGCCAGAAACTCGCCCTTCAGGCGGTTGGCCTCTCTTGCTTCGCGCAGCAGCCTTTCGATTTCGCGCTTCTGCTCTTCCACGAGAGCCTTCTCCTGCTCAGTCCGGCGTTTTTCCACTTCGAGCTGAAGAGTTCTCTCCTTGACGGCCGCCTCCAGCTTGCGCTGGTACGCCAGCAGCCTCCGGACTCGCAGCTTCCAAATCAGGCCCGCCAGCGAGAGAAGCAGGACGATCATCGCAAGGCGGAACCACCAGGTCATCCACCAGGGCGGCAGGATGGAGAAAGTGTAGACAGCCGGCTCGGGGTTCCAGGTTCCCTCGCCCGATCTCGCTGTCACTTCGAACTGATATTGCCCCGGCTGAAGATCGTGGAGGTCCACCCGGTTGCGATCAGTTTCGATCCAGTCGCGTGAAAGCTCGGGAATTCGATAGCGGTATCGAATATCGGCCGGATTGCGAAAGCTCAGGGCGGCGAACTGAATCTCAAATGGCCGTTCGTTGTAATCAACAGTCTGGCGATATTCCGGGGCGGTGAGGTCCCCGTCACGGGCTACCGTGAGACCAGTGATCACAACTGGAGGCGGGTTGGCCTCGTGCTTCTTCAGCTCGCGATAGTGCGAAACCCCGCTGGTTGTGCCAATCCAAACGCTGCCGTCCGCGTCTTCGTAGAACGCGTTGAACATGCAGTCCTGCCAGATCAGGCCGTTCGAAGGGCCGATGCGGCGCCAGGATCCTGCTTCGAAAACGTCGATGCCGTGGTCCGTTCCCACCCAAATGCGTCCCCGGCGGTCGGTCTCCAGAAAGCTGATGTCGTCAGATTGCAGCTCTTTTCCTTGCCGGTAATGTTTGAAGACGGGTTTGCCGTTTTCTATTGTCAGCCTTGAAACGCCAGCGACACCCCCGTATGCAACCCAGATCGAACCATCGGGACCTTCGGTGGCGAACGCAAGACTGGTCTCATTCAAACCGTCCGCCTGCACGTACCGCTTCCATCCATTGCCGTCCTGCTGAAGCAGCCCCTCTGTACTAGCCATCCACAACCGTCCGCTTTTTGATAGAACGACGCGGTAGATCGTCTCAGGCTGGTCGGTAGGGGGTAGGGAAACGGGCTCGAAGCGGGTGGCCGCCCCGTTCGGTTTCGCCACAAAGAGTCCCTCCCGCGTCGGAACCCATAGTCGGTTCCTGGCATCGATCGTGAGAGACACAATCTTCTTCGAGGTGAGGCCGGACTGCGGTCCGAAGTGGTGAAATTTCCTGGTCCGATCGTCAAAGTAGCTAAGGCCAAATCCGTCGGTTCCGATCCAGATCCCTGACACCGGGTCGGCTACAACACTCCGTACTACGTCATGTTGAAGCCCGTCCCGGGTAGTGAAGGAGGTCCAGGTCCCATCGGGGTTCATCCGGTTGAGCCCGTATTTCGTTCCAATCCAGAGCTGTCCACGGGCGTCCCGCGTGATCGCGCTGACCGTGTTGGTAGTCAGCCCTTCATGGGATGTCCAGCTCTCCCACTCGCCGTAACCCATCCAGCGTGCCAGACCGTGGTTATCGAACCCGAGCCACGGAGTCCCCTCCCGGTCGATCAGTACGCAGCTGGTAGCATCGGCCGGAAGGCCGTGTCTCTCCCCTAACCGTTCCCAGGAATTGTCCTTTTGCCAGAGCACTCCGAGCTGGGTTGGGACAATGACTCTTCCCTTGGCGTCAAGGGATAGTGTCACAGAGCGGCCGGCCGGGGGCGCGCTAATGGCGACGCTTTCAAACGACGAGGCATTGGGCTTGCGGCGAATCAAGCGGTGCTCGCTTCGCACCCAGATGGCGCCTTCTCCGTCCTGGACCAGAGCGCCCCAGTTCTGCTGCGGTACACCGTTCTGTTCCCCGAAGACATGGACTGTTCCGCCGTCCAGTTCGCAAATCTGCGTCCCGCAGCCGAACCAGACCGCTCCTTTTCGATCGATTGCAACGGAGAAAGCCGGCACACCTTCGAGCGCAGCCGGCAGCGGGACACGCCGGAAATCCGAAGGCTGCGATGAAGCGCTGGCGGAACCGACAAAAAGTCCGCGGTTGCAGGCGATGTAGAGTTTGCCGGAACGGTCCGACGCTATGGATGTGCCTTTGTGGTCTACAGAGCCGGGATGGAAGTTAACAGGTATGAAACGTTCGCCCTGCCGATAGGCCAGACCGGCGTTGGTGTTTACCCAAAGTGTCCCGTCAGGAGTAATGTGAAGGCCCCAAATCCGGGCTCCCGGAAGTCCGCGTGCGACACCATAAGCCAGAAAGCGGGAGCCGTCAAAGCGATACAGGCCGTTGGCGGTTCCAACCCAGAGAAAGCCGGTGTGATCCTGGGCCAGCGCACGGATGGAGGCGTTCCCCAGTCCTTCCTGATGCGCATAGCGCTGGAAGGTGTACCTTTGCGCGTACAGCGAATCAGTCAAACAGATCAGCGCCGCGAGACTGAGGATTCGCTTGCGATTCCTGCATAGTCTGTCAATCTGCACGAAATGATACTTTGACTTTCCGTCTCTTGGCGTAGCGAAGTTCACTAGCGGACTTTAGCGATGCTGCCTCGACCTCGCCACCAAGCTACCGTTGAACGTATTCTGTATTGCGAACATTCTCGCAGATTCGTACTGGCAGCGTCATCTCCGCAAATATTGAATTCACACCGTGATATGCCTGTCGTTGAGGCAGGAGCGCGGCCTACGCCCGTTGTTACAATTGATTCAGGAGCGGTGCGGAAATTCATCGTCCACAACTTCGGTTGCAGAGCCACACAGGCGGATGGCGCTGCCATTGAAGGCATGCTGCGGGCTCGCGGGATGCAGCCGGCGGAGTCTTCTTCCGACGCACAGTTCGTCATCATCAACTCGTGCACTGTCACCGCAGCAGCCGACGAGGACGTGAGGCAGGCTGTACGGCGGGCTCATCGCGAGAATCCCGACGCGAAGATCCTTGTCACGGGATGCTATGCGCAACGGGCCCCGCAAGAACTGGCAGCTCTTCCGGGAGTGGCGTGGGTTGCCGGGAACTCTCACAAGCATACGATTCCCGCGCTGCTGGAAAGGATGGAAGCCGTGGAAGACACCTCGTACCACGGCCAGATCTACGTCAGCGACATCACGGCGTCCCACCCGTTTCTCACTGCTGCAGTCGAAGACTCGATGCTTGATCGTACGCGCCCGAATCTGAAGATTCAGGACGGCTGCAGCAACCGGTGTTCCTTCTGCATCATCCCAAGCGTGCGCGGGAAGAGCCGGAGCCTTCCGCCCGATCAGGTGATCGAACGGGTCAGAAATTTGGCGGGCCGGTACCGCGAGGTGGTTCTAAGCGGCATCAACCTGGGCAGATGGGGGCGGGAGCAGGGGATGAATCTGAGGCTTGCCTGGCTGATCCGCCGTCTGCTTGCAGAGACCGGCATCGAACGCATCCGCCTCAGTTCGGTTGAGCCGATGGACTTTTCGGACGACCTGCTGGAACTGATGGCGTCCAGTCCGCGAATCGCAAAGCACGTCCATGCTCCGCTTCAATCGGGCTGTGATCGCGTGCTCAAGCGAATGCGGAGAAAGTACCGGACACGGCATTACGAAGACCGGATTCGGAAGGCGCGAGCTCTGATGCCCGATGCGGCCATCGGCGCCGACGTAATGACCGGGTTTCCGGGCGAGACCGATGAAGAGTTCGAAGAGAGCCGCTCGTTCATCGCCTCGCTGCCCTTCACCTACCTGCACGTGTTCACCTATTCCGAACGTCCTGGAACGGAGGCCGCCGCGCTGGGGAATCAGGTCGACCCTAAGGTGCGTAAACACCGGACACAGGTTCTGCGTGCCCTGGCAGCGGAGAAGAATCTGGCCTTCCGGCAATCCATGGTCGGGCGGGAGCTTTCTGTGGTGACCCTCGGTGATCGGCGCTCGCTCAGCGGGAATTACCTTCAGGTCGAGCTGGCTACCCCAAGACCGGCAAACCAGATTGTTTCGGTAAGGATTGAAGGCCTTTCGACCAGCGGCCTCGTCGAAGCTCAGCCTTTGCGCGTTCTTGCCTGACAGCGGCGAACGGGCAGCGATCACTACATCTCGCGGCGGTTTTCGAGCGACTTCGACATCGTGACTTCGTCGGCGAACTCGAGATCGCTCCCGACAGGAAGGCCCATCGCGATCCGCGTGACTCGCATTCCCAGCGGCTTCATGAGGCGCGAGAGGTAAACCGCTGTCGCTTCTCCTTCGACTGTGGGATTGGTGGCCAGAATCAGCTCCTGCACGCCTCCGTCCCCGATGCGTTCAAGCAAACCCTTTATCTTCAACTGCTCCGGTCCAATGCCCCGCAGCGGAGAGATGGCGCCATGAAGCACGTAGTAGAGGCCCGAGAAGGCGCGCGTCGTTTCGATCGGCAGGATATTGTGCGGCTCCTCCACGACACAGATCACGCTTCGATCCCGATTGGGATCACGGCAGAAGGGGCAGAGCTCGCCGTCGCTGATGTTATTGCAAAGTCCGCACAGGCCTAACTTGTCCTTCACGTCGTAGAGCGCCTGCACCAAGCGCTCCACGTCCTCGCGCCGGGCGCGCAGAATATGAAAGGCAATTCGTTGTGCCGATTTTTGACCAATGCCGGGAAGTCTCTTCACTTCCTGAATCAGTCGGGCGAGCGGCTCAGCGAAATCGGGCATGGAAGACCGGATCCGTCAGAACAGGCCGGGTGGGAGTCCCATGCTGCCAAGGACGCCGCCCATAATCTTTTGTGTCTCTTCGTCGACTTTCTTAACCGCTTCATTGCAGGCAGCAACGATCATGTCCTGAAGCATCTCGACGTCCCCTGCCACCTCTGGATCAATCTTTACACCGAGGACGTTTTTCTGGCCGTCCATCTTGACTGTTACCATGCCCCCGCCGGAAGTGGCTTCCACGCGAATCTGCGACACCTGCTCCTGCAAGCGCTGCTGCATCTGCTGCGCCTGCTTCATCATTGCCTGCATGTTGCCGGGTAATTTCATGTAGACTCCTTGAGATCCCTGATTGTCCGGACCTGGCTGTCCGGAAATAGCTCCTGAAAGCGTTTTACTTCCGGATGCGACAGGGCTCTGGCTGTAAGTTCATCTTCTTCCTGGTTCGCCGCCTTCGGCGCCTGGGCAGGCGTCACTGCTGACACCTGGCCGATTTCGACGACAACCTTCAAAGGCCGTCCGAGAATCTGCCGTACTGCCGCTTCCACGTCCGGCGACTTCACCGCCAATCGGAACTCGCTCGCCGTCCGGATCTTCAGCTCGTTTCCTGACGGAATCAATTCCGAATGTTCAATCGCGTCTGCGCTGAACGTGTTGCCCTGCTCCATCAGAAGCGCGTGCAGCCGTTCCTTCAGCAACGAATCGGACGCTCCGATTCCTTGCTCCCTCTGCGGGCTCGTAGGGGGAGCAGGCGCCACAGCAGGCGGTGGAGCCGGAGGCGGCGGCGCTGCTGCCGGGTTTTTTCGATAGAAATCGCGTTCAAAGGGGGACGGTCCTGTACGCGCCGGCGTCGGGGAAGACGGCGCAACCGGGGAGACGGAAGGAGTTTGCCTGGTCCTTACGTCCGCCTGCCCCGAAGCTTTGCTGCCCGATCCTGACAGACCGGCCAGCGCTTCCTCGATGGGTAGGATGCGTCCGGCATGCACGAGGCGAAGCAGCCCAATTTCGAGGTGAAAGCGAGGCTGAAGCGAGGTCTGCAACTCGCGGAAAGATTCGAGGGTGAGCTGCAGGTAACGCGTCAGGTCCTCTTCGGAAAAGCCCGACGCAATTTCGGCGAGACGCTCCTGCTCCCGTCCTGAAGCGGCAATCAACCTCGTACCGGCGCCCGCGATCCGCGCGACCAGCAAATTCCGGAAGAATCGCGCCAGCTCCCGGCAGAAGTGCTGGAGGTTGTGGCCGTTGCGTTCGAGCTCAGCGACCACTTCCAGCATCGCCTGTGAATCGCTCTTGGCGAGAGCTGTGCTCACTTTCTCGAGCGATTCCAGGGAGAACATTCCGAGCAGACCGCGTACCTCTGCCGGGGTAAGGTGGTTCCCGCAGCAGGCGATTGCCTGGTCGAGGGCGGAAAGGGAATCGCGCACACTGCCTTCTCCCGCCTGCGCCAATACCGCCAAAGCTTCCGGATCGGCCTGCACTCCTTCCTGTTCGCAAATCCAGGCCATGCGTGACACGAGATCCTTGAAGTCAACGGACCGGAAACTGAACTGCTGGCAGCGGGATCCGATAGTTGTGGGGATCTTGTGAACCTCGGTGGTGCACAGAACAAAGACCACCCACTCGGGAGGCTCCTCGAGGGTCTTCAGAAGCGCGTTGAATGCTTCATTTGTAATCTGATGCGCCTCGTCGATGATGAAAACTTTATAGCGATCCCGAGCCGGACGGTAGCGGACGTTCTCCCGAAGCTCGCGCATCTCGTTGATGCCGCGATTGGAAGCAGCGTCGATTTCGATGACGTCGACGGCGTTGCCGCCGGAGATCTCAAGGCAGCTTGCGCATTTGCCGCAGGGCGTTGGTGTTGGGCCTTCGACACAATTCAAGCACCGCGCAAGAATACGGGCCACGGTCGTCTTGCCCGTTCCACGTTGTCCCGCGAAGATGTAGCCGTGCGCGATCCGGCGCTGGCTGATGGCGTTCTCCAGCGTCGTCCTGACGTGTTCCTGGCCGATCAGGTCGGCAAACGACTGAGGCCGGTACTTCCTGGCGATAACTTGATACATGGAAAGAGTCGCCGGCGAGGTGGTGTGATGTTAACACAAACCCTGCCAAGGAGCAGCCACTCCGCAGAAAGATTAGCTTCGCTAAATAGAGCCAGACCCCGGGTGATTCGCGGCACACGAGCTAAACTACTACCGTTGCTTCCTTCCGGACCTGGCGGGGTTCGCAGCCGCTCGTTGCACGAAGCCCGAGGCCTGACACCTAACTATCGTATCACGTTGCAGGCAAGCCCTAAAGCTTTAGGAGACAAGCGTGTTGCATTGAAGCCCCAGCTTGAGGCATGATAAAAGAGTCGTCGTATAGGCATCCGAAGTGAGGCTCGTGCAACCGCAACTTTCCCGATGAAGCGACTCCACAACAGATTCAAGTTCCTCGTTGTTGTGGCGCTTCTTTCCGCCTTCGCGGCCGGAGCCTTCAGCTTCCCGGACGCCTGGACGCAGAGAAACGCCCGTCCGCGGGTAAATCTGCGCAGCCTCCGGGCGGACACCGACGGCGAGCCCATCCACCTGGAGCCATTCAAGGATGGCTCCCACGAGACGGGGATGTGCTCGTCGGGTTCCTCTCAATCTAGTGTCCGTTTATCGCCGGCAGACACGTCCACCGACCATCCGCCGGCCGAGATAGCCTCCTATCAGCTTTTTGAGGTCGTTCTCGATCCTTCAGAGCCGTTAGAAGCCCTGAGCATTCCGGCGGCTCGGCCGGTCGTACAGGTGCCGTCCTCCGGCAGATCGCCCCCCTCACTCTAGCCCTCGAACTCCCACAACTGTTAACTTTTTGGCCGTGGTCTGACGGTGGCTAGTCCCATGTCGCACCATGCCCGGGTCCATGGCTTGTCAGTTCAAAGCCATTGATTGGTAAAGCCACGAGAGAAAGAGATGAGACGTTTACTCGAAGGATTGGTGCGATTTCACAACGAGGTATATCCCTCGAAAAGAGAGCTTTTTGAGAGTCTTGCGCAAAAGCAGACACCCCATTCGCTCTTTATTACCTGCTCCGACTCGCGAATCGTTCCCGATTTGCTGACCGGCGCCGAGCCGGGAGATCTGTTCATTATTCGCAATGCCGGCAATATCGTTCCGCCCTACGGAGAGATGAATGGCGGAGTTTCCGCGACGATCGAATACGCAATCATGGCCCTCAATATCAAAAACATCGTTGTGTGCGGCCATTCTGACTGCGGGGCGATGAAGGCTGTGTTGCATCCAGAGGAGGTGGCGGACATGCCGGTCGTGGCCTCATGGCTGAAACATGCGGAGGTGGCGCGGCGGGTCGCCATGGCGAATTGTCCGGATCCCGGCAGCCCTGAGCTGCTGCGAATACTTACCGAGGAGAACCTCCTGGCGCAGGTCAGCAATTTGCGGACGCATCCTTCCGTAGCCGTGGGACTTTCGAAGGGCGACCTCACGATCTACGCCTGGCTGTATGACATTGAGCGAGGTCACGTTCGCGCCTTTGATGTGACTCAAGGGGAATTTGTTGCCGTCAGCGATAATGGCTCGCTGCCGATTGCCGCTCCACAGCCGCGGGAGCGTGTACAGGAGGTGGCTTCATGACTAGCCAGCAGACGATGGCAAAAGATTTTCTTGCATCAGTCGTCGTTTTCCTGGTAGCTCTGCCACTTTGTCTGGGCATTGCAATCGCCTCCGGCGTTCCACCTGCCCTGGGCCTGATTTCCGGAATTGTCGGAGGGTTGGTCGTTGGCCTCCTTGCCGGCGCGCCGCTGCAGGTCACCGGTCCCGCTGCCGGCCTTGCCGTGCTGGTGTATGAGGTCGTGAACGAGCACGGAATCGCGATGCTCGGTCCGATTCTCCTGCTCGCCGGCTCGATCCAGGTGGTTGCCGGCATCCTCCGCATCGGCCAATGGTTCCGGGCAATTTCCCCCGCGGTTGTCTACGGCATGCTTGCCGGCATTGGCGTGCTGATCTTCAGCGCTCAGTTCCACGTTATGGTGGATGACAAGCCGCGGGCCAACGGACTCGAGAATCTCATCTCGATTCCCTCAGCGATTTACAAAGGCATCTTCCCGCTTGACGGCAGCGTTCACCATCTCGCCGCCGGAATTGGGATCGTTACGATCGTGACCATGGTCTTGTGGGCGAAGTTCCGTCCTGCAGCGCTGAAACTGGTTCCCGCGCCTCTCCTCGCCGTCCTGGTGGCAAGCGCCCTCGCAAGCGCTTTCGAACTGCCGATCTCTTACGTCGTTGTTCCTGAACGGCTCACGGACTCGATCACTCTACCGACCTTCGAAAGCCTCTCCAAGCTGGCGAACAGTTCCATTCTGCTGGCCGCGGTTGCCCTTGCATTTATCGCCAGCGCCGAGACGCTGCTGTCCACCGCTGCTGTCGACCGGCTTCACAATGGCCCGCGGGCGAACTACGACAAAGAGCTGACGGCGCAGGGCGTTGGCAATATGCTTTGCGGTCTCTTCGGTGCGCTGCCGCTCACCGGCGTGATCGTTCGCAGTTCAGCAAATGTGGATGCGGGCGCCAAGACGCGCCTTTCAGCTATCCTGCACGGCGTCTGGCTCCTGCTGGCCGTCCTGTCGCTGCCTGCGGTTCTCCGGCTCATTCCGACGTCCGCGCTGGCGGCGATCCTCGTCTATACGGGCTACAAGCTGGTGAATATCGACAACATCCGCGCGCTTCAGCGCTACGGCCGTGTTCCGGTGGTGATCTACTTTGCGACGGTGATCGGAATCGTCGCCATCGATCTGCTCACCGGCGTCATCGTGGGCGTGCTCCTCTCGCTGTTCAAGCTCGTGTACAAGATGACCTACCTGGATATCCGTTTGGTTCAGCGGCCCGGCACTTCAGATTTTGATCTCTACCTGGAGGGTGCGGCTACATTCCTCCGCTTGCCCAAACTGGCTGCCACCCTCGACGGGCTTCCAGCCGGGACGAATCTGCACGTGCATGTGGACAAGCTGACCTATATCGATCACTCCTGTCTCGATCTGCTTGCAAGCTGGGAGAGTCAAAACGCCGAGCGTGGTTCAACTCTGGTTGTGCAATGGGACGGTTTGGTGGCGCGTTATCGGGGGAGAACGACCGCCGATCTGGCGGCGTGACCGGTGGCGGGCCGTGAACGTAGCACTGACTCAACCGCTCTCCAAGAAAATGAGCCGGGCGGCCGGGTAGGGGAGCGCCGACTTATGGCACTGTAAAAGAAGGATGGGCTTTGCACTCTGGATTGAGGGCGACGTCGCCTGCGCGTATGGAACTCACGAGTACCGGCCGATGGGCGCGGCAATTATCGGCGTTCGCGGCCAGTTTACGCAACGGGACTTTCGCCCCCAGCGCCGGCTGCCTCGCCGTGACTCCCGGTCATTTGCCGGCTACTTTGCATCCATCGGCGAGATGAATGAGTTTCTGCGGCGCCGTTTGCGCGGCTACCGGAAGCGCAGAACGAAGAAGCTCATGTACCTGGAGCAGATTCTCCGCTGACCTATCCCTTCAGGTGTTGGAAGGCTTCTTCGATTTCCCGCTTCGCTTCCGGGCAAAGTGGGACGAGTGGCAGGCGGGGCGGACCGCCGTAGTATCCGTTCAGATCCATTGCATACTTCAGGCCGGGCACTCCGTACTTTGTCGTCACCAGGTACGCGGCGTGCGCGATCCGGTTCTGCCAGTCCTGAGCCGCCTCGATTTCGCGGGTACGGAAGGCCTCCCAGATCGTAATTGTGGCGTACGGCGCTGCATTGGCGAAGGCAAGCACCGCTCCGGTGGCGCCGACGGTGAGAGACGGCCAGAGGGTCGGCGCGCTGCCCACCAGAACCTGGAAGCCTTTCTTCACCTCCCGGATCATCCGCATCACCTTTTCCAGGTTCCCCGAGCTCTCCTTGATCGCCACAATGTTGGGATGATGGGATAGCTCGATGACCGCCTCGGCTGTGATATCGAGACCCGTCGCCTGCGGCCAGTTATAGATCATGATGGGGATCTTTACTTGGTCGGCCACGGCGCGGAAGTAGAGGACTTGCGCCTCCGTCCGGTTCAAGAGGTTTTTGTAGTAATGCGGCGTCCGCACCATTGCCGCTTTATAACCGATCGCGGCTGCCCGATTGGTGAGATCCACCGTCTCGCGAACGCTCTCGACACCAGTGCCTGCAATGAGCAGCTTGTCGGATGAGGCGAAATCGGCGACCCACTCCCACATGCGGATCTTTTCCTCGGCCGTGAGCATGACGCTTTCGCCTGTGGAACCACAGACGACATAACCGGATAAGGCTATCCGGTTCCACTTCTCGACGTTGTGCTGAACTTTCGCTTTGTACAACTCCCCGTCGGAATTAAAGGGAGTGGTGATGGGAGGGAATATGCCTTGCAGTTTCATGGAACGGATGTCCCCCGCATCGTTGCTTCTGCGGGGGACGAACCTGGGTTAAACAACCTTCAGCAGGATGATGACCAGAGTGTAGAGCGCCAGCGATTCGATCAGCACCAGACCGAGCAGCAGAGCGAATCGAATGGCGGCAGAGGCTCCGGGATTGCGCGCCATGCCTTCAGCGGCAGCGGCGACAGCCCGTGCCTGGGCCAGACCACAGAGGCCCGAGGCAATTGCCATGGAAAATCCGGAGGTAATGGCTACCCAGTTCGTAGCCGCTCCGGCGGGTTCCTGCGCAAAGATCGGCGTGGCGAAGCACAGCATCGCCAGAAGCAGCAGGGTTGTCTTCAAGTTCATCTGTTTCTCCTTGGTATGAATCGCTCTCAGGAGGTGGTTCCCGAACCGCCTACCGTAGTGGGGCCGGGCTCACACTGACAGCGGATAAAGCCGGTATTAATGGTCGTCGTGCGCCACCGCGCTACCGACGTAAATCATCGTTAGCAGTGTGAAGACATACGCCTGCAGGAATGCAACGAATACGTGCAGCCCCATGAAAATCGCCGGAATAAACAGGTACGTCAGACCCAGGAATGCGAGAGTCACCTGCTCGCCCGCATACATATTTGCGTAAAGACGAATGGTGAGTGACAGAGGACGAGCCGCATGGCTGATGATTTCGATGGGAATCATCAGCGGGGCAAGCAGCGGCATCGGGCCTGCGAAGTGCGCCAGATACTTCCCAATGCCATTCGCCTTCATGCCTACGTAGTTGTAATAAAGAAAGGCTGCCAGAGCACAGCCTGCGGGCACCGAAGGAAACATGGTCGGGGATTCGAACGTCGGAATGACCCCGATCAGATTGCTGAACAGAATGAAAAAGAAAAGCGTCCCGAAGAACGCCACGTAGTGGCGCCCGTGATGCCCGACCGCTTCGTCAGCCTGTCCCTGCAGGAACTGGTGGAGGATCTCAAAGATATGCTGCATTTTTCCCGGCCGGTCCATGGAGAGGCGGGTCCGCAGCATCGCGAATATGACCACCACGACGAGCGCGACCACAATCTGCATCGCCATGAAATTGGTCCATGGATGCGCCGGATCATGCGCGTGAACGCCAAAGAGCCCTAGAATGGCGTTCGCTACTCCACCTAGATACTTGTTGAACAGGGCGGTGACCCACAGTTCATGTTCGTGCATATGTGAAGAGTTGGTAAAGCGCTTCGAGGATCACTGCGGCAACCACGGTGAGCAGCCCCGCCAGGAGCGCCAACAGACTGACCCCAAAGACTCTTAGCATAACATAACCGCCCGCCCCGAGCAGCCCGTATCGCAGACCCAGGAGCACAGCCATGACGGTAGCGCGCGAACCGCGCCTCGCCGGCGCCCCTAACGTCTCCACAAGCCGCTTCAGCCAGAAGAAGTTCAGATAGGAAATCAAGGCTCCGGTGAGGAATCCGAAGCCCGCCGGCCACCCTCCCAGGCCAAACCCTGCGATGGTTCCTCCGAGGCTGAGCAGCAGCGTCAGCCGCTGAATCCTTCGGACGGGACCGGCATACCAACGGTCAGCTTCCACGATTACCCGAGTCCCGCTGAAGTTCCCGCACCAGTTCGATGAAACCGGCGGCGATGCCCAGGAGCAAGAAGACGATATACAAGAAGCTGGTGCCGAAGGCGCGATCGAGCAGCACGCCGATGAGGTATCCGACGAAGACACAAGCCGGCAGGAGGAAGGCCAGGCCAAGGTAGCGCCCTAGGGCCTGATAGACCGGATTCGGCCCGCGGTTCACTACCCCGCGCTGTTTCTTTTCCGGCATAGGATCTCCTGAGCCCTTTCCGCCGTCTCCTTGACGAGGAATCCCATCTTGGGGTGGCTGGGCGTGAAATCAGGCTTCAGACCGTACTCTTCGAGCATTTCGCTCGTGGTGGGACCGATTGAGGCGATCACGCACCAGGAGAGTCCTTTTCGCACTTCTTCGGCGATGCCTTCTTCGGATGCAATTCGGAGCAGATGCTCAATCTGAACCGAAGTAGTAAACATGGCAACGTCGAACTCTCCTTGCGCAAGCCGCCGCGCCGCCTCCCGCAAGGGCTGGGTGTCGACCGGCAGGTCCCATTGATAGACGCGAATCGATGTCACCTCAGCGCCTCTTGCCTTCAAAGCCTCGATCAGCTCCACATTGGGCTTTCCGTACTCCTGAACCGCAATCCGGCGTTCTGTCCTCCCCTTCGTCGCTTCGAGAAGTTCACGCCAGGTGTTCGGTCCGGGAACCAGAACATGGATTGGAACATTGAGCTCCCGGAGCACGGCTGCGGGCTTAGGGCCGCGGGCTACGACCGTCAGTTCTCTCAAGGCGGAGGGGAACCGGTCCTCGGGATATCTGGCAGCGAGCGTCTGGTGGAGCAGGCGTGTGCCGATGCCGGTGAGGAAGATCATCATGTCGAACTCTTTTACGAAGAGCCGTTCGGCGAAGGCAAATGCAGCTTCGTTTGATTCGAGCGGCGCTTCCCGCATCGACGGGGCCATGAACACCTCGCCGCCCTGACGCGAGATCAGGGTCGCCATTTCCGCCGCGCGCCTGCTCTCAAGGGAAAGGACCCGGAGGCCAGAAAAAGACATTCTGTCAACAGTATAGCGACGCCATCCCTTCGGATCGAAGAGCCTGGAGTCTGACGTCGACGAAGCGGCGATCAGTTGCGGTCTCTCAAGGGTTGCTGATTGGTCTTGGGGTAAGTAGCGGCCAACCTCAGTTTCCGGATCTTGCCATCGCCGAGTTTGAGCAAGAGGTTTTTCTTGTCAATTGCGATTTGGACTTTGTCTCCTTCGGAAAGCTGAAGTCTTGCCCATGGAGCGACTCGCTCTTGCGCAGTGTATTCTACGTCGCCCGCGTCAAAGTCGAACTCGCCTACCGCAAGCTGTATGAATCCATTAGAAGTTTCTCCCGGTCGGTGTGCGGCAGATGCACCCTCGGTACCGGCATACAATCCTTCTATGGAATATTGCACGTAGCGGACAGTCGCCGTCTTCCATTGGACCGGATCCTTACCCGGGAGCGGCTGCATTGAGACCGCAGCAAGCCCCCACAAAAGCGCCAGCTTTCGAGTGAGCGCGCTCTCCATGCTCCGAGTATATTGCCGGAGAATTTTCGCTCAATAGCTCCGATAGGAATCGGCGTCTCAGTCGTCGCCGCTGCCCTATACTGAAGCGAAATGAGCGTGATCGTTCGGCCCGTGAACTCTCCGGAAGACATTCCGGTGATTCGTGAGCTTTTCCTGGAGTATGCAGGTTCGTTGGGTTTCAGCCTCTGTTTTCAAGGCTTCGAACAGGAGGTTGCGACTCTCCCGGGACGCTATTCGCCTCCAGGCGGCGCCCTATACGTTGCCCTGTTGGACGGCGTCGCTTGCGGCTGCGTTGGGATAAGGAAGCTGGAGGACGGAGTTTGCGAGATGAAGCGGCTGTATGTGCGGCCGGCCGGGCGGGGAAGAGGCGCAGGACGGCGGCTGGCTGAAACGGCGGTTCGCTGGGCAAGGGAGGCAGGCTATCGGGAAATGAAGCTGGATACGCTGCCTTCGATGCAGACGGCGATCGCGCTTTACCGTTCGCTAGGCTTCATTGAAACGGCGCCTTACACGGAGAATCCGATTGCCGGAGCGAAGTTCCTCGCGCTTTCCCTCGCAAATTGAAGCTCTCTACCAAGACAGTACCTTAGTCACGATATACTCTCGATCATGCAGTCGTCAGGGAAAGAGGTCTTCGATGCCATTGTCGTCGGCTCTGGAGCGACGGGCGGATGGGCAGCGAAACAATTGACGGAAGCGGGCATGCGGGTCGCCATGCTCGAGGCCGGGCCGAAAATCACTCCTAAGGATTTCACCGAGCACGTTCAAAGCTGGCAGTTGCCCTACCTCGGAATGTCCCCTCACATCCGGAAGGAACGGCCGATTCAAGGTCTGTGCTACGCCTGCCGCGAACAAAACTACAAGTGGTTCGTCAACGATCTGGAAAATCCCTACGTTCAGGCGAAGCCTTTCCACTGGATCCGGATGCGCGTGCTGGGCGGGCGATCCTTAAGCTGGGGCCGCCAGAGCTACCGAATGAGCGATCTGGACTTCAAGGCGGCATCCCACGACGGCTATGGCGACGACTGGCCGATCTCTTATCAGGACCTGGTGCCGTACTACGAAATCGTGGAGCGTTTTGTCGGCATTAGCGGCCAGGCCGAAAACCTCCCGCAGTTACCGGACAGCATCTTCCTCCCGCCGATGGAGATGACGTGCGGCGAGCTGGCGCTGCGCAAGGCGGTTTGGGACAAGTTCGGGCGCGTGGTGACGATCGGCCGCGTCGCCATTCTCACCAAGCCCCTTAACGGCCGGCAGGCATGCCACTACTGCGGCCCCTGCGAGCAGGGGTGCGCCACATACTCCTACTACAGCAGTCCGTTCACGACGATTGCCGCCGCGCAGAAAACTGGCCGCTTGACGCTGATCACCGATGCCGTCGCTGCCCGGGTCCTGGTGAAGGACGGGAAGGCCGATGGCGTCGAATACGTGGACCGCCTCACTCGCGATCTCCGGCAGGTACGCGGAAAGATCCTCGTGCTTTGCGCCTCCACGCTTGAATCCACGCGCCTCCTGTTGAACTCCGGGATCTGTAATTCGAGCGGCGTCCTTGGTAAGTACCTGATGGATCACATCTATCAGGGAGGAGCTACGGGCATCATGCCGATGCTCGAGGCGAAGCCATGGGCTGGCATGCCGCGGCGGCCCAACGGCATCTATATTCCGCGCTTCCGGAACGTGAAGGAGAAGATGACCAACGGCTTCATTCGGGGCTATGGTTACCAGGGTGGAAGCAGCCCGGCCTTCGACTTCGGCGCTCCGGGATTCGGCGCCTCTTACAAAGAAGCTGTCCGCAAGGGCACGTGGCGTATCAACATCAGCCTTTGGGGCGAATGCCTGGCGCGTAAAGAGAATTACGTCGAGATCGACAAGAGCCGCGTCGACGCCTGGGGGATTCCCGTGCTCAAAATCCACGCGGACTGGAGCGACAACGAAAAGAAGCTCTGGGAGGACGGGCGGCAGCAGGCGGCGGAAATGCTGGAAGCTGCCGGAGCGAAGGAGGTGCAGCTCACTGGCCGCTATTCGGTTCCCGGCTTCTGCATCCATGAGGTCGGTACAGCGCGTATGGGCAACGACCCCAAGACCAGCGTGCTGAACCGCTACTGCCAGGCGCATGATGTCGAGAATCTGTTTGTCACAGACGGCGCTGCCTGGGTCTCGAGCGGCTGCCAGAATCCGACGCTCACCATGATGGCCCTTACCGTGCGGACCTGCGACTACATCGTCCGGGAGTACGCAAAGAAGATCGTCTGAACAGCGCTGGCGGTTATCTTGTTTGCGAGTATTCGAGGCGGGCGCTGCCTCTGACCTGATCCGCCGGCGCGGCTGCCCGGCGCTTGCCGTGGAATGGCAGATGGAGAAGCCAGAAAAGGACCAGCGCCATGGCATCCGCGCAGAGGATGTATAAGGGCCAGGGGCCGAGGAAGTCGAGCAGCGTTCTATGGCTCGGCTTCTCTCTTAGAAACATATAGTTCGTTCCATACAAAGCGTCGAAAAGGCCGACCAGGAGCGTGATCACGTTCAGAGCGAGGAAAGCTCTCCATATTCCCTTGCGGCTAGGTTTGGCCTCTCCTGCAAGCACAAGGAACAGGACCGCGACGACGACGCCGCCGTGGTCGATAAAGAACTGGATCGTGGCGACCGACAGCACGGGCGCCCACAGATCCGGCGTCACCATGCTCAGCCACGCGCCGGTCAGGCCGTAGTAGTAGGCCAGGTCGAAGCACCAGGATGACAGCGTAAAGAGGGCGAAGATGGTAATCCAGAGCGTGACTGTCGACAACTGTAGCGGCAACTGCTCCGGAAAGCGAAGCCAGCCGCGCCCGTGCAGATATCCGTAGTAGTACAGTTCGCTGCCCATCAGGAGCACAGCCATGGCGATCCGGAAGCAGCGTTTTCTTTCCGGATATTTTTGTGCCCTTTGGGCCAGAAGAGCCGCGCCCAAGGGAATCAGGACCAGGAGAAAGAGGTGAAGGGGGCCGAATAGAACGAAATCCGTCTGCATCCGTCCGAACTCTACCGATTCAGACACAGACCGCCGCCGCTCTGTTACGCCGGATTCCTCGCCGTTCCTGTTGCCCTTTCGGCCATCCCGTCCGTCTATACGAATGCCAGGTGGTCGTCGAGTTTCTCGTTTTCGTCGTTTTCTGTTACATCTTCTACGGCGTGTGGCTGGCCCGGCATCTCCTTAACAGGTGGCGGACTCGGCGCCGGGAGGCGACTCTTGTCCGGCTGGTAGCGTCGTTCGCCGGTAAGCCGGTGAGCGAGGCGCAACGTGCGCTGGGGCCGCCTGTCGAGATCCTGGACGGACCTTCCGGACGGAGGCTTTACGTGTGGCGTCCGCCTGCCTCCCGTGCGATCCCGCCAGCTCCCGGGGTCGTTGTCGTCACTACCACCGTGGAAGCCGACGGCACGGTGGCGGAGACGTCCTGGAGAACGATTTGATCAGACGCCGCCCCAGCGCGGGCAGGCCGGGGTCGCCACAGCCGGCGAGGATTATTTTCTTACCTGAAAGACGGCCAGCTCCGCAAACAGGTTGGGCGAGATGCGAACGCGGCGCGACCCGGAAAGGAAGTAGCGGCCCTCCACCTTCCACCCCTGATTCGCAACCAGGGCTTCGAAGTCGTCGACTGTGAGGAAGTGGACATTCGGCGAATCGTACCATTCGTACGGAAACAGCTTCGTCTTGGGCGCGCGTCCGGTCCAGAGGTGTGAGAGGCGCACTCGCCAGTGTCCGAAGTTCGGAAAGGCGACGATGGCGTGCGTGCCGATCCGCAGCATCTCCTGGAGCACGGCTAACGGCTTGCGCGTCTCCTGCAGCGTCTGGCTGAGGATCACGAAGTCGAAGGCTCCGTCGGGATAGTCGCCCAGGCAACGCTCGATGTCGCCCTGGTAAACCGTGACGCCGCGCGCGATGGCCCGCTGCACCTTGGCGCCCGATAACTCAACACCCCGGCCTTCCACCTTCTTGTGCTCGGAAAGCCATTGCAGCAGTTCGCCGTCGCCGCAACCCAAGTCAAGCACCCGGCTCTTCGGCGGGATGATTTCCGTGATGATGGCGAAGTCGCTGCGTTCGAGAAGCTCGGGACTGAAGTCGCTCAAACGTTCTCCCTGGCAACTCTGGCCAAAAAACCGCGGATGACCTCGGCTTGCTCGGCGACATCCACTAGAAAGGCATCATGGCCGTAGTTGGATGCGAGTTCACAGTAGGCGACGTCGCGGTTGCGGCTCCGCAACGCGTTGACAATTTCAAGAGACTGATAGCTCGGATAGAGCCAGTCCGACGTGAAGCTGATGACCAGGAATCGAGCCTTCGTCTTCTCCAGCGCGGCCGCCAGCGACCCGTGCCCGTTCACCAGGTCGAAGTAATCCATTGCCTTCGTAATGTACAAGTACGAATTGGCATCGAAGCGGTCGACGAACTGGCTTCCCCGATATCGCAGGTAGCTCTCGACCTCGAAGTCGACTTCAAAATCAAAGCCGTACTGCTCCCGGTGCCGCAGGCGGCGCCCAAACTTTTCACGCATTGAGTCGTCGCTCATATACGTGATGTGGCCCACCATGCGAGCGACCGCGAGCCCCCGTCCCGGTGGCTTGCGGCCGTAGTAGTTGCCGCCGTTCCAGTCCGGATCGGCCATGATGGCCTGGCGCCCCACTTCGTTGAATGCGATCTGTTGGGCGCTGTGCCGCGCCGTCGTTGCAATTGGAATTGCGGACGCTACGGCATCGGGATATGAGACCGCCCACTGCAGCGCCTGCATTCCCCCCATCGATCCCCCGCAGACGCACAGCAGCCGCTCAATGCCAAGGGAATCGATCAGCATTTTTTGCAGCCGGACGATATCGCCGATCGTGATGACCGGGAATGTCATGGCGTACGGACATCCGGTCGCGGGATTGATGGACGACGGCCCCGTTGTGCCGCGGCATCCGCCAAGCACGTTCGAACAGATAACGAAGTACCGGTCGGTATCGAACGCCTTACCAGGACCGATCATGTTGTCCCACCAGCCCGGCTTGCCATCGTGTCCGATTCCCGCCGCATGCGCGTCGCCGGAGAAGGCATGCAGGATCAGGACGGCGTTCGTTTTGTTCCGATTCAGTTCACCGTAAGTCTCGTAGGCCACGTCAACCGGCGACAGCGTGGCTCCGGAATCGAGCGACAGGGATTCAAATCGGGCCTGTTTGGGTTCGACTACCATGCGAGACGTATTCAACCTGATGATATCAAAGGGGAGGCGAAGCCCCGAAAATCTGGCGCGGAAACCGCCTACCTGTTCAGCATCCGGACGCCTGTCACAACGGCCGCCCCTCCAATCAATGTCGAGGCGCTAATCGGTTCTCGCAGCACGAATGTGGCGGACAGAACACCAAAGACCGGGACCAGATTGATGAAGACGGATGCGCGCGAGGCTCCAAGCTGGCCGACCCCTTTCAGATACAAGAGGAATGCGGTCGTGGTTCCGAAAATGCCGAGGAAGGCCGCCGCCATCCATGCCTTGGCGGACCACGATACGCCCGCAACTGGCCGCAGCGCGCCGAACATCAGCAGAAGCAGGCTCCCGAACCAGGTCGAATAGGCGGTGCTAGCCATCGGAGCAAGCCGGCCTGCGACGGTCCGCCCGAGGAGCGTATACGCCACCCAGGAGAAAAGGCATCCCAGGATCCAAAGATCCCCCGAATTCAGCCCTGCCGCGAATAGCGCGGCGGGGTTTCCTTGAGAGAGGACGATCGCTGCGCCGATCAGGCTGATGAAGAGACCGGAAATCCTCAACACTGTCGCCCGCTCCTTCCACACAATGGCCGAGAAAAGAAAGACGATCGATGGCTGGAGCGACGCCACCAGAGATGCACGGCCTGCCGGGACCGTCTTCAGCCCATTGAAGAAGCAAAGATTATAGAGGAAGACACCGCAGAAGCCCATCAGGGCGAGCCTGACAGCAAGCTTTCCTGTGAGGCGCGGCCAGGGCCGGTTCAAAAGCATGAGGGCAAGAAGGCCCAGCGAGCCGAAGCTGAAACGAACCAGGGCGCCGTGGATGGCCGGGATTCCCTCTGTTGAAATC
>Ga0207864_1001960_pt1 | contig 20844 bp, 19 predicted proteins | sample HigsolmetaAR202D_FD_184834 | JGI IMG/M metagenome (GOLD analysis project Ga0207864, IMG submission 184834) | Ionic liquid and high solid enriched microbial communities from the Joint BioEnergy Institute, USA - AR20-2-D (SPAdes) (version 2) ... | reverse complement strand
CGATGTGAAATCGGTTCATCCCCGCGTGCGCGGGGAACACACTTAGCATAAGCCGTTGATTACAAATATCAAAATACGGCCTCAAAAATCTACCGAACAGAACCAGCCTAACAAGACACTGCTAAGCAGTGCTGCAACGCGGGCAGAGCGGCTCTATCGGCTGCCGACGGTTCCTGGGTCCTTTACGTAAAGCAGCGGCTTTCCCTAATCACACGGCCCACACTCGCCATACGCGGGGCCATGGCGCTGTGCAGCCTCGTTCCGTCATAGCCGTATTGGGCAGGCAAACAGCCGCTCGCGGGCGACCCGCTGGCACAGGGAGAAAGGTGCGCGAAAGCCCCTTGGCGTCGCGGCGACAGCATCGAAGGCGCTCGGCACACCGACGCCGCCTTCGATACGTAGGCAGGGTAGCCCCTCGCGAGCGAGGGGCTTTCTAGGCGGAAGGGAACGCTACGCGCGTGCGGTCAGAACAGCTCCACTTCCGGCGCCAGGACCGCGTCCGCGCCGGCCAGGATCGCCAAGCCGTGCGCCTGGGCGCGCGGCAGGATCTGGTCCATGTAGAAGCGGGCGGTGGCGAGCTTCGCGCGGTAGAAGCTGGTCTCGTCGCTGCCGGCGTCGAGCGCGGCCTGGGCCTTGAGCGCGGCGCGCGCCATCAGGGCGCCGCCCAGGATGTAGGCGGTCAGCATCAGGTAGTGGTGGCTGATGGCCTGGGCGCGGGCGGGGTCGCCGTCGGCCAGCACGCTCTCGGTGGCGCGGCGCAGCAGCCGCACGGCCTCGCCCAGGCGCTCCTGGTAGCCGATCTGGCCGAGACCGGCGGTGAGCGCGTCCAGCTCGGCCAGCAGGGCGTTCATGGCGTTGCCCTTGTCGCGCAGCAGCTTGCGGCCGATCAGGTCGTTGGCCTGGATGCCGTTGGTGCCTTCGTAGATCGGCGTGATGCGAGCGTCGCGGTAGTACTGGGCGGCGCCGGTTTCCTCGATGAAACCCATGCCGCCGTGCACCTGCACGCCGAGCGAGGCCACCTCGACGCCGATCTCGGTGCCCCAACTCTTGACCACCGGGATGAGCAGATCGACGCGGCTCTGATGGACGCGGCGCTGCTCGGCGTCGGGGTGACGGTGGGCGACGTCGAGGTGGTAGCCGGCCAGATAGGCCAAGGCGCGGCCGGCTTCGGTGAGCGCCTTCATGGTGAGCAGCATGCGCCGCACGTCGGGGTGGTGGATGATGGTGGCCTTGTCCTGCCCCGTGTAGCCCAGCGGCTTGCCCTGCACGCGCTCGCGGGCGTAGGCCAGGGCGTGCTGGTAGGCGCGCTCGGCGACGCCGATGCCCTGCACGCCGACCTTGTGGCGGGCCTCGTTCATCATGGTGAACATGTACTCGAGGCCGCGTCCTTCCTCGCCGACCAGGTAGCCGACGGCGCCGCCCTGGTCGCCGAACACCATGGTGCAGGTCGGGCTGCCGTGGATGCCGAGCTTGTGCTCGATGGAGACGCAGCGCACGTCGTTGCGCGCACCGAGACTGCCGTCGGGGTTGACCAGGAACTTGGGCACGATGAACAGCGAGATGCCCTTCACGCCGGGCGGGGCATCCGGGGTGCGGGCCAGCACCAGGTGGATGATGTTCTTGGTGACGCTGTGCTCGCCCCAGGTGATGAAAATCTTCTGGCCGGAGATGCGGTAGGTGCCGTCGTCCTGGCGTACGGCGCGGGTGCGCACGGCGGCGAGGTCGGAGCCGGCCTGCGGCTCGGTGAGGTTCATGGTGCCGGTCCATTCGCCGGACACCAGCTTGTGCAGATAAGTGGCCTTCTGCTCCTCGCTGCCGTGCTGGGACAGCGCCTCGATGGCGCCGGCGGTGAGCATCGGGCACAGGCCCCAAGCCATGTTGGCGGACTGCCACATCTCCTGCGTCGCCGAGCCCAGCAGCTGCGGCAGGCCCATGCCGCCGTAGGCGGGATCGGCGACCACGCCATTCCAGCCGCCCTCCACGAAGCGGTGATAGGCCTCGGCGAAGCCGGGCGAGACCGTGACCTCGCCGTCCTGCCACCGCGCCGGCTGGGTGTCGCCGACCCGATTGAGCGGTGCCAGCTCCTGCGCGCTGAACTTGCCGGCCTCGGTCAGAATCGACTCGACCACGTCGGGACCGAGCTCCTCGAAGCCGGGCAGGGCCGTCAGCGAGGCGAAGTCGAGCAGCTCGGTGATGACGAAGCGCATGTCGCGCGTGGGAGCGGTGTAGGCGGTCACGATTGGGCTCTCCTCAATTACTTCTATTGAGACGCGGTGGCCGTGGAACGGCTTCAAGCCTCTCTATGGGCGGCACGCGCGGCATCGCCGCCGCATGACGGCCGAGTCAGCCGCATTTTACGAGCGAGCGATGTTCTAAAACAAACGTTTGACTCAGTTCTCGCGCAAAAAAATGCCTATCCGCGCAGCTTACGAGGCTGGCGCGCGATAAACCATAGTTCCTTGGTCGCATGGCATTATTCGAGACGGGACAGCCGCTGGTAATCGCGCCGCGTTGCGCCCAACATGTTAGCCGGCTATCTAAGAATCCTCGGCGGCCATTCCAAGCCGCCGCGCCATACCTAGAACTAAAACGATCGCCCCCGGCGGCACGACCGGGAGCACCGGAGGAGTAACCACCATGCCCGCACCGCAGCGGCCGCCCGCCCTGCCGATGATCGGCACCGGCATGCTGATCGTCATCGTCACCCTGGTTTTCGCCCGCCTCGCTTTCGGCCTGATCCTGCCGCCCATGCGCGACGACCTGGGTCTAAGCTACCAGCAGGTGGGCAACCTCGGCACCATGTCGGCGCTAGGCTACCTGGCGCTGGTGATGACCGCCGGCGTGACGGCGGCGCGCTGGGGCGGGCGGCGCACGGTGCTGCTCGGCGTGATCCTGGTGACGCTGGGCTGCATCGGGCTGAGCGTGGCCACCCATTACTGGCTGCTGCTGGCGTTGATGACGCTGCTGGGCATCGGGACCGCATTCTCCTATACGCCGCTGGTGTCGCTGCTGGCGAGCTGGTATCCGGAACGGCGCGGCGCGGTGATCGGCGCGCTCAACGCTGGCGTGGGCGTGGGCATGCTGGTCGCCGGCGCGCTGATCCCGTTCATGACCGAGACCTTCGTCCCGCACGGCTGGCGCCTGAGCTGGGCGGTGTTCGCGGCGTGCGGGGTGATCGCCGGCGCGGCGCTGCTGGCCTTTATCCACAACCCTCCGCCGCCGCCCGGCGCGGTCGATGGCCAGCCCCTGCCGCCGGTGAACAAGGGGGCGGTGTACCGCAACCGCCGTGTCATCACGGTCGGGCTGCTGTACGGCATCGTCGGCATCACCTACATCGTGCACACCATCTTCATGTTCAGCTTCGCGCTGGACGCCGGGCTGTCGCCGCTCACGGCCGGCCGGCTGACGGCGCTGATGGGGGTGCTGTCGATCTTCGCGGGGCCGCTGTGGGGCGGACTGTCGGACCGCACCGGCCGGGGCAACACGCTGCTGCTGTCGACCACGCTGACCCTGCTGGGCACGCTGCTGCCGGTGCTCTGGCCGACGCTCACCGGCTTCGTGGTGCACTACCTGGTGCTCGGCGTGACCGTGTCCGGCATGTTCACGTCGGTGCTGGCGGCGGCCACCGATCAGGTGCAGCCGCGCGAGGCGCCGCTGGCGGTGAGCTACGTCACGCTGTTCTACGCCATTGGCCAGCTGGTCGGACCGGGCGCCGCGGGGCTGCTGATCGACTGGAGCGGCAGCTTCCGCGTCACCTTCGCCATCAGCTGCGTGGTCATGCTGGCCGGAGTGTACCTGAGCTGGCAGGTGCGCAGCTTCCGCCGCCCCGCGGCGGCGCCGGCGGTCGAGCGCGGCGTCGGCGCGTGAGCGGCGCCGACGCGCGCAATGCCCCGCCGCCGTCCCGGTCAGGGCTTCAGAACGTGCGCGGGATTTCGATCCAAACGGCGCGCGCCCGCCCGAGCAGGCGGCCGTCGCGGTCGAACAGCGCGGTACCGGCGACATGCTTGCGGCCGTCGTGACGGATTGGCCAGCCGGTGACCACGTGCGGCTCGCCGGCGCGCACCGGCGCCAGCACCTCGACCTCGAACCGGCCGAGCACGGTGACGATATCGGGATATTCGATATACACGGCGAACGCGCCGGGGCAATCCAGCGCCGCCCAGACGAATTCGCTGCGCACCAGGCCATCGGCATCGGCCAGCGACGCGTCGGGCGTCCAGGGCGCCGCCACCAGCGCCCGATCGCCGACCTGGCCGGGGAAGATGCGCAGCCCATCGCCCTCGTCCCGGCGCGGGCCGCAGACGAAACAGGTGCCGAAGGTGTGATCCTTGAAGCCGCGGTAACGCTGCACCGCCGCTTCGGCCTCGGCCAGCGACACCGGCGGCGGCACCTCCAGATCGTCGAGCGCGGTTGCCTGAGCCTCCCCGACCAGCCGCTCGCCGTCGAGCAGGCGGCGCCGCCCGCCCTGGTCGCATACCAGGTCCAGCGGCCGGTCCAGTGGTGGGGGCGAGCGCAGCGTCACCGCCGCCGCGCCGCTCAAGCCGCGCGCCAGCACGCCGCTGACGTAGCCGCCGTTGCCGGAATTCGGGGGACCGTTGAAGCGCCGGTCGATAACGATCTGTTGTTGTGTCGTCATGCTCATCCTCCTCAGAGGAGGTGATCATGCCAGCTTAATGGCCGTGATGGGACCGCGAGCGGCCAAGACTCGCCCAAAAGTCCAGGAGAGAGAAGATCGCCATGGAAATTCACAACTACGCTGTCAACGGCATCCATCTGTGCGTTCATGAGGCCGGCCCGGAACATGGCCGGCCGGTCTGGCTGCTGCACGGCTTTCCGGAATGCTGGCATTCCTGGCGCTTTCAAGTGCCGGCCCTGACCGCCGCCGGCTACCGCGTGCTGGTGCCGGAGATGCGCGGCTACGGCCGCAGCGACGCGCCGCGCGATCCGGCCGCCTACGAGCTGCTCACGCTCTGCGGCGACATCCGCGCCGTCATGGACTATCTCGGTCAAAAGGAGGCCGTGGTGGTGGGCCACGACTGGGGCGCGCCGGTGGCCTGGCACACGGCGCTGTTGGAGCCGGAGCGGGTCAAGGCAGTGGTCGGCATGTCGGTGCCGTTCGGCGGCCGCCCCAAAGCCTCGCCGCTGCAGTACCTGCGCAAGCACTACGAGGGCCGGTTCAACTACATCCTGTACTTCCAGACGCCCGGCGTGGCGGAAGCGGAACTGGACGCCGACATCCGCCGCACCCTGCGCCTGACCTTCCACAATTGGTCCGCCGCCGTGCCCGCCAATAGCTTCCTGCGCGACAAGCCGGCCGACGCCCGGCTGTTCGACGGCGCGCTCGAACCGGATGGCTGGCCGGCGTGGATGAGCGAGGCGGACTTCGAGGAGTACGTGCGCACCTTCGAGGGGCGGGGTTTCTACGGCGGGCTCAACTGGTACCGCAACTTCGACCGCAACTGGGAGCGCACCGCGCCGCTGGCCAGCCGCCGGATCGAGCAGCCGGCGCTGTTCCTGATCGGCGATAAGGACCCGGTGCGGCTGCTCGAAGCCAACTCGCTCAGCCGCATGCCCTCGGTCGTGCCGCGGGTGGAGCAGCACGTGCTGGAAGACTGCGGCCACTGGACCCAGGTCGAGCGGGCCGCCGAGGTCAACGCCCATCTGCTGGATTTTCTTGGGCGGCATTACCCGGCGTAGCGGGTAGAATCCAGCGGCCGCACGGCCGATTTACGACATCACGCGGCGCCCCGCAGCGGGTGCCGCCACCACAGGAGCCCGCAAATGGACGCCGATTGGATACTGGTGACCCTGCAGGACGCGCTCGGCGCGTTGGAGGAGCTGGTCAACGACATCGAGGACGACCCCGACGCCGCCGAAGAACTCATGGAGGAACGCATGGCGGCCATTTACGCCAAGCTCAACTACGCTTGGAACACTCGTCGGATCGGCCCCAGCGCCATCGACACCATGGATCACGACGCGCTGGTGAGCTGGCCCAAGGAGTTCGACCTGTAGCGGGCGCGCGGTCGCCACCGTCGCCCCACTGCGCGGGGAAGCGCCGCCGCGCCAGTGATTTATTCACTGGCGAAGCGCTTGCGCGCAGCCTAGCCTGAACCGTATTCACTCACAGCTCGAGAGGGGATTCGGCTTGCTCTCCACCGCGGTGATCGGACAAATCGCGCTGCCGGTGCGCGACCTGCGGCGCGCCATCGAATTCTACCGGGATACGCTCGGTCTGCTGCTGCTGTTCGAGCATTCCAACGCGGCCTTTTTCGACTGCGCGGGCATCCGGCTGATGCTGGCGGAATCGGATCGCGCCGAGCGCGAGCCTGCGCGCTGCCTGGTGTACTTCACGGTACCGGACATCCAGGCCGCCGCCCGCGAGCTGGAACGGCGCGGGGTGGCGCTGGAGCGGCAGCCGCACATCGTCAACCGACTGCCGAGCTACGACCTGTGGCTGGCGTTCTTCCGCGACTCCGAAGGCAATCCGCTGGCGCTGATCAGCGAGCGGCCGCGCGCCTGAGGCGGCGCGCTCAGACGATGGGCGGCTCGTCGAGCAGCACGTCGTCCTCGCCCGCCAACCGCTCGCGGAACACCTCGACGTGGCGCGCCACCTTGCTGGCGGCTTCCACCTTGGCGATGTGGAACAGCGCCTCGCCTTCGTGCACCAGCGGCAGATTGGCGCGGCCGACGATGATGCCGCCGAGCGTGGCCGTGACCTGCATCTCGCGCTCCCCGAACGGATCGGCGATGAACCCCAGCACCTGCCCCTTGCGGACATGGGCGCCGAGGTCGACCACGGCGCGGAAGATCCCGTCCTGCTCGGCCCGCACCCAGGTGCTGGAGTCGGCGACGAAGTGCTTGCGCACCACGGGGGCCTTGCCGGGCAGCGGCGGCAGCATGCGCAGATGGCGCATCACCCGCACGATGCCCTGCACGCCGGCGCGGATGCCGGCTTCGTCGAAACGCAGCGCCTCGCCGGCCTCGTAGGTCACCACCGGGATGTTCTTGAGATCGGCGGCATAGCGCAGCGAGCCTTCGATCAGCGCCGAGTTGATGATGACCGGCACACCGAAGGCGCGCGCCAGCTCGGCGGAGCCCTTGTCGGCCAAGTTCACCCGCACCTGCGGCAGGTTGGCGCGGTGTACGGCGGCCGTGTGCAGATCCACCACGTGCGTGGACTTGTCCAGGATCTCGGTCTTGAACATGTAGGCGATGCGGCTGGCCATGGAGCCGTGCTCGCTGCCGGGGAAGGAGCGGTTGAGGTCGCGCCGGTCGGGCAAGTAGCGGGTGCGGTCGATGAAGCCCAGCACGTTGACGATGGGCACCGCCAGCAGCGTGCCGGCGATGCGGCCGATCATCGGCAGCTTGAGCAGCCGGCGGATGATTTCCACGCCGTTGATTTCGTCGCCGTGGATGGCGGCGCACACCAGCAAGGTCGGCCCCGGTTTGCGACCGTGCACCACGTGCACCGGCATGTTCACCGGCGTGTGGGTGTAGAGCTGCGCCACCGGCAGATCGATGGTGAGCCGGCTGCCCGCCGCGACCTCACGGTCGGCGAGCACGAACGGCGGACGTGTGACCTCGTCCATGGATTCCCCCCGCTTCAGCCGCCGCGGTGGCGGTTCTTGAGGTCGGCATAATAACGGGCCGAGTAGCGCAACTGCGCCCGCTCGCTATCGGTCAGCGGCCGCACCCGCCGCGCCGGACTGCCGACGTACAGATAACCGGCGGCCAGCACCTTGCCGGGCGGCACCAGGCTGCCGGCGCCGATGATCACGTCCGATTCCACCACCACGTCGTCCATCAGGATCGCGCCGATGCCGACCAGGATGCGGTCGTGCAGGGTGCAGCCATGCAGCACCGCCCGGTGGCCGACGGTGACGTCGGCGCCGATCACCGTACGCGCCCCTTTCGGATTGAACGGTCCCACGTGGCTGACATGCACCACGGCGGCGTCCTGGATGTTGGTCCGGTCGCCGATGCGGATGGCGTTGACGTCGCCGCGCAGCACGGCCTGCGGCCAGATCGACACGTCCTCGCCGAGCACGACGTCGCCGATCACCACGGCGCTGTCGTCCACCCAGCTGCTGGCCGGCACCGTGGGGACGATGCCCTGGAACGGACGGATCACCGGCCGCGTCCTCAGACCATGGTCACCAGCTCCTCGGCGCTGGTGGGATGGATGGCGACGGTATCGTCGAAATCGCGCTTGGTCGCACCCATCCGCACCGCCACCGCGAAGCCCTGCAGCATCTCGTCGGCGTGCGGCCCGAACACGTGGACGCCGATGACCTTCTCCTCGGGGCCGACGCAGACCAGCTTCATCAGTGAACGACGCTTATCGGGGCCCATGGCGTAGTCCATGGAGATGAAGCGCGAGGTGTAGACCTTCACCGCATCGCCGTACTTGGCGCGCGCCTCCTCCTCGGTCAAGCCGACCGTGCCGAGCGGCGGATGCGTGAACACCACCGTCGGGATGTTCTCGTACGGCAGATGGCGGTCCGGCATGCCGCCGAACAGGCGGTCACACAGCCGGCGGCCGGCGGCGATGGCCACCGGCGTGAGCGGGAAGACACCAGTGACGTCACCGATGGCGTACACGCCCGGCACGTTGGTCTGCTGATACTTGTCGACCGGAATGTAGCCGCGCTCGTCAACCTTCACCCCGGCGCGCTCCAGGCCGAGGTCGTCGGTGTTCGGCACGCGGCCCACCGCCCAGATCACCACGTCGTAGCCGCCGAGGCTGCGGCCGTCGTCGGCGAACAGCGTCACCGTGCCGTCGTCCTCGCGCTGCAAGCGGCTGGTGGAGAAGCCGGTGACGATGGTGATGGCGTCGGCTTGGGTGGCTTCCATGAAGCCGTCGCGCAGCATCTCGTCGAAGCCGCGCAGCGGCTTGTCGTAGCGCAACACCAGGGTCGCGTCGCTGCCCAGGTGGTGCAGCACGCCCACCAGCTCCACGGCGATGTAGCCGGCGCCGATCACCGCCACCTTCTTCGGTTGACGGTCCAGGGCGAAGAAGCCGTCCGAATCGATGGCGCACTCGGCGCCGGGAATGTCCGGCCACTTCGGCCGGCCGCCGGTGGCGATGCAGATATGGTCGGCGCTGTAGCGCTCGCCGTTGACCTCCACGGTGTGCGCATCGACGAAGCGGGCATGGCCCTGGATGTGGGTGACCTGCTCGCGCTCCAGGTTACGCGCGTAAATGTCGTTGAGGCGCCGGACGTAAGCCTCGCGGCGGGCATGCAAATCGGACCAGTCGAGGCGGAAATCCTCCACCCGGAATCCGTAATCGGTCGCATGATGCAGGCCCCAGCCCAGATGGGCGGCGTTCCACATGACCTTCTTGGGCACGCAGCCGACGTTGACGCAGGTACCGCCCAGGCGGGAGGCCTCGATCACCGCCGTCTTGGCGCCGTGCTTGGCCGCGCGCCGCGCCGCCGCCATGCCGCCGCTGCCGCCGCCGATGGAGATGAAGTCGAAATGCCGGCTCATAAGCTATTCCGCATAGACCACACAGATTGCAGGCAACATAACATCGGCGGCGGGATGCGCCTATGGCCGGGTCCGCACTGCGGAGGGCGAAGCCGCCGGCGATAAGCGGCTGCGGCAGCCACGGCTTCCCGGAGGATCGCCGGATCGGCGGTCCGTTCCAGATCACCACCGACTGGCAGACCATTCGCTTCGATCCGCCCCTGCGGATCAATCGCGAGGGACTGCATTTCGTAGTCGATCAGGAACTCTACGACCCGAACAGCATGTACGACATCGAGGACACGGCCAACCATTTCAGCCTGCGCCGCACCGACGACGTATTGGCCCGGCCGGAAGTGGTGCTGATCGGCGACAACGGCGAGGACGTTACCGTCTTCCCCATGAGCAACATCGGGCTGTTCAGCGGGCGTTGACCATAGCCATCAGCACCTATATCGATCACTTCACACCGCCGCCCCCCCCCGATGGAATCCAAGCCTTTTGTGCGGCCCGAATCCGTAGCAACGAGCCGTTCGAGGTGCGGTACCTTCCGCTGGCGCATGGATAGCCACCCCGACCGCCATCGATGCGGCGCTCGCCGTTGCCGTTGGTGAGAAAAGTTGCTGTGAGTGGATGCCGGCCGTGCCTCAGCGCTGCTGGGGCGGTAGATGTCCTTCTTCCGTTGCGGAGTGAGGGCAGTTCGAGCAGCACATTCCTAGTCGCCCGCTAAGAGTCTCTAGTTCATGTCGACCACGAACCAGCCGAGGAGCGGCGTCACCAAGAGCGAACACACAGCCGCCATCATTGCCAGGCGCGGACGCGATCGGCCCAGCCGGCATGGCGCCTCAGGAGGGGCACGTCGATCAGCCTGTCGTCGGCCAACTTACGGTGGCCAATGGGGAGCGCTATGGCCCAGGCATACCAGAACGCTCTGACGCTAGGGCCATCCCAGGGGCATGGGCGAGGCCGCTGCTCCTCGGCCACGATCGCCCGCTCTACCCGGGACACCCCCATGCGCTCGAAAACGGCCACGGCGCAGACGCTCGACAGCATGGCGATGAAAACGAGCGGCAAGCACCAATCGTGCACTCGTGATCTCCAAGCGCCCCCAATGCGCGATGCGCCTTTTCGACCTTGGGCCTAGTTTGAATCCAACAGGAACCAAGTTCCCAGGGTTACCACCGTGCATACGAACCCGCTAACCATCAGGAACCAGCCGCGGATGCGGTCGGCCCGCGTGGCATAGCGCCTCACCAAAGGCACGTCGATCAGCCTATCGTCGACGGGGTTCCTCCTACCGACCGGAAACGCGATCGCACGCGCGTACCACAAGGTACGCACGCCTGGACCGTCCCAAGGACAGGGACGGGGGTGACCGTCAGCGAGAATCGCCCGCTCTATGCGGGCCATGGACAGCCGCGCGAACACAAGCCAGGACAGAAAGTAAGCGAACATACTCATAAGAAGAATCAGCAATAACCAGCCGTTCATGACTGCTCGCAGTCTTCTTTGGTTACCAATTTCTATCCCAGACGGATTCCGCCACTTTACCACCCACGAAATCCGCTGCATTCGCGGCACCTAAACCCACCGCAACCCCTGCACCCATCACAACAAGCCAACCTAAGGGGGTTGCCGCCAGACCTACCGCCACCAAGCTCCCTACAACAGCTTCACCTACATACAGACCGACTGCCCCACCCAATCCGAAGCCCGTGGCCTGAACCACCGCTTGCCGCTGCCAATTACCCCCTTGCTGGTAGGTCGTATAGACCCCATGCGCTCGGATCCCCGCGTCCAGCACGATCGCACCATTGCCGACGAACTTGATTGCCTTCGCGAAGCCGCCGATGCGCACCGCACCACCCTGATCGGCGACGTGCAACCCTCGGCCTTTGCGCCGGCTGGCCAGGGTAATGCCGCGCTCGGCGCTGGTCAGGGCGTTGCCGCGGTTCTTGCCGAAGTGCTGGCGAGGCCCAATCGTTCGATCTCGGAGCGGAAGACACGGTTCAGTTCGTTGTACGCGTCGCGTACGCGAGCTTGCAGCTCGGCCCGGCGGGCGCCGCGGCCTCCCCCCTGCTTCTCAAACTCGTGAAGATCGAGCAGCGCCTGTTGATATTGGCGCAAGAGACCCTGAAAGCGGGTCGCATACGCCCCGTGCGCGGTGGCTCCCGCGCCGACCCAGGCCGGCGGTATCCTGCAAATCGAGGGTAGCCAAGTGCTTGTGGTAGAAGTCGGCTAGCGCGGTAGTGAGGTCGCCCCACTGTTCGACACAGCACGCTAATCGGCCACGCTCGTCCGCGCTAAGCGCGTTTAGGCGATTGAGAATCGCCAGGGTCTGCGGGTGGTCCCCGTCGAAGCTGTAGGGCAGCCCCGGCAGCAGGGTGGCGTTGGGTGTCAGGCGATTGCCGCGGCAGAACGCCGCTACGGCACCGGGGTCGTTGCCCGCCAGCTGTTCGATCGAGCAAGGCTGCTGCGTGAATAGGATTTCAGGCATCAGTTCATCCTTGAATTGTTATTGATATTCAGCGGCATCCATCGCCGCCTCCGCCGGAAAGATAGCAAGCGCCTTCCACAGCGGAAACCGATCCGTTCGGACGAGGCCAGGCGCGCGGCCCGCCGGCGCTTCAAAATCCCCCTGACGACCGGCAGCTTAAGCCGGTAAACAGGCTCAACCGAAAAAGGACGATCATGGCGGACAGCAGCAATCCCCTCTTGGACACCGAGGGCCTTCCGGCCTTCTCCAAGCTCCAAGATCAAGCCTGAGCATGTGGTGCCGGCCATCGAGCAACTGATCGCCGAGAACCGCAAGCTGCTCGACGAGCTGCTCGACAAGCACAGCAGCTACACCTGGGAGAATCTGATCGAGCCGTTCGAGGTGCGGTACCTTCCGCTGGCGCATGGACAACCACCCCGACTATCACCGTTGCGGCGGCCGCCGCTGGCGGGAAAAGCTGCTTTGAATGGCCTGAGTGTTGGCGGACCTTCCAAATCCATCACAAACCAAACCGCAAAACCGCATGACACACATAAAAAAACCGCTGACCATCAGCAACCACCCTCAGAAACGGTCACCCACAGTGGCGTAACGCCGCACGAGAGGAACATCGATCAGCTTGTCGTCAGCCGGATTCATCCGCCCAATCGGGAACGCTATGGCACGGGCATACCGCAGGGCGCGAGCCCCCGGCCCGTCCCAGGGACATGGCCGCGGATGTCCATCGGCAAGGATGGCTCTCTCGATGCGCGCCATGGACAGCCGAGCAAAAACGATCCAGGGCAAAAAAACAGAAGAATGCGCTCACAAAAAAGGCCCCACCACATCCAGCCTTTCACAACCACCCTGCCTATCCATTCCTGTTCCAGATAAACTCCGCCCCTCGACGACCAACGAGATCAAAAACACCGGCCAGCCGTGTTGACCACCCCCTCGGCCGTTACTACGCTTGCCTCACCGGCCGGCTCGGGATAAGCCGGCGGCCGCGCCGATACGGTCGGCACAGTCAGTTAAGGAATAGCAACGACAAGGAAGTACCCATGAGCACGCTCTCCAGCCTCGCGTGGTCGGCACAGCCGCGCATCCCCCAGTGCATCAGCGCCAGCCAGCTTCAACCCGGGGATATCATCTGCACCGCTTCGGACACGGTGACATCCCGGACGATCCGAGCGATCACCAATAGCCGGTTCAGTCACACGATCCTGTATACGGGAAACGGGCTTGCGGTTGACACCACCCCCGATACCGATGTCAGCGTTGATCTTCTGAACAACAAGTTGCGCGATTGCATCGACGTTGCCGTTTTCCGTCACCGTACCGCTAGCCGTGCTCAACGCGAAGCAGCCGTCCAATGGGCTATAGCCCAAACCGGCAAACCTTACGACAAGCTAAGTGCAGCCCGCGTGGGGCTTGATCCGGACGCCCGCACCGGAAAACTCCGATTCACCTATGCCGGCGTCGTCATTACCGTAACCGATGCCGTGATCAACGCACTCGCCTCGGATGGCCACGATAAGAGCTTTTTCTGCAGTGAGCTGGTGCTTCGCGCTTTCGAAGTCGCTGGGGCTCGAATCGCACCCCGGCCACCGCACCTTACCGGACCGGGCGTCTTCCTACACAACCCTGCGCTGGTGTACCTAGGCGAGCTTGCTGCGTGAAGGCCGCTATGCGCGCATTTCTGCTCCTTCTCGTCGTGCTGCTGAGCGGCTGCGGCAGCCACGACTTCCTGGAGGATCGCCGGATCGGCGGTCCGTTCCAGATCACCACCGACTGGCAGACCATTCGCTTCGATCCGCCCCTGCGGATCAATCGCGAGGGACTGCAGGTACTGCATTTCGTGGTCGATCAGGAACTCTACGACCCGAACAACATGTACGACATCGAGGACACGGCCAACCATTTCAGCCTGCGCCGCACCGACGACGTATTGGTCCGGCCGGAAGTGGTGCTGATCGGCGACAACAATCAAGAGGTTGTCGTTTCCCCTATAAGCAATATCAGACTATTCAGCGGGGGATTGACCATAGGCTTCAGCACCTATATCGATCACTTCACGCCATCACCACCCTTTCCGGAGGGAATAAGCACTTTTCAGGCAATGCGTGTGCGCAGTAACGAGCCGTTCGAAGCGCAATACCTATACTGGCGCATGAACTATCACCCCGATTACCACCGCTGCGGCGGCCGCCGCTGCCGCTGGTGGGAGAAGCTGCTCTAAGCGGCCAGAGCGTTCGCGGGGCACCAGCCGCTCCAGCTCCGCGCGGAAATTGCGGTTCAGCTCGTCGTACGCGGCGCGCACACCCGCGCCTGCAGCTCCAGGCGGTGGGCGCCGCGGCCTCCGCCCTGCCGTTCGAAGGCGTGCAGATCGAGCAACGCCTGCTGGTACCTGCGCAGCAGAGCCTGAAAGCGGGTGAGATACGCCTCGTGCGCGGTGCCTCCTGCGCCGACCAGGCCGGCGGTGTTCTGCAAATCGAAGAAAGCCAGGTGCCGGTGATAGAAATCGGCCAGCGCCCCGATGAGGTCTCCGCACGGCTCGACGCAGCGCGCCAGGCGGCGGCGTTCATCGACGCTCAGCGCGTTCAGCCGGTCGAGAATCGCCGGTGTCTGTGGGTGCTCGCCTTCGAAGCTGTAGGGCAGCCCCGGCAGCAGGGTGGCATTGGGCGGCAGGCGGGTGCCACGGCAGAATGCGGCGATGGCGCTGGGGTCGTCGCCCAGCAGATCCTGCACGGCGCGGGGCCGCTACGTGAATAGAATTCCCGGCATGGTCTCGTCCTTGAGCGCTCATTGGTATTCGACGGCGTCCATCGCCGTCTCCGCCGGAAAGATAGCAAGCGGTTTCCGTAGCAGGAACCGATCCGTTCGGACGAAGCCGGGCGCGCGGCCCGCCGGCGCTTTAAAATCCCCCTGACGACCGGCAGCTTAAGCCGGTAAACAGGCTCAACCGAAAAAGGACGATCATGGCGGACAGCAGCAATCCCCTCTTGGACACCGAGGGCCTTCCGGCCTTCTCCAAGATCAAGCCTGAGCACGTGGTACCGGCCATCGAGCAACTGATCGCCGAGAACCGCAAGCTGCTCGACGAGCTGCTCGACAAGCACAGCAGCTACACCTGGGAGAATCTGATCGAGCCGTTCGAGGCGGCTTCCGACCGGCTCAGCAAGGCCTGGTCGCCGGTGTCGCACATGAACTCGGTAGTCAACACCGACGCCCTGCGCGAGGCCTACAACGCCTGCCTGCCCAAGCTCTCCGAGTACGGCACCGAAATCGGCCAGAACGAGCGGCTGTACCGCGCCTACCAGCAGATCCACGACTCGCCCGAGTTCGCGCGGCTGTCGCAGGCGCAGCAGAAAGCCGTGAAGGATGCGCTGCGCGACTTCAAGCTGGCCGGCGTGTCGCTGCCCGAGGACAAGAAGCGGCGCTTCAAGGAGATCAACCAGCGGCTGTCGGAGCTGTCGGCGAAGTTCGAGCAGAACGTGATGGACGCCACCGACGCCTGGAGCAAGCTCGTCACCGACGAGGCCGAGCTGGCCGGCATTCCCGCCACCGCCAAGGCCAACTTCCGCCAGAACGCCGAGCGCAAGGGGCTGCAGGGCTGGCTGATCAATCTGGAGTTCCCGTCCTACTACCCGGTGCTGACCTACGCCGACAACCGCGAGCTGCGGCGCGAGCTGTACGAGGCCTATACCACCCGCGCCTCGGAGATCGGCCCCAATCCCGGCAAGTGGGACAACCTGCCGCTGATGGAGGAGATCCTCGCGCTGCGGCATGAGAAGGCGCAGCTGCTCGGCTTCGCCAACTACGCCGAGCTGTCGCTGGCCACCAAGATGGCCGGCTCGACCCGGGAGGTGATGGACTTCCTCAACGACCTGGCCGCCCGCGCCAAGCCCAAGGCCGAGGAGGAACTGCGCGAGCTGAAGGAATTCGCCGCCAAGGCGTTCGGCGCCACCGAGCTGCAGGCCTGGGACATCGGCTACTACTCGGAGAAGCTGCGCCAGAGCCGCTATCAGGTGTCGCAGGAGGATCTGCGGCCCTACTTCCCGGTAAACCGCGTCATCCAGGGTCTGTTCGAGGTGGTGCGGCGGCTCTATGGCCTGGAGATCGCCGAGGTCAGCGGCGTCGACACCTGGCACAAGGACGTCCGCTTCTACGAGATCCGCGACCAGCAGGGCAACGTGCGCGGTCAGTTCTTCGTCGATCTGTACGCCCGCGAGAAGAAGCGCGGCGGCGCCTGGATGGACGAGTGCCGGGTGCGGCGGCGCACGGCGGTCGGCGTGCAGCTGCCGGTGGCGTACCTGACCTGCAACTTCACGCCGCCGGTGGGCGACGAGCCGGCGCTGCTCACCCATGACGAGGTGGAGACGCTGTTCCACGAGTTCGGCCACGGCCTGCACCACATGCTCACCAAGATCGACGTGGCCGCGGTGTCGGGCATCAACGGCGTGCCCTGGGATGCGGTGGAGCTGCCCAGCCAGTTCATGGAGAATTGGTGCTGGGAGCGCGAGGCGCTGGATCTGTTCGCCCGCCACTACCAGACCGGCGAGACGATCCCCGAGGCGCTCTATCAGCGCATGCGGGCGGCGAAGAACTTCCAGTCGGCGATGCAGACCGTGCGCCAGCTGGAGTTCGCGCTGTTCGACTTCCGCCTGCACCTGGAATACGACCCGGCGCGCGGCGGGCGCATCTACGACATTCTCAAGGAAGTGCGCGAGCAGGTGGCGGTGGTCCAGCCGCCGGCCTTCAACCGCTTCCCCAACAGCTTCGGCCACATCTTCGCCGGCGGCTATGCGGCGGGCTACTACAGCTACAAGTGGGCCGAGGTGCTGTCGGCCGACGCCTTCTCGCGCTTCGAGGAGGAAGGCATCTTCAACCGCGAGACCGGCGAGAGCTTCCTGCGCAACATCCTTGAGCAGGGCGGCTCGCGCGACGCTATGGAACTGTTCGTAGCCTTCCGCGGCCGCAAGCCGACCATCGACGCGCTGCTGCGGCATACGGGGCTGGCGGCATAAGCCGCGCGAGGGCATGCGAACGAGCGGATCGCTCGTGCCCGAGGGCGCGGGCGGTTCCGATTCCCGACTGAGCATGGCCCTCGCCGATACTTGCCCGGTTTCGGGCTGTCGTATGCGCACCTCTGTGACGAGACTCTGAGTCGAGGGAGCCCTGCGTCGTCATGCCCGCGAAAGCGGGGCGGGCATCCAGAACTCCAAGGATGAGCTCCAGTGCCATCCACGGTCTCGCACGACCCGCAGGGACGTGCGGCGGCTAAGACTTTGCCAGTCAACAAGTTGCGCTTCGTGGTTTGTTTGTCCCCGCTCCCTCGCCCCCGCGAGGGGGGAGGGAACGTAGGGGGCGAGCGCTCTGCCTAGCTTCAGCTACGGCAGGTCGTAGCCGATGCTGAGGAACATGGCGTGAGCCTGGTTGAGCTTGAGTGCGTCGGCGCTGAAGTCGACCACGAGCCGCCCCCAGCGGACTCGCAGCCCCACCCCGTCGAACTGTGGCCAGTACAGCAGCCGCACGCCGGCCACGCTGCCGCCGATGCCGTACAGGCACTGGTGCGGGCGGCACATCAGCTCGGCGTCGGCCCATACACCGTCCGCCACCGCGGCGGCGGCGCTCAGCTGCGTCCGGGTCTTGAGCCGTTGGTCGAAGCGGCTGCGGTAGCCTTCGTAGCCGGTCAGCACCGGCTCGACCTTGACGAAGCCGTCGTCGTCCACGCCGACCTGCTCGGAGTTCACCGTGGCTTCCGTATACGGCACATCGCGCCAGCGGATCATGCCCAGGGCGTCGATCACCGCGAGGTCGACGGCGAACACCCCCGGTTCCCGCCAGTGCACCGCGAGGTCGAGGCTGGCGCCAAAGCCGGTTGGCTTATCGCTGTCGCGGTCGAACAGCCGGTCGCGCTCGTACTGGTAGTCGACCTCTCCCTGATAGGCGTACTCGCGCTCGCTGCGGGCTACGGCGGTTCCCTCGAGCCGGCCGTACTGCAGGCCCCAGGCGGTGAACAGCGAGGCGCCGACGGTGGCGCTCAACCCCGGCCGAAGCTGAAAATGACGGCTGACGCGCGCGCCGGCCAGCTCGAAATGGTAGCCGGTCAGCGCCAGCCGGTACTGCCGCTCCGTCGGCAGATCGAGGTCGTTGCGGATGTAGTAGTAGAGCTCAGCGGTGTCCTCGCTGAAACGCAGATCCAGCTCCCGCCGGTAGAGTGCGCCTAGGCTCCAGCGGTCGTTGCGCGCCCCGGCCTCCACCCATAAGTGCGCCCACTGGTGTTCGCCGCCGGATGCGTACCGCCCCTCCCAGTCGTCCAGCGCCGGCTCGATCGGCACCGGCTCGCTGTAGGCCATGGCCTCGGTGCGCAGATAAGGGCGCCAGCCGTCCGCGCTCGCCGGGTCGGCGCACAGCAGCATGATCCAGGCAAGAAAGAGGGACGGCCAATGCCGCCCCTCGATAGCGCGTAACGCCTTGCGCATTTAGCGGATCGACTCGAACGAGCCGTCGCTCCAGCGCAGCAGCACCAGGCCGTTGTCCGTGGCCTCGATGCGCCCCGCCTGCTCGCCATCGACCTTCACGACGCCGATCTGGCCCTGGGTATTCTCCCAGTTCGGAACCAGGGTCATCGTCACGCCGGTCGCGCTGGTGATGTCGACGCTATCGAGCTGCTTGCCGATGACTTTGCGCGCCGACAGGGTCCACCGGTCGCCGCCGTGGCGGAAGGTCACCAGCACATCGCGGCTGTCGTACTCGCTGCGGCCGAGCGTGGCCGTGACCGTGGCCTCTGGATGGCCGGTCAGCTTGAGGTCGAGCGTGACGCTGATCGTGCCGCGCAGGAAGTACTCGGCGTTCTCGAAGCTGCCGATGTCGACCCGACCGCCGATCACCGTCACGCCGGCGTCGCCCACCACTTCCTCGCTGTAGTACCTCATGTAGACATGGCTGACTTCGGGCTCCGCCCCGCTGGGGGTGGTGAACTCGCTCTTCAGCCGGTCGGTGACGTAGTCGACGGCGCCCAGCGGATCGCCCGGCCAGGACTGCCCCGTGTAACGGCCATCGGCCTTGTACCAGACCTCGGTCATCGGGCTACCGTCATAGCCGTACCAGCTGTACCAGAAGTAGCTCAGCTGATCGGCGCCGGCCATGGTGCTCGCCTGTTCGGCCATGGCCAAGACCTCCTGGTCGACCGGGAGCTCCTTGTAGACGTCGATCACGCGCTCGTGCTTGAGATAGCCCAGCGTGTCGAAGGTCGCGGCGTTCTCGACGTCGAGAGCCACCACCCCCTGGACCACGCCGCTGCGCGAACTCTCGAAGCCGCCGCCCAGCCGGATCGACTGGATGCTGATCCGGTGCTCGGCATTGGGCAGCTCCAGGCCAACGGCCTCCAGACGGACGCCGCCATAATACCTCGCCTGGAGCGGCTCGACCGGCGGCTCGGCGTTCGGATTACCCGGATCGCGCGCCACGATGCTGACCATGCCGGTCAGCGACGCCGTATCGAGGCGCGGATCGCCGATGATGGCGCCTTCGACCGGATCGATGACCACCGGCTCCTTCAGTTTCATCACGAACGAGAGGCTATTGAGCGCCAAGGTGGCGGCACCGTTCCCCACCTGACCGCTGATCGCGGCCGTAATGGACTGGACCTCGACCGGCTCGCCCTGGTGGCCTTCGGTGGCGCGGAGATCGGTGAAGACGTGCAGCCACATCTCCAGCCCGTCCGGCATCTCCTCGGACTTGACCTCGATGTGCTCGCCGTTCTCATCCTCGACCCAGGTCATCCGGATCAGGCCGAACCGACCGCCCTCGCTGTCGCGCAGCTCGTACACCATGGAGGTGTTCGGATCGATCTCTTCGCCTTCCAGCACCACGATGCTGGCAACCTGGCCCACCAGCTCGAACATCGCCGCCACTTCCTGGCTGACGATCACGTTGGCGGTATGCGCGTCGACGCCCAGGGCAACGAGCGGATCCTCCAGCTTGGCGACCGAGCGGATCAGGGTGCGGGCCTGCTGCACCAGGTCCTTGCCCTTCGCCAGCGCGTCCTCGTTGGCGACCGAGCTGGGCTGAGGATCGTAGCTGCCATCCTCGGCGATCTCGCTTTCGATGACCTCCAGGGTATGCTTGACCTTGCGCGGCAGCTTGTCCTGCAGCTGCGGCGCGTTGGCGATCTCGCGCACGGCCTCCACCAGGGCCTGGATCGTCACCGGGTCGGTGGCGTCGAACTTGCCGTCCTCGAAGCTCGCGGCCAGATTCTCGACGATCTGGCTCGCGGCGCCGCCCTCCTTGAAGGCGAGGCTGCCGACGCCGGCCAGGAAAGCGGCGTAGGTGGCGGCATTCGCATCGTCCGACAGATCGCTCTTGGTCAGATCGGCCGGCTTGGTGGACAGGACACTGACGCCGAGCACATAGCTCATTTCCGAGTTGGCTTCGGCCACCGCCTCGGCGGTAACGCCGCGCGCATCGTTCAGCGCGCGCCGCGCCGCCATGGTGGTGAATGGCGTGAGCTGCACGCTCAGGCTCTGCCCCTTGGCCGCTTGCGGCACGATCGCCTGCAGCCGGAACTCGCTGTCGTTCAGCGGCACGGTCTGACCGAACGACGCGCCGCCGCAACCGGCCGGCACGTCGCAGACCATGCTGGTGTCGTTGGTGGTGACGAGCTCGAACAGCACCGGCCCGCCGTTGTAGTTGCCGCCGATGGTGAGCGTGTACTCGCCTTTCTCATCGGTGGTGGCCTCGCCCAACGGCGCGGAGCGCTGACCGTTGGCATCGAGCTCGTATGCCCTGATCAGGGCGTTGATCTCAATATGCCCTTGCTGGCGACACCGGCAGCGGCCGCCCCGGTTTCCCCGCCGCCACCACCGCCGCCGCTACCGCTACATCCTCCG
>Ga0207864_1001959_pt1 | contig 20852 bp, 20 predicted proteins | sample HigsolmetaAR202D_FD_184834 | JGI IMG/M metagenome (GOLD analysis project Ga0207864, IMG submission 184834) | Ionic liquid and high solid enriched microbial communities from the Joint BioEnergy Institute, USA - AR20-2-D (SPAdes) (version 2) ... | reverse complement strand
GGGAGGAGGCGGAGCGCCTGTGGCCCGCCGCGGCGGCCGCGATCGCGGGTCGGTAACGTCCAGTTCGCCCCGCGCGCAGAGGCGAGAGACCCTCTTGCGCCCAAGGCAATAGACTGCCCGCCGCAAACCCCAACCGATTGTGGCTGACGACGCGGACAAGACCACCCCGGCGAACGGCGCTACGACGCAGCAGGAGCGGGTGAAGCCCGAGCCTCCCGGCTACTTCGAGGGCGAGTCGATGACCCGCCGCAAGGCGTTCGCCGTCGCCGCCCAGGGCCTCGGCGGCCTGGCGGGCGCGGCGATCGTGCTGCCCGCCGTCGGCTTCGCGGTGGCGCCGATCTTCCACCGCGGCAAGGAGCGTTGGGAGGCGGTCGGCCCGGTCTCCGACTTCGTCGAGGAGACCTACCGCCAGGTGGTCTTCACCGAGACCGAGGGGATCGGCGACGCCGGCAAGACGACCGCGTACGTGCGCAAGAGCTCGCCCGAGCTGGGCGAGAAGCCGGGCGAGTTCATCGCCGTCTCCAACCGCTGCGCGCACCTCGGCTGCCCGGTCCGCTTCGTCGAGGCGGCGGGCAACTTCATCTGCCCCTGCCACGGCGGGGTCTACGACTTCGTCGGCAAGGTGCTCGGCGGCCCGCCGGTGCGCCCGCTCGACCGCTTCCAGACCCGGGTCCGCAACGGCCAGGTCGAAATCGGCCCCCGCTACAGCGTCACCTCGCAGCTGAAGCCCGTTCGCGCCCGTGATCCCGGCGAGTTCACCGGCGGGATCTGGGAGTACCTGTACCCGCCGCGTCCCTCCACCTTCCCAGCGCCCTGATGCCCAAGCTTCCGAACCTCGTACCCGCGCCGCTGCGCAAGCCGGCGAAGCCCGGCCAGGCCGGCCCGCGCAAGGGCCAGGCCCCGGCCGACCTGAAGACGTCGCCGCCCGAGCGGCCGAGCGACGTGCAGCGCCTGGTCGCGCAGGCCAAAGAGGCGCCGATCGACGTCGCCGCCTGGCTCGACCAGCGCACCGGCGCCAGCGGCTTCCTCACCGGGATGCTGTTCCGCAAGGTGCCGAAGGGGACCAACTGGTTCTACACCCTCGGCTCCGCGACCATGTTCGCCTTCATCGTGCAGGCGGTCACGGGCGTCTTCCTGGCGATGTTCTACACGCCGTCGGCGACCCAGGCCTACGCCTCGATCGCCCACATCAACAACGAGGTCCCGCTCGGCGCCTTCGTGCACGGGATGCACAAATGGGGCGCCAGCGTGATGGTGATCCTGATCTTCCTGCACATGGGCCGGACCTTCTTCTTCGGCGCCTACAAGTACCCGCGGGAGCTGAACTGGGTGATCGGTGTCGTGCTGCTGATCCTGACGATGACGATGGCCTTCACCGGCTACCTGCTGCCGTTCGACCAGCGCTCCTTCTGGGCCTCGATCGTCGGCATCAACATCAACGGCACCGGCCCGGTGCTGGGCCCGTACCTGAGCGACTTCCTGCGCGCCGGCCCGGAGCTGGGCGCGACCACGCTGGCGCGCTTCTACGCCATCCACATGCTGCTGATCCCGGGCGCGATCATCGCCCTGATCGGCGCCCACCTGTACCTCGTCGTCAAGCTCGGCACCACGGCGCCGCCGTGGGTGCGGGCGCAGCGGCCGAAGGTCGCCGCCCCGACCGCGCAGCTCGACGGCGCTGACCGCGGCAACGGAGCGTCGGCCCGATGAAGCCCCGGGACAAGCAGGCATACCTCGAGGAGTACGAGCTCCTCAAGAAGCAGGGGAAGCCCTTCTTCCCCTACGCGGTGCTCAAGGACTCCGTGATGGCGGTAATCGTCGTCGGCGTGATCATCGCGATGTCGCTGATCCTCGGCGCCGAGCAGGGGCCGAAGGCCGACCCGACTTCGACCACCTACGTCCCGCGCCCCGAGTGGTACTTCTTCTTCCTCTTCGAGCTCCTGCGCGTGATCAAGCCGCCGGAGCTGGTCCCGGTCGCGACGATCGGCGTCCCGACCATCTGCATGATCCTGCTCCTGCTGCTGCCGTTCTACGACCGCGGCCCGGAGCGCCATCCAGCCCGGCGGCCGATCGCCACCACGGCCGGCGTGCTGACGATCGTCGCGATGGCGTACCTCACCTACCTGGGCGCCGTCGCCGGCTCGCCGACCGAGATCGAGATGGAGGTCGCGCCGCGCTACGAGGCCGGCAAGGAGATCGCCGCTTCCTCCGGCTGCCTCGCCTGCCACAAGATCGGCGAGAACGGCAACCACGGCCCCGGCCCCGAGCTGACCCACATCGGCTCGAAGATTCCGCGCGCCGCGATCCTGCGCTCGGTTGAAATCGGGCCGGGTATCATGCCGTCGTTCCGCGACTTGCCGCGCGAGAAGCTCAACCAGCTCGCGGACTTCCTCTCCACGCTCGACTAGGGACGGCCCCTGGCGGAGGCGCCGGAGGGGCCTCACCGATGGGCACGATCCACACCAACCGCGAAGCGCCGGATTTCGCCGGCCAGGTGAACCGGATGTTCGACCGCGTCGCCCGCCGCTACGACGCGCTTAACTCGCTGATGACCGCCGGCCTCCACCACCGCTGGCGGGCGCGGGCGGCCGACCGCGCCGAGCTGGCTCCCGGGCAGGCGGCGCTGGACGTCTGCTGCGGGACCGGCGACCTGGCGCTGGAGCTGGCCGGGCGCGTGGCGCCGGGCGGCAGCGTGATCGGCTGCGACTTCTCTGAGCCGATGCTGGACCTGGCGCGCGAGAAGGCGGCGGGCCGCGGCGCGCAGGGGGTGCGCTTCGAGTGGGCTGACGCGCTCAACCTGCCTTACGACGACGGGCGCTTCGACGCGGTCACGGTCGGCTTCGGGGTCCGCAACCTCGCCGACCTCGACCGCGGCCTGGCGGAGATGAGCCGCGTGCTGAAACCCGGCGGGCGGCTGGTGGTGTTGGAGATCACGCAGCCGACGCGGCCGCCGCTCTCGCTTTTCTTCTCGCTGTGGTTCGACCGAATCGTGCCTCTGCTGGGCGCCTTCTCCAGCAACCCCGAGGCCTACCGCTACCTGCCGGAGTCGGTGCGCAACTTCCCCAGCCCGCTCGGCTTGGCGCAGAAGCTGGAGGCGGCGGGGCTGGAGCGGATCCGATACACGATCCTGGCGGGCGGGATCATCGCCATCCACAGCGCGGTCAAGGAGTCTGCCGCGTGAGCGACCGCGGCTCCCGAGCGTGAGCCACCGCGCGTCGGTCCCGCCGCCGGTGACGGCGGTCCTCGACGCCTCCGGCGCCTGGCTGCCTGCTCGCCTGGCGGCGGTCGAGGAGCGGCTGAAGCACGCGGCCGCCGGGCACGGCGAGACGCTGGGCGCCGACGCGGGCGCGACGCTGGCCGCGGGCGGCAAGCGCCTGCGGCCGATGCTGGTTCTCCTCTGCGCGGGGCGCGACGCGGGCGCGGAGGCGGAGCGGGCTGCCGCTGCGATCGAGCTGGTCCACATGGCGACCCTGGTCCACGACGACGTCCTCGACGCGGCGCCGCTGCGCCGCGGGCGGCCGACGGTTGCCGCCACCTCGGGGCGCGGTCGCGCAGTGGCGACCGGCGACCTGCTCTTCTCGCGCGCCTTCGCGCTGCTCGCCGAGGCCGGCGACCGGGAGGCGGTGCGGGTGCTCGCCGACGCGGCGGTCGCGCTGGCGCGGGGCGAGTTGGCACAGCGCCAGGACGCCTTCGACCTCTCGTTGACCGAGGAGCGCTACTTCGAGCGCTGTCGCCTGAAGACCGCGACCCTGTTCGAATCCGCCTGTCGCCTGGGCCGCGGCGACGCGTCGCTCAACGGGTTCGGGGCGCGGATCGGGCTCGCCTTCCAGCTCCTCGACGACGTGCTCGACGTCAGCGGCCCGCCGGAGCGCACCGGCAAGGCGCGCGGCACCGACCTGCTGGACGGCACGGTGACCCTGCCGCTGATCGAGGCGATCGCCGACGACCCGGGCCTGCGCGAGGTCGAGCTGCGCTCGCTGGACGCCGCCGGCGCGGAGGCGGTCTGCGACCGGATCGCCGCCACCGGGGCGCTGGACCGCGTCCGCTCCCGGGCGCTGGCGATGGTCGCGGAGGCGAAGCGGGAGCTGGAGGGCGGCGCCGCGGGCCCCGAGCAGCGCCGCCTGCTGGAGCTGGTCGCCGACGGGGTCGTGCAGCGCTACAGCTAGCGGCCGCCGCCGGCCATCCGCACGGCGGCGCTGGCGAAGTCGTCGGCGGTGATCAGGTCGCTCTCCAGCGCGCGCACGAACGCCCCGGCCATCTCCTCCATGTTGGCGCGCTCCAGCGCCCGCAGCTCGTCGGCCAGCGCGTGGGCGCCGAGGTCGAGCTGCTCGTCGAAGGCGTCGATCTCCCGCTCGCCGTAGACGCCCTGGCACGACCACTCGCACTCCGGGCAGCGCCGCCAGATCCGCCAGTGGGTGCGGTCGCCGGTCTGTTCCCAGCAGGTCGGCTGCACGAGGCCCGAGCCGCAGCGGGGGCAGATGTGCAGTTCCTGCGGTGCGGTGTCGTCGCTTCGCTCGCTCATCCCTGTATCCGATCGAACCCTCAAAGTCCCCGTTTGCTCCGCTCTTATCCGCCCTGCGGCAGACAAAACCCAAGTACCGGGTATCCAATTGCGCGCAAGCGGGGGATCTCGGCCGGCGAGCGCGCCCCGCTAGCATGGTCGCGATGCCTGGCAACATCGGCCTGCTCGAGATAGCGATCGTCCTCGTCATCGCCCTGATCGTCTTCGGCCCCAAGCGGCTGCCGGAGCTGGGCCGCTCGCTGGGGCGCGGCATCCGCGAGTTCAAAGGCTCGCTCAGCGGCGAGCACGACGACGAGGACGCGAAGCACCTCGGACCGCCGTCGGCTCCCCCGGTCGAGCCGCCGTCGGAGCCCGGGGTCGCGCACGACAAACGGCACTGAGGGCCGCCGGGGATGCCGCGCCGGATCCGGCCGGTCGCCCACGACGACCGCCTCAGCCCCGTCGAGCACCTGGAAGAGCTGCGGGCGCGGCTCATCGTCTGCGCCGCGGTCTTCGCGGTTGCGCTCGGACTCTGCTTCTGGCAGAGCGAGCTGCTGCTCGACATCGCCGCCGAGCCGCTGCCCGCCGACCACCGGCGCCTGCTCACCTTCGGCGTCACCGAGCCATTCACGACCACGCTCACGGTCTCCGTCTACGGGGCGCTGGTGCTCTCGTTGCCGGTGCTGCTCTACCAGCTGTACGCGTACGTGCTGCCCGCCTTCAGCCCCGCCGAGCGGCGCGCGGTGCTGCCGGTGCTGGTCCTCTTCCCGCTCCTCTTCGTCGCCGGGCTCGCCTTCGCGTACTTCGTCGTCATGCCGGCCGCGGTCGGCTTCCTGCTCGGCTTCAACGACGGCGCCTTCAACGTCCAGGTGCGCGCGCGCGACTACTACAGCTTCTTCTCCCTGACCGAGCTGGCCTGCGCCTTCCTCTTCCAGCTCCCGCTGGCGGTGGTGGCGACGACGCGGCTGGGCATCGTCAGCGCCGACTCGCTGCGCGCCAACCGGCGCTACGCCTACCTGGCGATCGCCGTCCTCGCGGCCGCCCTGCCCGGCGTCGACCCGATCACGATGCTGATCGAGATGGTCCCCCTGCTTGTTCTGTTTGAGTTGAGTATCGTGCTCGCGCGGGCCTTCGGCAGGCCGCGAGAGCGAGGGGAGATGGCGACGCCGTCGCCCCAGGAGTAGGAGAGCGAGGAGATGGCATCAGGCGGCGACGAGCACAGGATGGTCTTCGACCTGCGCGGTCGGCGCCGCGGCGTGGTCAAAGTCATCTACGCCATCCTCGCGGTGCTGATGGCGGCCAGCCTCCTGCTCGTGGTCGGACCGTTTTCGATCGGCGAAATCTTCAACAGCAACGCCGGCGACACGAGCGAAATCGCGGAGAGCTTCGAACGGCAGGCGGAACGAATCGAACGCAAACTGGCCAAAGACCCGCGCAACCCGGACTACCTGGTGGCGCTGACCCGGGCGCGGATCAACGCCGGCAACTCGCGCTCGCAGCGCAACGAAGCGACGGGCGAAATCGCCGTCACCGCCGAGGCGCGGCAGCAGTTCCAGAAGGCGGCGGCGGCTTGGGCCGAATACCTCGAAGTGGCCAAGCAGCCGAGTCCGGGCGCGGCCCAGCTCGCCTCCAATACCCTCTTCACGCTGGCGCAGACGTCGCGCACGGTCAACGACGCGAGCCGCAACATCGAGGCGGCGGCCGAAGCGCAGATGATCGTCGCCGAGCGGCGCCCCTCGGTCGGCTCGCTGACCACGGCCGCCTTCTACAAGCTCTACTCGTTCGACTACAAGGGCGCCGAACGGCTCCGCGACCGCGCGATGGCGCTCGCCAACACGAAAGCGGAGCGACGCAGCATCGAGCGCCAGTTCGACGAAATCGAGAAACGCGCCCGCGAATTCGAAAAACAGGTCAAGGAAACCGAAAAACTGACCCGCGGCAGCGGCAAAGAAGCGCTCCGCAACCCGCTCGGCGGCCTCGGCGGCGCGACGCTGGTCGAATAGCCCCGTAAACAGGGGGCCAACACACCCAGCGATGGCTGCCGGGCGGGCCTCCGATCGGCGGTCTCGGGCCTCCGCGCCATCGCCACCCGAGGAGGACAGCACCGTGCCAGACCTCGCCATTGCATCCCGTGAAGCGCACCGGCAGGTCACGGAGTCCGGCATCGAGCAGATCACCCAGTACCTCGAGGAGGTCTTGGGGCGCAAGCTCGTCGCCACCCTGGCCGGCGTCAAGGACGCGAAGGCGGTCACCCGTTGGGCAAGCGGGGAACGCGCGCCCCGGACCGGGGCCGAGGAACGCCTGCGCGTCGCCTACCAGATCTTTCGCCTGCTGCTGACCGCGGAGTCGCCGCACACGGTTCGGGCCTGGTTCATCGGCCTCAACCCACAGCTGGCCGACGAGTCGCCGATCCTGGCGATCCAGGAGGGGCGGTTCCAGGAGGCGATGGTCGCGGCCCGGGCCTACATCGCGGGCGGCTGATCGGTGGCGCCGGCCGTCGTGGGTCCTCCGGTCGGCGGAGTCTGGCGCATGGGACGGGCCAACGACCCGCTCGACTTCCCGGAGCCGCCCGCCGGCGCCGATCTCAAGTACCCGTCGGCGGGGAACCGGTTCGACAGCCCGACCGAGGATTCCGCACCTGCTACTTCGCCACCTTTTGACCCGGAAGACGCGCCAGCGGCTGCGGAAGACCTGGCCAAGATCCTCACCGTCTTCGGCTACTCGGACTTGGACGTCGCGACGGTGCGGGGCGGGGACAGGCGGATTACCCGTTGGATCGCGAAATGGGCCTACGAGCAGCGCGACGACGCAGGACCGGCTTTCGCCGGTATCCGCTACCTCTCGCGACTGAGCTCAGATTGGGAGTGCTGGGCGGTATTCGAGGGCGTTGGCATTCGCGAGACCGCACGCGAGCCGATCAACAGGCAACACCCGGCGCTGCTGCACGTCTCGAAGACCTTCGACCTCACCGTGCACTGAGGCCGATGCCGGTTCTCCGGGCCAGTGGGCCGTGCAGGGATCGAACCTGCGACCTTGAGATTAAGAGTCTCCTGCTCTACCAGCTGAGCTAACGGCCCGTTGCGCTGCCAAGTATAGGAAGTCCGCGCGGGGCGGTGCGGCGCTCAGCGGGCCTGCGTGCAGGCCTTTTCAACCGCCCCGTCGACGATCATCCCGTCCTCGAACTCGAAGCGGCCGTGGGTCTCGAGGATGCCGTCGCTGCAGCGCGCCCACACGTAGCTGCGCGCTCGCCCGCCGGCCCGCCAGCGGCGCCCGATTCGCGCTTCGATCCGGGTCAGGGAGCCGAGCCCGGCGGCGATCGGCGGCACCTCGATCACGACGCGGTGGCGGAAGGCGCCGCCCCGGGCCTGGATCGGGACCGGGATCGCGTACGTCTGCGTCGCCGGCACCGTGGTGCGGGCGTGGAGGACGACGCTGGGGCGGCCGCCGATGCGCGGCCCGTTGAAGACGGTCAGCGGCGAGCGGGCGGGGAGGACCCGCTCGCCGAGCGAGACCCGCGCCTCGACCCGGCCGGTGCCGACGATCGCCCCGCGGCAGGCGGCCCGCGCCTCGGCGGTCGAGGCGGTGGCGACGCGCTCCGGCCGGCAGACGGGCAGCCCGGCGACCGAGAGGCGGCCGTCGCGGTCGAAGTCGATCACCGCGCGCCGCAGCGGCGCGGGTCGGGTGCCGTCTTTGGACGCCACCGAGACGAAGCCGCGGAACTCGATCGGCGCGTAGGCGCGGCGCGGCAGCTTGCGTGGCTCGAAGCCGCCGTCGGCGCGCAGGATTAGGTTGTCGATCGCGATCATCGCCCCGCCGGCGCTCCCCACGGCCAGCGCCGCGAGGGCCGACGCCGCCACCGCCGCGGCCAGTGCTCTCAGCGCGGCACGCGGCACGGCGAGGCGAGGGTCGCGGGGAACAGGTCGCCGTTGGCGAACAACAGGACGCCGTGCACCTGCAGGCGCCCGCCGGCGCAGCGCGCGTTGACGTAGCCGACGGTGCGGCCGCCGCGGCGGCGCGTGGCTCCGATGCGGGCTTCGGCGAGCGTCGCCGAGCCGTAGCCGGCGGCGATCTCAGGCAGGCTCACGACCGCCCTGTACCGGTAGCGGCCGTTGGAGACCCGCTCGATCGGGATCGTGACCAGCAGCGCCTTCGGCTCCGGCAGCCGCTCGTAGGCGTGCGCGATCACCGTCGGCCGCCCGCGCAGGCGCGGCCCGTTGAAGAAGGAGAGCGGCGAGCTGACGGTCACCGGTCGCGCCCCGGGCAGCTCGACGCGCGCCTTCCCCGTCCCGGTGCCGACCAGCGCTCGGGCGCAGCGGCGCCGCGCCTGCGCCGGGGTCGCGTCGGCCAGTCGCCGCTCGCTGCACGCGGGCAGGCCGCGCAGGTCGAGGAAGCCGTGCTTGTCGAACTGCAGCCGCATCGTGCGCAGGGCCGGCGGCCGGGTCCCGTCGTGGGTCCCGATCCGGGTGACGTTGGTGAGGGTGACCGGCACGCCGCCGCGCGCCGGCAGATCCTGCGGGCGCACCTCCGCCACCGCGCTCACCCAGTTGTTGCCGATTTCTGCCCGCACCGCGTAGGCGGTGCCTGCCCCGAGCAGGAGGAGCAGCGGGGCGGCGCAGAGGACGATCCGCGCCCGGCCCCGCCTCACTTGCTCTTGCAGGGTCGGAACAGCGTCCCGTTCAGTTTCGTGCCGTCTTTGAACTCGAATTCGCCTTTCGCCTGCAGGCGGCCGTCGGGGCAGGACGCGTTGGCGTAGCTGAGCGTCTTGCCCTTGAACTTCCATGTGCGGCCGATCGACAGCCGCCCGTAGAGGGGCACGCCCGCGCCGCCGGCGATTTTCGGGATCTTCGCCACGGTCCGGAACCCGTAGCGGCCCGCCTTCACCTTTTCGATCTCCACCGGGACGATGAAGGTGGTCGGGCTGGGCACGGTCAGGTGCGCGTGGGCGAGCACGGTCGGGTTGCCGTTCTTCTTGCGGCCGTTGAAGATCGTGATCGGCGAGGAGGCGGGGATCGGCGCCTGTTCGGGGAACACGACCACGGCCTTGCCGAAGCCCTTGCCGACGATCGCGCCGGGGCACAGCTTGCGCGCCTGCTTGGTCGTCGTCGCGGCGAGCTTGGCGGGCGTGCAGATCGGCAGCCCGCGCGTCTCGACTTCGCCGTGCTTGTCGAACCAGAGCGTGATCGTGTCGAGGATCGGCGGCACTTTGCCGTCCGCGGTCCCGATCTTGCCCCAGCCGTGCAGCCGGATCGGCGCGTACTTCTTCTTCGGCAGCGTGGTCGGCGAGAAGCCGCCGTCGGTGACCACCACGATGTTGCCCGCCGTAAGCCGCAACGCCAGGGCCGATCCGGCCACGACAAGCGCCAAGACCGCCGCCAGCAAGCCCACTCTTAACAAACCCTTCCCCATTCGTTCGCTCCTCCCGTAGCGCTGACCGCCAAACTACCAGCCGTGGGAAGCCGCAGGGCCACGGATTCAGAACGCGGACGTTCGCGTTCGGAACGCATGTCTGTGCCGTGGCTGCTGCGCCATCCGAAGTCGGTGCTCGCGGTCGCCGCGGTACTGCTCGCCTCCCTCGCGGCGATCGGGGTCGGCGTCGAGGACCGGCTCGACCCGACCACGCTCGACGTCCCCGGCACCGAGTCGCTGCGGGCCGGCGAAATGGCGCGCGAGCACTTCGGCGACTCGGCGCCGTTCGCGATCCTGCTGCGCGGGCCCTCGGAGGCGATCGACCGCCAAGGCCCGCGCCTGGTGCGCGCCCTGCGCGCCCACGACCCGCGGGTGACGACGCTCTCGCCTTGGGACCGTGGCGCGGTGCAGCGGCTGCGCAGCCGCCCGGGGCGGGCGCTGATCCTGGTCGACTTCCACGTCGACACCCGCACCGCGGTCAACGACACGGTGCCGGAGCTGAACCGGATCCTGGCCGAGAACGTGCGCCCCCCGGTGCGCGCGGTCCAGTCCGGCTACGCGACCCTCTCGCGCGCGATCCAGGACGAGTCGATCGAGGCCAGCCAGCGGGGCGAGCTGATCGCCCTCCCGTTCCTGCTGATCGTGCTGCTGCTCGTCTTCCGCTCTCCGATCGCCGCTGCGATCCCGCTCGCCTTCGGCACGATCACCGTCGTCGCCTCGCGCGGGATCCTCCACTTCTTCACCTCCTGGTTCGACATCGACGCCTTCGCGCTCACCGTCTGCTCGATGATGGGCCTGGCGCTGGGCGTCGACTACGCGCTGCTGATGGTCTCCCGCTTCCGCGAGGAGCTGGAGCGGGGGACGCCGGTGCTGGAGGCGGCGCGGATCACGCGCCGCACCTCCGGCCGCACGGTGATGTTCGCCGGCAGCACGCTGCTGCTGTCGATGATCGTCTCGCTGTTCATCCTGCCGGGGTCGCTGCTGGCCTCCCTGGCCGGGACGGTGATCATGGTCGTGCTGCTCAGCGTCGTGGTGGCGACGGTGGTCGGCCCGGCGCTGCTGACCCTGATCGGCCCCCGAGTCGACCTGTGGCGAGTGGGCCGCCGCGGCGAGGGCGGCTCCCGCCTGATGACGCTGGTCGGTGCCGCGCTGCGCAAGCCGGCGGTGGCGACGATCCTGATCGGCGGCGTGCTGGCGGCGCTGGCGGCGCCGGCAATCGCGCTCAAGACCGGCCCGCCCAGCCCCGCGCAGCTGCCCAAGGACGCGCAGGCGCGCAAGGACGCGGAACTGATCGACCGCGCGATGGGGCCGGGCTGGAGCGCTCCGTTCCGGGTCATCGCGGTGCGCCGGGACGGCCCGATCACCGCCTCGCACACGCTCGCCGACCTGACCGAGTTCCAGCGCAAGCTGGCGCGGCTGCCGGACGTGCAGGCCGTCGTCGGCCCGGCGCAGGTGACGCGGCCGGTGGGGCGGCTGCAGGACCTCGGCAACGCGGTCCTCACCCAGGAAGGGAACATCGGCCCGGTCAAACAGCTCGGCCGCCTCGGGCGCAGCCTCGACGTCGCCGCCCGCGGCGTCGGCCAGCTGCGGGCGGGGATCGAGGAAGCCGGCGAGGGGGCCGGGCTGCTGGCGCTGGGCTCCGACCGGGCCGGGGAAGGGGCGGAGATGATCGCCCTCGGCCTCGCCACCGCGGCGCGCGGCAGCGGGCGCGCGATCGACGCTCTCGACCGCTTCGCCAAGGGGTCGGAGCGGCTGGCGGAAGCGGTGCGCAACGCCGCCACCGGGGCGCTGGCGCTGAAGTTCGGCGCCCAGGCGCAGGGCGGCCACAACCTCCGCTACAACGGCATCCGCCGGCAGCGCAAACTGGAGAACTGGCTGAAGGAAGACGCCGAAGGGACGCTGCCGCGCCTGCTCGGCCCGGCCCGCGCCGCCGATGAACGGCTGCGCGGCGCGCTGGCGGATCTGGAGGCGATGACGGTCGGCAGGACCGACCCGCGCTACGACGCCGCCCGCGAAGCGGTGCGCGGCGCGCTGGCGGCGGTGAGCGGCACCGACCCGCAGACCGGCGCGCCCTTCGCCGACGGCTACGCCGGGCTGCCGGCGGAACTGGAGGCGCTGCAAGGGCGGCTGGAGCGCGACGTCGGCGAAGCGCACTACGTCCTCAACTGGATGCGGGGGATGCTCCCCGAACTGAAAAAACTCGAGAACGGCGCCGGCCGCCTGCAGGAAGGGCTGCTGAAAATCCACGCCGGGGCCGTGCAGCTGCAGAAGGGCGCCGAGCGGCTGTCATCCGAGGCGACCTCGCTCGGCGACGGCCTGAAACGGCTCAGCGACGGCGCGGTCGAGCTGGTCGGCGGCATCGAGCGCCTCGGCGGCGGCGCCGAGGCGCTGCGGACGGCGCTGCTGGACGGCGCCGCACGCTCGGCGCCGCTGGAAAGCGGCCTCGAGGAAGCGACCGTGCGGGTGCTCGACGGCCGCAAGCGGATCCGCGGCCAGGCGCGCCGCCTGCGCCGCGCCGCGCCGGGGATCTTCAACTCCGGCTACTTCGTGCTCTCGGCCCTCGACGGGGCGGCGCCTCGCAACCGCGAGGCGGCGGCGACCACGGTCGACCTGAAGAACGGCGGCGCCGCCTCGATGTTGGTCATCTCGCACCACTCGTTCAACACCCCGGGCTCGATCGCGCTCAACAAACGGCTCAATCGCGAGGCCGAGCAGTTCGAACGGGAGTCGGGCCTGAAGGCCGGGGTCGCGGGCGGCGCCGCGCAGCTCAACGACTACAGCCGCGTCACCCGCGAGCGCATCCCCTGGGTGGTGGTGGCGATCACGATCGCCACCTTCCTCGTCCTCGTGATCGTGCTGCGCTCGGTGCCGGTGGCGGCGATCGCGGTCGGGCTCAACCTGCTCACGGTGGCGGTGGCCTTCGGGGTGCTGACGCTGCTCTTCGAGCTGCCCGACGACTGGCCGCTGGGCGGGCGGACCTACGTCGACGCGGTCGGCGCGACGATGATCTTCGGGCTCGTCTTCGGCCTCTCGATCGACTACGCGGTGTTTCTGCTGATGCGGATGCGGGAGCACTACGACGCCAACGGCGACAGCGACGCGGCGGTCCGCTTCGGCCTCTCCAAGACCGCGGGGGTGATCACCGGCGCGGCGGCGATCATGATGGCGGTGTTCATTGCCTTCGCCGGCGCCCCGATCGCCACCGTCAGCCAGCTCGGGGTCGGGCTGACGGTCGCCGTCCTGCTCGACGCCACCGTGGTGCGGATCGTGCTGCTGCCGGCGCTGATGCTGCTGCTCGGCGACCGGGTCTGGTGGTTCCCGCGCCCGCTGGCGCGCGTGGTGCCGAAGCTGCACGTCTGAGCGCCGTGGCGCGACGGAGCGCGGCGGCCGGCGCAGGGCCGACCGCCGCGCGCCCCGCTCAGCGCCGCTGCGCGCAGCCGCGGACCGAGATCGCGGTCAGCGCTTCGCCGTCGGCGAAGGTGAAGGTGCCGCGGGAGCGCATCCGCTTCGAGCTCGGGCAGCCGGCGGAAATGAAGCTGCGCTGCCGGCGCTTGAAGCGCCAGCGCCGGTTGATCTTGACGTGGAAGTCGGTCAGCGCGCCGACCCCGCCGGCGATGCGCGGGATGTCGAGGTCGATCCGCCAGCCGATCCCCTGCCGCCCGAACCGGGTCACCGGGCCGGAGAGCACCAGGGTGGTCTGCACGGGCGCGACCCCGTAGGCGTGCAGCAGCACGGTCGGATTGCCGTTCACGCGCGGGCCGTGGAAGGCGGTGACCACGGCCGGCTCGACGAACACTTTGCCCGCCAGGGGCAGCAGCACGGTGGCGTGGCCGGTCCCGATCTGGGCGCGGCGACAGACGGAGCGCGCCTGTTCGGTGGAGACGCTCTGCAGCCGCCCGGGGTCGCACGTCGGCAGGCCGTTGGTGAACAGGCTGATGCTGCGGTCGAAGTCGACCACCGCGCGCCGGGCCGGGATCGGCACCCCGGACGGGTCGGTGGTGGAGGTCGTCTTGGTCGTCACTTCCAGCGTCGCCGGCGCGAGGCCGCTGCGTGGCAGCTTGCGTGGCTTCACGCGCACGTCGATCGACTGCGTGTTGCCGTTCGGGCCGACCACCATCGGCCCCGCGAGGGCCGCCGGGGCGACGAGCGAGGCGCCGAGGACGGCGGCGAGGACGGCGATAAGGGGTGGGCGCTTGAGCATGGGTCGCTCCTCCGATCGAGTTCGGTGGGCGCCTCCCCTACCCGTTCCAACCCGATCGGGCGCGCGAAGTAGCGCGTTGACATCGAGTTAAGCCCCGCGCGCCCCCCGGTTCGGCCGGGAGGCCCTCGGATACGATTCTGCGGCCGTTCCATCGGGTCGGAGGGGCTGGCCAGGGGAACCGAGCGATCGACGACGATCCGTGGCTGCTAATTCCGTAGGCGAGGAGCAGGGGCCGGCGACGAGCCGGGGGCCTACCCGAGGGCGGGTCGCGGCGATCGCCGCCCTGGCGGTGGCCGTGATCGCGCTGGCGATCGTGTACTTCGGCGGCAACGGCGGCCACAAGTACACGCTGGTGTTCCAGAACGCCGGCCAACTGGTGCCCGACAACGAGGTGATGATCGGCGGCTCGTCGGTCGGGACGGTCGACGACATCGAGTTGACCGAGGACAACCTGGCCGAGGTCCACATCACCATCGACCAGAAGCTGCACGAGGGCAGCACGGCGGTGATCCGCGCCACCTCGCTGGGCGGCGTCGCCAACCACTACGTCTCCATCCACCCCGGCCCGAACAGCAACCCCGAGCTGGAGGACGGGGCCGAGATCGGGCTCGGCTCGACCACCACGCCGGTCGACGTCGACCAGCTCTTCAACACCTTCCCGCGCTCGGTGCGCCGCGGCCTGGCCAACTTCATCAAGGGCAACAGCACCATCTACGCGGGGCAGGCCGAGGCCGCCAACCGTGCCTACAAGTACTTCGGCCCGGCGCTCGACCGCACCCGCGCCTGGGTGGCCGAACTGAACGCCGACGAGCGGCTGCTGGAACGGTTCATCGTCGCCTCGAGCAAGCTCAGCAACACGATCGCCGGCAAGGGGGAGGAGCTGTCGAGCGCGATCGGTAACGCGGCCACCGCCTTCGACGCGATCGCGCGCGAGAACCGCGCCTTCGACGCCACCTTGCAGCGGCTGCCGCAGGTGATGCGCCAGGCCAACACCACCTTCGTCAACCTGCGCGCCGCCCTCGACGACCTCGAACCGCTGATCGACACCGCCAAGCCGGCGACCAAGGACCTGGCGCCGTTCCTGCGCGAACTGCGGCCGGTCTTCGACCGATTGCTGCCCTTCACCCGCGACCTGCGGCTGATCGTCGACAAGCCCGGCAAGGGCAACGACACCGCCGACCTGCTGGCGGCGATGCCGACCGTGTTCCGGCGCGCCTCGAAGGCCTTCCCCGCCTCCGAACGCGCAATCGCCGACTTCCAGCCCAACCTCAACTTCATTCGCGCCTACACCCCCGACCTGTTCAACGCGCTGGGCAAGATCGGCCAGGTCGCCGGCTACTACGACGGCAACGGGCACTACGTCCGCGCCGTGACCAGCATGCAGAACCTGTTCCGCTACGCGGGCGGGACGCTGGAGCCGATCGGCCGCGGCGAACAGCTCGACACCTTCGGCGGCTCGATCCCGACCCGGCGCCGCTGCCCGGGCGGCGGCGCGGTCCCCGCCCCCGACGGCTCCAACCCCTGGGTCGGCGCGGGCGGCGTCAGCGCCGAGGAATGCAACCCCTCCGACGTTCCCCCGGCGCCATGAGGAATTGGGTCATAGCCACGCTGGCCCTGGTCGCGGCGCTCGTCGTGGCGGTGCTGCTGATCGCCCGCGACGAGGACGACGCCTACCTGGTGCGGGCGATCTTCGACAACGGCGCCTTCATGGTCGAGGGCGAGGAAGTGCGGGTGGCCGGCGCCACGGTGGGCAAGATCAAGTCGGTCGACGTGACGATGCCGGGGGAGACGGTCGCCTGGCGGGACGGCAAGCCGGTCGAGAAGCCCGGCAGGGCGGTGCTGGTGATGGAGATCACCGAGCCCGGCTTCCAGGACTTCCGGCAGGACGCCAACTGCCACATCCGGCCGCAATCGCTGATCGGCGAGAAGTTCGTCGATTGCCGGATGACCGCCCCGCGGGCGCCGGGCAGCCCGCCGCCCCCGCCGCTGAAGAAGATCCCCGAGGGCGAGCCGGGCGAGGGGCAGTACCTGCTGCCGCTGGGGCGCAGCGGCGCCAGCGTCGACCCCGACCTGATCAACGACATCCAGACGCTGCCCTACGCGCAGCGCTTCCGGCTGATCTTCAACGAACTCGGCGCCGGCTTCGCGGGCCGCGGCGGCGACCTCAAAGAGCTGGTCAAGCGCGCCAACCCGGTGCTGCGCGACCTCGACACGATGTTCAAGATCCTCTCCGACCAGCGCCGCCAGCTCGCCAAGCTGACCGCCGACTCCGACGCGATCCTGGGGCCGCTGGCGCGCGAGCGGCGCCACGTGGCCGGGTTCTTCTCCAACTCGGGGGCGGCCGCCGAGGCGAGCGCCGAAAAGGGCGAGCAGCTCGAAGAGTCGTTCGCCAAGTTCCCCACCTTCCTGCGCGAGTTTCGCAAGACGATGCTGGAGCTGAAGGGCTTCGCCGACGCAGCGGCGCCGGTGTTCCGCGACTTCAACGCCGCCGCCCCGGCGCTGACCGACGCGACCCGCACCCTGACCCCGTTCAACGAGGCGCTGACCGTGTCGCTGCGCAGCCTCGGCGACGCGGGCGAAGCGGCCGGGCCGGTGTTCCGCCAGGCCGACCGCGTGGTGCGCAAGGCGCGCGAACTGGCGAAGTCGGGCGCCGAACCAACCACCAACCTGGCGAAGCTGTTCACCAACCTGCGCCGCACCGGCGGCTGGGAAGGGCTGGTGAAACTGATCTACAACACCAACGCTTCGCTGAACGGGTTCGACCAGTACGGCCACTTCGGCCGCACCCGGATCACGCTCTCCGCCTGCGTCGAGTACGAAACCGAACCGGCGGGCTACACGGGCTGCGTGTCGAACTTCAACGGGCCGAACGTGGCCGACACCAGCGCCGCCGGCGCGTCGGCCTTCGACCCGCGGGCGATCATGCAGCTGCTGCTCGAGCGCGCCGGCACGTTCGACAACGGCGGCGCGATCGCCGACGAAGGGCCCGCGGTCGGCGTCGGCCAGGCCGACGCGGCGCAGCCGCGAGCCGGCCTCGGCAACGCCTCCAGCGCCGAGGCCGAAGGCACCGAACCGCTCCTCGACTACCTGCTCGGCCGATGAGAAACCGTCGCGGCATAGGGGGGGTGGCGAGCAGCCCGGTGATCGTCGGGGCGGTGACCGTCCTGGTCGTGATCGTCGCCGTCTTCCTCGCCTACAACGCCAACAACGGGCTGCCCTTCGTCGCCACCTACGACCTCAAGGCCCTGGTGCCGAACGCCGACGCGCTGGTGAAAGGCAACGAGGTGCGGATCGGCGGCGTGCGCGTCGGGGTGGTGAAGTCGGTGAAGCCGGTCCGGCTCCGCGACGGCAAGGTGGCGGCGGAGCTGGAGCTGAGCCTCGACAAGAGCGCCGAACCGCTGCCGGTCGACTCGACCGTGATGGTGCGGCCGAAGTCGGCCCTGGGCCTCAAATTCCTCCAAGTGACGCCCGGCAGCTCGGAGCGCGGGTTCGCGGCCGGGGACACGATCCCGCTGCGCGCGGCGCGGCCGGAACCGGTCGACATCGACGAGTTCTTCGACATGTTCGACAAGCCGACCCGGGAGGCGATTCGCCAGAGCCAAGCCGGGTTCGGCAACGCGCTCGCCGGCCGCGGCCCGCAGCTGAACGAAGCGCTCGGCTCGCTGCGCAGCGCGGCCGAACACGCGCAGCCGGTGCTGCGGGAGATCGTCGCCCCGAGCACCGACTTCGACGGCTTCTGGCGGGCGCTGGAGAGCCTCGCCGCGACCGTGGCGCCGGTCGCCGCCGAGCAGGCCTCGATGTTCGTCGGCCTGAACGCGACCTTCGCCGCCTTCGCCCGCGTCGCCCGGCCCTACATCCAGGAAACGATCGAAAAGAGCCCCCCGACCCTGGACGAGGTCAACGCCGACCTGCCGGTCCTGCGCCCCTTCCTGCGCAGCTCCGGGCGCTTCTTCGCCGCCCTGCGACCGGGCGTGCGGGCGCTGGCGCGCACCTCGCCGGTGATCGCCGAAGCGCTGCACGCCGGGGTTCCGGCGCTGAACGAGGCGCCGCGCCTCAACGACCAGCTGGCGCCGACCGCGCGGGCCCTGCTCGCCTTCCAGGAAGCGCCCGGCGTCTTCAACGGCCTCGAGCTGCTCACCGACACCAACCGGCTGCTGAAGCCGAGCCTGCGCTACATCACCCCGGCGCAGACGGTCTGCAACTACATGAGCCTCGCTTTCCGCCAGCTCTCCGACACCGTCAGCCTCGGCAACTCGAACGGCAACTGGATGCAGGTGCTGGCCTTCGCGCCGCCGGAAGGCGTCAACAGCGAGAGCGGCCTGGCGGCGGCGCCGGCGAACGGCCCCGAGCCGGCCAACCACCTGCACTACAACCCCTTCCCGCGCACCGCGGCGCCGGGCCAGGGCAACGTGTGTGAAGCGGGGAACGAGAAGTACGCTCCGGGACGGACCGTGATCGGGCGCGCGCCGTCGCTGTGGGGCACCGACACGAGGGAAACGAAGGGGAAATGAGCCGCCTGCCGGAGAGAGACCTGCGCGCCCAAAAGCACGGCGGCGGCCGCTTCCGCTGGCGGCCGAGCAACGTCACGGTGGCGATCATCTTCATCGTGATCATCACCGTCGGGCCGTACCTGGCGTTCACCAAACACGTGCCGTTCACCAGCTACGGCTACCAGCTCAAGGCCACCTTCTCGAACTCCGCCAACATCGCGCTCAACTCGCCGGTCCGCATCGCCGGCATCGACGTCGGCAAAGTGATCGCCCGCGAACGGGACGGGGACGCGACCACCGTCACGTTCACGGTCAAGGACGACGGGCGGCCGGTCCACGAGGACGCCTTCGCGGTGATCCGGCCGCGCATCTTCCTCGAGGGCAACTTCTTCATCGACCTCGACCCCGGCAGCCCGAGCGCGCCGGAGATGAAGAGCGGCGCCACCATCCCGGCCAGCCGCACCTCGATCTCGGTGCAGATCGACGAGATCCTCACCGCCCTGCAGTCGCCGGTGCGGGCCGACCTCAGCCGACTGCTCGAAAGTTACGGCAAAGCCCTCACCCACGAGCCGACCCCGGAGGAAGACCGCACCCAGCTGCCGGAGGTGAAAGGGCGCACCGCGGCCGAAGCGCTCAACGGCGCCTTCCGCTACGGCGGCGACGCGGGCCGCTACGCCGCCCAGGTCACCAACGCGTTCCTCGGCACCCGTCAGGGCGACCTGGCGCGCCTGGTCGCCGGCGCCGGGCGCGCCTTCGACTCCTTCGCCAGCCGCCGGGCCGACCTGCAGGGGCTGATCGAGAACTTCAACACCTTCACCGGGGCGCTGGCCGCCCAGTCGCGCAACCTCACGGAAACGGTCCGCCTGCTGGCGCCGACGCTGCGCGTCGCCCGCAGCTCGCTGGTCAGCCTCAACCGCACCCTGCCGCCGCTGCGCGGCTACGCGATCCAGTTCCGCCCGGCGGTGGCGGAGCTGCCGGCCCTGATCCGCGCCTCCAAACCGTGGCTGGCCCAGGTGCGCCCGCTGCTCTCCGGCCGCGAGGGCGGCGGCGCGGTGCGGCTGCTGCGCGAAGCGACCCCGGGCCTGGCCGGCGCCGCGGAGGCGGGCAAGGACGTGGCGCTGCCGCAGCTCAACCTGATCAGCCTCTGCACCAGCAAGGTGATGGTGCCGACCGGCAACCAGGTGATCGAGGACCGCTTCAGCACCGGCGGCCCGAACTACCGCGAGTTCCTCTACACGATGACCAACTTCGCCGGCGCGACCGGGAACTTCGACGGCAACGGGCCCTTCCTGCGCGCCCACGCCGCCAACGGCCCGCTGCTGGTCGCAGAACCGAACCCGCACGGCAACAAAGACGTGTTCGGTGAAGAGCGCAACTACGCGAACGTGGTCGTCGAGCCGCTCGGCACCCAGCCGCGACTGGCCGGGCAGCCGCCGATCCGGCCCGAAGTGGCCTGTCACACCAACCCGGTGCCGGACGTCAACGGGCCGCTGGCCCAGCCCGGCCCGCCGTCTCCCTCGGTCGCGGGGGTGGGCCCGTGAGCGCCCGGGACCCGCAGGTGAGCCGCTGGCGGCACTTCAGAGCCTGGCTCTCGCGCCAGGCGCGCGGCCGGCGCAAGGACACGATCGCGATCGTCTCGCTGGCGGTCGCCGGCACGGTGATGATGCTGGGGATCTTCACCCAGCAGAACGCCGCGCTGCCGGCCTGGATCCCCTTCGTCGGCGACGAATTCGAGCACATCACGGCCGAGTTCTCGACTGCCCAGGCGGTGACCCCGGGCCAGGGCCAGTCGGTCGACGTGGCCGGGATCGAAATCGGCAAGGTCGCCTCGGTGGAGGTGAAGGACGGCCGCGCCGTGGTCGGGATGGAGATCGAGCCCAAGTACATGGAGCTGCTGCACCCGAACGCGAGCTTCCTGTTGCGGCCGAAAACGGGCCTCAACGACATGGTGATCGAGGTCGACCCCGGCAGCGGGCCGGAGACGATCGAGGACGGCCACCACTTCACCCAGGCGCAGACCGAACCGAACACCAACCTCGAGGCGTTCCTCAACACCCTCGACGCCGACACGCGGCAGTACATCCAGCTGCTGGTGGCCGGCGGCGCGGAAGGGATCGGCGGCCGCGCGACCCAGCTCTCCAGCGCGCTGCGGCGCTTCCAGCCCTTCGTCCACTACGTCGCCAAGCTCAACAAGGCGGTCGCCCAGCGGCGCCGCGAGCTGGCGCGCGTGATCCACAACTTCGGTCGCCTGACGACC
>Ga0207864_1001953_pt1 | contig 20883 bp, 21 predicted proteins | sample HigsolmetaAR202D_FD_184834 | JGI IMG/M metagenome (GOLD analysis project Ga0207864, IMG submission 184834) | Ionic liquid and high solid enriched microbial communities from the Joint BioEnergy Institute, USA - AR20-2-D (SPAdes) (version 2) ... | reverse complement strand
GCCGCCCTGGTTTCAGCACTGCCTCTCTCGTCTCAACGGTTCGCCCGGTTTCCGGACCCGGCCTCGGGCGCAGCGGCCTCGCCGGCGCTCGCCCCGCCGGCGCTCGCCTCGCGTTCGGCCGCCGCCCGCGCCGCCGCCTCCTTGGCGGCGCGCCGCTCCAGCGCGTTCGCTCGCCGCGTCCAACGACGCATCGAGCGCCGCCCGCCGCCTTCCTCCGCCAACACCGCGACCGCCCGTGCCGCCCGGCTCGCCGCCTCGCTCCACGCGTGGGCGAGCGCGACCCGGTATGCGGCCAGGTACAGCGCGAATGCGCCCGCGGCGTGCGTGCCCCGCGCCGCCAGCGATCCCGCCTCCATCATCGCGGCCACCAGCGCCACCGTGTCCCGCCGCATCACCTGGCGCAGCACGTCCGCGAGCGCGGCGCATTCTTCCTGCGACAGCGAATGATCGCCGGCGAGATACTCGGCGGCGGCCGCGCACTCCTCGAACACGCTCCACGCCGCCAGCCCCGCCTCGGCGCGCAGCGCGACCCGCACGACCGCGTACCGCGCGACGACCGCGGCCGCGTCCCGCGCATCGCCGCCGACCCGGTCCAGATCGTCCAGCACGCGCGCGCCCTCGAACGGCTCCCGGTCCCGCTCCCACAACTCCCCCTCCGCTCCCACGCGGCGGCGCCGTCTCGGCGGGATCTCCTCGTACGGCCACGTCAGCGCCCGCTTCTTCAGCCCGATGATCGCCTCTCTCGGTCCATAACTCCATCGTGCCATGGCATCCCCCTGTCCCCGGTGGTCGTTGGCATCACGATGCACACCGACCCACGCGAAATCCATGGCTGTTCGGGACAGGCCCGCCGATTGCGCGATGAAGCGCGATGTTGTATCGTGCGGCCCCTGGGAAAGTGTATCCCACAGGAGGGTTTGGGTGGCAAAAGAAGCCATCGAGATCGAGGGTACGGTCATCGAGGTCCTGCCCAACGCCACGTTCCGCGTCGAGCTGGAGAACGGGCACGAAGTGCTGGCGTATCTTTCCGGAAAGATGCGGCAGCACTACATCCGGGTCCTCGAGGGGGACCGGGTGAAGGTCGAACTTTCGCCGTACGACCTGACCCGCGGGCGCGTCACGTACCGCTACCGGTGAGCGTGACGCCCGGTGAGGCGGTGGGCCCGGCGGATCCGGGCGGCGACGCCTCAGCCTTGCGGCGGCGGGCGCGCGGGGCTATATCGCGCCCGCACCTGATTGCTCAACACTTGGAGGAACCGACGCAATGCCCTTTGTTACCGGTTTCTTGATCTGGCTCGTCATGGCCGTGGTCGCGGGCGCGCTCGTGCGTGCCCTCTACCGGGCTCCGAATACGACCAGCGCGCTGTCGTTCACGTTCGCGATCTTCGGCGGGATCATCGGCGGGCTCCTGGGCGTGGCGCCGTACGTCTACCACGACCCGTACCCGACGCGGGTCGGCGCGCTGATCGGCGCGGCGGCCGGCGCGCTGTTCTTCACCTGGATGTACCACTTCATCGCGCGCAAGGCGGTCTGACCCGGGCGCCGCTGTGTCGGCGCCCATCCCGATCGCGCGCGTCCCTGCTCACAGCGATCCTCGACTGAAGGCGTGCGGGCGGTCGTGATGCGCGGGCCCGGCGGGCCCGAGGTCCTCGAGGTGCGGGAGGTTCCCACGCCCGAGCCGGGTCCCGGCGCGGTCCGCGTTCGTGTGCGTGCCGTGGGCGTCAACCGCGCGGACCTGCTGCAGCGGCGCGGGCGCTACCCGGCGCCCGCCGACTCGCCGCAGGACATCCTCGGGCTCGAGTACGCCGGCGTCGTCGACGAGGCCGGCCCGGGCGCGACCCGGTTCCGCCCCGGCGACCGGGTGATGGGGATCGTCGGCGGCGGCGCGTACGCCGAAGCCGTCGTCGTCCCCGAATCGCACCTCCTCCCGATCCCCGACGGGCTCGGCTTCGAGGAGGCCGCTGCCGTGCCGGAGGCGTTCATCACCGCGCACGACGCGCTGTTCACGCTCATGGGACTGGAGGCCGGCGAGCGGCTCCTCGTGCACGCGGCGGGGAGCGGCGTCGGCGTCGCGGCGATCCAGCTCGCGCGGGAGGCCGGCGCGGAGGTCTTCGGGACCGCCAGATCGCCGTGGAAGCTGGACCGCGCCCTGGAGCTCGGGCTCGACTTCGGGGTCGTGACGGAGGGCGACGGCTTCGCGGACGCGATCCTCGAACGCACGGGCGGCGACGGCATGGACGCGATCCTCGACCTGGTCGGCGGCGGATACCTCGCGGACAATCTCCGCGTCCTCGCGCCGAAGGGGCGCATGGCGGTCGTCGGACTCGTGTCCGGCTCGCGCGCCGAGCTGGACCTGGGGCTCCTGCTCCGCAAGCGCCTCACTCTGATCGGGACCGCGCTCCGCGGCCGGACGAAGGAGGAGAAGGCCGCCGCGACGCGCGCCTTCGCCGACCGCGCGCTCCCGCTCCTCGCCGCCCGCCGGATCCACCCCGTCGTCGACGCGGTCTACCCGATGCACGAGGCGCCCGAGGCGCACCGTCGCATGGAATCCAACCTCAACTTCGGCAAGCTCGTCCTGAGCTGGGACGCCTGAGGCGACGCCGTGTCCGAATTCGCCGAGCGCGTCTACGAACTCGTGCGCCGCGTCCCGCGGGGGCGCGTGGTGAGCTACGGCGGCGTCGCCGCGCTCCTCGGCCGGCCCCGCGCCGCCCGGGGCGTCGGCCGCGCGCTGCGCGAGCTGCCCGACGGGACCGACGTGCCCTGGTGGCGCGTCGTCAATCACGCGGGAGGGATCTCGTTGGGCAAGGTCGACCCGCACGCCGCCCGCCTCCAGCGCGTGCTCCTCGAGGAGGAAGGCGTGGTCTTCGATCGGTCGGGGCGCATCGATTGGGACAGGTTCGGGTGGGAGGGGCCGGAAAGGTGAGGCGGCAGCGGGGCGTGGGGCCTCCGCCGGCGGGTGAACCGCGGGCGGTGTCGCGCGCCTCCCGACCCGCACTCGAAGCCGCCGCGCCTCTCAATCCTCCACCACCGCCGCCGTGACCGACAGGATCTTCGGCAGGAACCCCGCGATCAGCTCCCACGAATCGCCGCCATCGCGACTCGCGAAGAGGTGCCCGCTCGAGGTGCCGAAGTAGACGCCGCACGGGTCCAGCCCGTCCGAATCCATCCCCTCGCGCAGCACCGAGACGTACGCGTGCTCCTGCGGCAGCCCGCGGGTGAGCGGCTCCCAGCTCGCGCCGGCGTCGCGCGTGCGGTAGACGCGGAGCTTCCCGTCGACCGTCGCCCGCATGTGGCTCGACTCTTCAGGGATCACGTAGGCGACGTCGGGGTCGGAGGGGTCCAGCGCGAGCGCGTAGCCGAAGTCGCTCGGCAGGCCGTCCGTGATCTCCGTCCACGTCTCGCCGCGGTCGTCCGAGCGGTAGACGCCGCAGTGGCTCTGCTGGTAGAGCCGGTCCGGCCGCGCGGGGTGGAGTCGCAGCTTGTGCACGCACTGCCCGGCCTCGGGATACTGCTGCGGCAGGAAGTCCGCTCGCGTCCCGGCGTTGATCGGCTTCCAGCTCGCGCCGCCGTCGTCCGAGCGGTAGACGCCGCCGGCCGATAGCGCGCAGTAGATCCGCGACGGGTCGCGCGGGTCCGTCAGCATCGAGTGCAGCGCGAGCCCGCCGCCCGCCGGCTGCCACGTCCGGTTCGTCGGGTGCTCGTTCAGCGACTCGACGCCGTGCCAGCTCGCACCCCGGTCGCGGCTCACGAAGAGCCCCGCCGGCTCGATCCCGGCATACAGCGCGTCCGGCTCCGACGCCGGGCCGGGCGCCAGCGCCCAGATCGCCTCGAGCCCGCGCTCGTCCGCGTAGTGCGGCGCCGCCTCCAGCACGGTCCAGCTCTCGCCCCGGTCGTCGCTCCGGTGCACGTGCGCGCCCCAGACCTTGTGGTCCGTCGCCGCCCACGCCGTCCGGCCGTCCCGCGGGTCCAGCCACGCGTGGTAGACCTCGCGGCCCACCAACATCGGCGCCGAGAACCGCCACGCCCGACGGCTCTCGTCCGATACCGCCACGAACAGCCCGCGCTGCGTCCCGATCATCAGATAGACCTGTCGTGCCATGCCACCGAAGTTACCCGGCGCCACCATCGCCCGCCACCCCGGGCCGCCTGCGCCGCGGGCTGCCTGCGCCCCAGGCTGCCTGCGCCCCGGGCCCGCCTCTCCGCGCCAACCCTGGTCCGCTTCTTGCCAAACCCCGCCGTCTCGAATCGGACACCCCGGCCACCGCCCGAGGATCGGACTCCCGTATGGAGCGCAAGGACAAACCCGGCACGGCGCGAACGGCCGTCCGTCTGGCCATCTACCTCCTTCTCGGCGTGCCGATGTTCGGCTTCATCTGGTGGAACATCAACGAGATCCTCTCCCTCTCGTTCAGGCCCGTCCGGATCCTCCTCACCGGCCTGGTGGCCGCGGTCTTCCTGCTCCTGCTCCGCTCGCTCTCCCGCAGCATCGCGCGCTGGGAGATCGAACGCGAGGAGCACGCCCACGGCGACGATCGGAGGTGACCATGCCCCACGACGCCCACGATCCCCTCTCGACCGGGTCCGACGACCCCGAGGACATCGAACTCTCGCCCGAGGAGGAGCCCGTCGTCATCGGCACGTTGTTCCTCTCGATGCTCCTCCTCATCGGCATCCTCGGCGCCTGGTTCGTGATCTACATCACCATGCTCGACCGGTTGTGAGATGAAGATCGAAACCTACGAGAAGGCGTACCTCTGGCTCGCCGGCGTCACGCTCCTCGCCTGTCTCATCGTCCTCCTCTACTCCAGCGTCGCCATGGACATCCACCTCCCGGGGCGAGCGGGCGAGGTGGATCCGAAGATGCTGGCGTCGACGCCGCCCTTCGACCAGCCCGGCGTCCGCCAGGTCGGACCCAACCGCTACGAGGTCGTCCTGGTCGGTCGCGCCTGGAGCTTCAACCCGCCCGAGGTCCGCGTGCCCGTCGGCGCCGAGGTCACCTTCGTCGGCACGTCCCAGGACGTGATCCACGGCTTCTTCATTGAAGGAACGCGTGTGAACATCATGCTCGTCCCCGGGCAGGTCTCGACGGCGACGCACACCTTCCGCGAGGCGGGCGAGTACGTCGTCATCTGCCACGAGTACTGCGGGATCGGGCACCAGACGATGTTCGGAAAGGTCATCGCCGAATGAGCGCATCCACGGTCTACGACCCGACCGGGTTCGAGATCCCGGCGTCGCACAAGCGGGTCCTCCGCTGGACGGTCTACATCGGCTACGGTGCGCTCGTCGCCGGGATCTTCCACGGCCTCGCGAACGCGCTCTCGTACGCCAACATCAACATCCTCCCCTACTTCCCGGGGCTGCGCGGCTACTACCAGGGGCTCACGGCGCACGGCGTCGCCAACGTCATCGTCTTCACCTTCGCGTTCTCGAACGCGTTCCTGCCTCTCATGACGGCGCGCGCTCTGAGCCGCCAGCTCGTGTCGTCGCTGGTTTACGCGTGTTTCGTCCTGCTGGCGCTGGGGAACGTGCTCGTCGTCTACGCGATCGTGACGAACCAGGCGTCGGTCCTCTACACGTCGTACGCGCCGCTCCAGGCGCACTGGACGTACTACACGGGGATCGTGCTCATCGTGGTGAGCACGTGGGTAGCGCTGCTGAACATGCTGATCGTGTTGCGCGGTTGGCGGCGCGACCACCCGGGCGATCGCATCCCGCTCCTCGCCTTCATCTCGGTGGTCAGCTACGTCATGTGGTTCCTGGCGTCGCTCCCCGCGGCGGTGGAGTTCCTCGGCTTCCTGATCCCGTGGTCGGTCGGCGCGTACGGCGGGCTGATCGACCCGCTGCTCACGCGGACGCTCTTCTGGTTCACGGGCCACGCGATCGTGTACGCCTGGCTGCTCCCTGCGTACGTGTCGTGGTACGCGCTGGTCCCGCGGCAGGCGGGCGGCCTCCTGGTGAGCGACGCGCTGACCCGTACGGTCTTCATCCTCTTCCTGATCCTCTCGATCCCGACGGGTTTCCATCACCAGTACACCGACCCGGGGATCCCGCAGGGGATGAAGGCGGTGCACGCGGTGCTGACGTTCGGCGTCTTCTATCCGAGCCTTGCGACGGCGTTCTCGGTGGTGGCGGCGCTGGAGATCGGCGCGCGCCGGCGCGGCGGAAGGGGCGTGCTCCGCTGGATCGCGAAGCTCCCGTGGGGCGACCCGTCGGTCACGGCGCAGGTCCTGGCGATGGCGGTCTTCGTCCTCGGCGGGATCACGGGGCTGATCAACGCGAGCTTCACGATGAACCAGATCATCCACAACACGACGTGGGTGCCGGGGCACTTCCACATGACGGTCGGGACCGCGGTCGCCCTCACCTTCGTCGGCGTGGCGTACTGGATGATCCCGTACCTGACCGGCCGGGCGCTCTGGGGGCGCAAGCTGGCGCTGGCGTCGTCGTGGATCTACGCGGTCGGCGTCCTGATCTTCGCCCGCGGGATGATCTCCGCCGGTCTCGAGGGGATGCCGCGCCGGCTGTTCCGCGTCCAGTCGGCGTACGTGAACCCTGAATGGAGACTGGGCGGCGCGCTGACCGGGATCGGCGGCACGCTCATGTTCCTCGGGATCGCGACGTTCTTCGTCGTCATCGGGATGACGATCCTGCGAGGGAAGAAGGGCGAGCAGCCGCGCGACATCCCCGTCTCGAGGACGCTGCTCGCGCCGTCGCTCAGCGGCTGGGACCGGAACCTGGACCGGATCTGGATCTGGGTCCTGGTCACGATCGCGCTGATCGCGATCGCGTACGGCCCGTTCTTCGCGAGCTACCTCCCGGCGCGGATGCTGTCGCCGGGGTTCCGGTTGTATTGAGCGGCGCTCACAGCGTCTCGTCGTCCCCCAGCGCGATCCGGGCGGCCCGGGCCAGCCGCCCGGGCGCGTGGTCCAGCAGCCAGCGCTCGACTCGCCCGATCCACCCCACTCTCTCGACGGCGTCGGGCGGCGGCACTTCGAGGATCAGGACCGCGCCCGTCCGGTCGAGCACCTCGTGCGCCGCACTCCCGTCCTTTTCCCGGCGGAACCGGATCGACAGGCGGGCGCGCCCGACGCGCACCCCGCGCAGCGTGACCTCCTCGAGCCAGTCGGGGAGCCGCGGGCGGAGGAGGAGGAGCGTCCTGGCGGGCGCGAAGGGGTAGATCCCGAGCAGGACCTGCACGAGCTGGATCACCGCGCTCGCGCTCCACGCCTGCGGCGAGTTCGCGCCGGGGTACACCGTCGGGATCGGCGACTCGTCGGCGCCGTGGCCGCCCAGCGCCTCGGGGAGCCGATGGCGGCTGAATTGCTCCGCGGCGGCGAACATTCCGCTCGCGAGCCGGTCGACGTGGCCGTCCAGCCCGTAGCGCTTGAAGCCGAGCGCGAAGGTCGCGTTCTCGACCGGCCAGACCGTGCCCAGGTGATAACCGAGCGGGTTGTACGACGGGTGCTCGGCCGAGAGCGTGCGCACGCCCCAGCCGTTGAAGAGGTCGGGCGCCATCAGCCGGTCGGCGACGGCGCGCGCCCGGCTCCCCGGCACGATCCCAGCCGCAAGCGCGTGTCCCGCGTTCGAGCCGATCGAGCGCACCGGCCGCTTCTCCGGGTCGAGCGCCATCGCGTAGAAGCCGTCGTCCTCGACCCAGAACGCCTCGTCCCACTGCCGCCGCAGGCGACGCGCCCGGCGCAGGAACGCCGCGGCCAGCTCGTCGTCGCCCAGCGCGACGAGGATCTCGGCCATCCGCTGCAGCGCGATGAAGTGGTACGCCTGCTCCTCGACCGTCGCGATCGGGTCCTCGACCAGCGTGCCGTCGGGGTAGCGGATCGCCTCGTCCGAGTCCTTCCACGCATGGTTCTTCAGCCCGAGCGGAGACCGGCGCACGTACTCGAGGAAGCCGTCGCCGTCGCGGTCGCCGTAGCGCTCGGCCCACTCGAACGTCCGGAGCGCCGTGTTCACGTGCCGGCGCAGCACGCCGTCGTCGCCGGTCCAGTGCCACAACTCCGAGAGGGCCAGCACGAACATCGCCGGCGTCGTCTGGGTGCCGTAATACGCGCGCTGGGGGATGATCCCCAGCTCGGAGAGCGGGCCGCGGCGGATCTCGTGGATCAGCTTCCCCGGCTCGCGGTCGTGGAACGCGGAGTCGCTCGTCGCCTGCGTCGCCGCGACGACGTCGACCGCGCCGCGCAGCATCTCGGGGCCGATCAGCGCGCCCTGCCACGCCGCGGTGAGTGAGTCCCGGCCGAAGATCCCGGTGTACGTCGGCACGCCGGCCATCGGGAACCAGGCGTCGGGGGCGACGTCGTACTCCCAGGCGCGGAGCGCGAACAGGTCCTCCGCCGCCTGCTCGAACGCGCCCTCGACCACGGCGTGCGACGCGTCGAGCGACGCGCGCCGGGCGCGCCAGCGTCGCCGCAGCCGGTCGCGCGCGGTGCCCGAGCGCGAGGAGGCCGGGAGCGGCATGCGCCACGCGCCGTCGACGAACGACTCGTACGACAGCGTCGCCTCCCAGCTCCCGCGCGGCGGCAGCGACACCGCGAACCGCAACTCGCCGGCTTGGTACGACGGCGGCGATTCCGCCCTCACGACGCGGAGGCGCAGACCGCGTCGCACCTCGAGCCCCTCGTGCTCGGCGCGGTAGTCGATCGACAGGCAGGCGGACTCCGGGTCCCAGCGTCGTTCCGCCCACCCGTGCTGCCGCCGCGGCGCGCCGGCCTCCTGCACGTCCGCGAAATCCGCGTCGACCTCGAGCCGCAGCTCCGCCTCGGCCGGCGTCATCGAATGGTTGAGGAGGGTGAGGCGCTCCGCCATCCCGCGGCCGATGCGACGCGCGACGACGAGCTCCAGGGCGTCCTGCGGCAGGTGCGGCCCCTCGGCGGTCCCGCCGGGGCGCGGCACGCGCAGGTGCGCGATCCAGCGTTCCGGCTCGGGAGTCCCGCTCCCGATGAGACCGGGCGCCTCGCCGGAAAGGAGTATCCGATGTCGGGAAAGGATGCGGGTGTCGTAGTCCCAGAGCCCCTCCCGCCCGACGCCCTCGATCGCGCCGTCGTGGCGACAGATGAGGACGGTGTAGCCCTGGTGCACGACGTCGACCGGGCCGTGCGGGTCGAGCCCGGCACTGCGGTGAGCCGGCGCGGCGCCGTGGTCTTCCGCCTTGCGTCGTCCCGCCATCGTCGGGCCCGAGCGGCAAGACGAGTTCCACCCCGCGACGCGAAGGCACGGCGGTTGCCTCGACTTCTCCGGAACCGTCCGTTTCCGCCTACGTCGGGCCCGGCGCCGGACGGGGAACCGGGCCCGCAAACGACGAGGTACGCATGCCGTACGACGACGGGTTCCGGCTGCCGCGTCGGTACTTGCGGCTGGGGTTCCTTTCCCCCCGCTCCGCATACTCCGAGCTGCACGACTACGACTTCGAGATGCGCGGGCCATACCGGCCCGGCCGGCTGGTCGACGCCTACATGGAATGGCGGCAGTTCAAGCGGGAGACCGGCCTCACGGAAGAGGACGGCCCGGTCGACGACCTGCAGCGGCTCCGCCGATGGGAGGAGTGGCGACGCCTGCGACGTCTCCCCGAGCCCGTCCGCCGCAAGCGGATCAGGGAGCGCCGACGCGGTCCAGTCCGAGGCCCAAGGTGGCCCCGAGCAGACCTGTGACGCGGCGGCCGTTCCGGTCGAGCACCTCGTCCAGCGTGTCCTCGATCGTCCGATCCACGGCCTCGAAGATCGGCCCGGCCTCGGGGCGCGCGCCGTCCTCCATCAGGTAGCTGAACGTCCGCGCCATCCCGCAGTTCGCCAGGATGTCCGCCAGGACCGAGAAGCGACGGTCCGCCCGCTGCGCGACGCGCGTCGAGCCCAGCCGCGTCTCCCGGAACGGATGGTTCGCGCCGCTCGCGATTACGTCCACGCCCGCCGCGGCGAGCCGGTCCAGCCGCTCCGGCGTGAGCGAGCCCGAGACCGCCGCGCAGACGAAGACCTCGGCCGGCGTGTCGTCGAACCGGTCCCGCTCCGCCTCGGGCAGCTTTCGCGGATCGGCCGGGAGCAGTTTGTTCTCCCGGCGACGCATCAGGTCCTCGACCTCCGCGGCGCAGAGGCCGTCCGGTGCGACCAGCGCCGACCGCGCGTCCGAGATCCCGACGATCCGCGCGCCGGCCCGCGCCAGGAAGACGCCGCATGCAGCGCCCACGTTCCCGAACCCCTCGAGCAGGACGCGCACCCCTTCCAGCGACCTGCCGCGCCGCGCGTAGAAGTGCTCGACCGCCCGCGCGACGCCGTACCCCGTGATCATGTCCGACACGGTCAGCCTCAGCCCCGCCACGCCGAGCGGCTCCGCGACCGGCGCCTCGACACCCGCCTGCAGGTTGCGAATGATGCGGTCGAACCGATCGCCATCCGGGACGAAGTGCCCCCGCACCACCCCCTCCTGCGGGTGGTGTAGCCCCAGTCGCTGGAAGGTGGGGATGACCTCCAGCACCTCGTCCACGTTCAGGTCCCCGCCCGTGCCGTACAGGTTGCGCAGGTACGGCATGATCGCACGGTACCAGCGCTCCAGGACCTCGGCCTTGCGCGGGTCCGTCGGGTCGAAGTCGATCCCCGTCTTCGCGCCCCCGATCGCCGGGCCGGAGAGCGAGAACTTCAGGTCCATCGCCTTCGCCAGGTAGACGACCTCCCGGTCCGTGATCCCGGGACGCATCCTCGTGCCGCCGCCGGCCGCGCCGCCCCGCAGCGAGTTGATCACCAGCCACGCCCGCGCGCCCGTCTTCTCGTCCCGCCAGTGGACCGTCAGCTCCGGCGCCTTCCGCAGGAACGCATTATACCGCTTCCACATCCTCTTCCGGGGTGATGGGTTCGACGAAGACTTCCATGACTCCGCCGCAGACCGCCGGACTCCACGAGTCGATCGAGTCCAGCAGCTCCACGCGCACGAGCCGCGGCTCGCCCGTGCGCACGACCTCCTCCGCCGCCGCGATCACATCCGCTTCGCCGCAGCCGCCGCCGATCGTGCCGACCAGCCCCGCGCCCGGCTCGATCACCATCTTGCTCCCGACGTGCCGCGGCACCGACCCCTTCGTCCCGACCACCGTCGCGAGCGCGACCGCGCGCCCGCTCCGCACCGCCTCCACCACCGCCCGCTGCACGACCACGTCATCCATGGTCCACCTCCGGCAGCAGCCGATCGAGGACGCGCTCCTTCGTGGAGAGGGAGGGCGGCGCGCGGTGCGCGGCGGGCTCGGCGCGGGTAGCGTCGGGGCCGGCCGCGACATCGCCGCGTTCGTCCACGCCGGCGCCGGGGGCGCCGCGCGGCCCCTCCAGGGCGGCCCCCATGCTCGCAGCCCCCATCCTCCGCACCGCCACGAGCTCCGCCGCGATGCTGACCGCGATCTCCTCCGGCGTCTCCGCGCCGATGTCCAGCCCTACCGGCGCGGAGACCCGCGCCACCCGCCCGCGCGGGATCCCCGCGTCCAGCAGCGCCCGGAACGCCGCCCGCACCCGCCGCCGGCTGCCGATCATCCCGATGTAGCGAGGCAGTACGTCGCCCGCGAGGAGCCGTTGCAGACAGTCGAAGTCGTACTTGTGCGCTCGCGTGACCAGCAGGACGTGCGACCGCGGGCCGATCGCGACGTCGCGGAACGGGTCCGTGAAGTCCATCCTCCGCACCGTCGCCTCCTCGGGAAACCGCGCCGGCGTCGCGAACTCCTCCCGGTCGTCCAGCACCGTGACCCGGTACCCGAGCATCACCCCCAGCCGCGCGAGCGGCACCGCGATGTGCCCCGCGCCGACGATGACCAGCTCCTCGGGCGGAACGTGGACTTCGACGTAGAGCCGCCCGCCCTCCGCCACCTCCACCACCTCGGCGCCGCCGGAGGCGGCTCGCGCCTCGAGCGCCCGGCGCGCGAGCGACGTCGCCTCCGCGTCCAGCGCCGACGACCCGAGCGACCCGCGCCTCTCCCCGGTCTCGAATACCAGCAGGCGACGCCCCGTACCCGCGCCGTCGAGCCGCAGCACCACGGCCGCCGCCGGGCCGCCCTCGTACGCCGCGAGCGCTGCCCGTGCCGCGTCGCTCGCGGTCACGACGTCGCCTGCTCGCCGGCCGCGCGCCATCAGCACGTCCCCTGCACCAGGCGACGGTAATCGTCGGGCGAGTCGACGTCCGCCGTCACCCCGATGTCCCGGACCTCGACGTCCACGACCTCGGCCCGATGCGCTTCGACCACGCTGTGCGCGCCCTCGGGGAGGTCCGCCTCCATGAGTTCGGGGAACAGGCGACGCGAAAAGATCCCGGGGTGCCCCGGCACGCCGCAGTAGACCGGACGCACGATCGGCGGGCGCCCGGCGCGATACGTCGACAGGAGTTGAAGCACCGTCTCCGGCGCGACGAGCGGGTGGTCGACCGGCAGGACCGCAACCGCCTCCGTATCGTCGCCCAGCGCCTCCAGCCCGAGGCGGATCGACGTCGCCTGGTCCGACTCCGGGTCGGGGTTGACGACGATCTTCGCGCCCGCCCGCTCGGCGAGCCGCGTCACTTCCTCGCCGTTTGCGGAGACGACGGCGAAGACAGCGCGGCAGCCGCCCTCGATCAGCACCCGGACCGCCCGCTCGATGAACGTCTCGTCGTCGATGGGAAGCAGCGCCTTGGGCCGGCCCATGCGACGCGACCGCCCCGCGGACAGGACGAGACCATCGATGATCGGCGCGTTCGGCGCGGGTGCGGATGGGTTCATCGGGATCCGAATGGCGACGGATTGCGGCCCGGGTCGCCACGGGCACGAGGGGTACGGCCGGTCCGTCGGACGCCGCGACGGCGCCCACAGAGGTGCGCTGGAATATGGGGGAGCGCCGTTGCGGCGTCAAAGGCCGGCGATCGCCGTGCGGTCGCCCCGCGCCCGGTGCCGCGGCCGGTGTCCCGACCGGCGTGGCGACGCGACGGCCGCATCGACCCGCCGCGTTACGGTCAATGGCACTCTCCCCGACCCTTGTCCGTGAAAGTGCCGTTCCCCGCGGGGATGAACTCCCACGTGTAATGGTCACGGAACAGCGACAGCTTCAGCACGCCGTTCGTCTTGCCATCGTGGACCTCGCGGTTCGGCGGCGAGTTCGGCGACCACGCCGGCCTCTGCCCACCCGTGCCGACCACGAACTGCCGGATCCCCCGCTCCGGGTCCGGCTCGCCGGACGGCGTCTGGGGTGCGTACCGTTCGTAGAAATGATCGTGGCCGTTCAGCACGATCTCCGCGCCCGCCTCGTAGAGCGCCTCCCAGTACGGCTTCATCCCTGCGGTCCCGCCGTAGCTCAGCGAACTGAAGAGCGGATGGTGCCAATAGGCGAGGATGCAGCGGGCGGGGTGGGCGGCCAGGTCTTCGCGCAGCCATGCGAGCTGCTCGGGATCCGACTGTTTCGCCGTCTCGCTGTTCAACACCACGATGTGCCAGCCGCCGAGGTCGTAGCTGTAATACCCCTTCCCCGCGGGGCCGGCGGCCGCGCCGAAATACTCGTAATACGGCCCGCCCCGGTCCGTGCGATAATCGTGATTCCCTATGCTCGGACGCGTACGGTGCTTGTGACGCCCCCAGCTCGGGTGATAGCAGTCGGCGAATTCCTGCGCCGTCCCGTCCGGATACGCGTTGTCGCCCGTCGTGAAGACCGTGCCCGGGATCCTGTCCAGGAGCCTGGCCGTCTCCTCGTCGCCCTCGACGTCGCACGACGCGATGTCGCCCGCTCCGACGAGGATCGCGGGCCCGACCGTGACCGACACCGAGTCGCGCACGCGCCCGAGCACCGCGCCGACCCACGCCGAACCAGCGGCGACGCCGGTGATCAGACCCTCGGAGTCGACGATCGCAATCTCGGGGTCGGAACTCCACCATTTGACGCGCTTGAACGGGATCGGCTTGCCGTCCGCGTTCCAGGCGCCGACCATGAGCCGCGCCGTGTCTCCGGGCGACAGGTCGACCAGCGACGCCTCGATCCGCAACGCCGCGCTCCCGCGCAGCTCCGTGCCGGTGTCCTCGACGCACCGGGCCAGGAGAAACACCGCGGCGCCCGCGACGACCAGAAGCGCGGCGAAGACCCGCATCCCCTCCCTTCGCGTGCTCGTACGAACCGTAGCCGCGCGGCACGATCCTCGGCCGCAGCGCGGCGATCCATCGCCAGCCTTGGCACGCGCGGTGCCGCCGTACGCCTTGACCCGCGGCCCGCGCCAGCCGTACTCTTTCCGGCCCGGGCGCGACCGATCGCCTGTCGCATCCGTCCCCCACACCTGCTGCGGCCATGCACGCGATCGTCCAGCTCCACGTCAACGGCGACCGGTACGAAACCGGCGTCCCGATGCACTACACGCTCCTGGAGACGCTCCGCTACGCCCTCGGCCTGACCGGCTCCAAGCAGGGCTGCGACAAGGGCGACTGCGGCGCGTGCACCGTCCTCCTCGACGGCGAGCCGGTCCTCGCCTGCCTCACGCCCGTCCTCGAGGCGGTCGGCCGCGAGATCACCACCGTCGAAGGACTCGCCGGCGCCGGCGAGCCGCACCCGCTCCAGGCCGCCTTCGCCGATTGCGGCGCCGCACAGTGCGGCTTCTGCACGCCCGGCGTCCTCATGTCCGCCTACGGGCTCCTCCTCCGCAACCCGGCGCCCGACCGGCAGCAGATCCGCGACGCCCTCGCCGGCAACCTCTGCCGCTGCACCGGCTACACCAAGATCTACGAGGCCGTCGAACGCGCGGCCGAGATGTTGCGCGCCCGGACCGAGGCCGCCGGCCCTATCGCGGCGACGGCGACGGACGCGCCCGTCCCGGCGACGGCGGCGAACGGGAACGCGCCAGCAGCCCCGATTAACAACCGTTGACCGCCCAGGGAGCACGAGCCGATGCGACCCGAAGACCTGCGTGAGCGACAGGCCCGCGACGCCGCGAGCACCGACGACCTCCGCGAGCTCGCCGACCGCGACTTCGCCGTCATCGGCGGACGCAACCGCCGCGTCGACGCGATCGCCAAGGCCACCGGGCGCGCCGTCTACACCGACGACATCGCGCTCCCCGGGATGCTCCACGGCAAGATCCTGCGCTCGCCGCACCCGCACGCACGCATCGTCTCGATCGACGCCTCCCGGGCCCTGGCGTTACCAGGTGTTCACGCGGTCGTCACCGGGCGCGACATGCCCACGAAGTACGGCATCATCCCCTGGACCCGCGACGAGGAACCGCTCGCCGTCGACCGCGTCCGCTACATCGGGGATGCCGTCGCAGCCGTCGCGGCGGTGGACGAGGACACCGCGATCCGCGCCCTCGAGCTGATCGACGTCGAGTACGACGTCCTCCCCGCGATCCTCGACCCGGAACAGGCGTTGACTCCGCCCGAGGGCACGCCGCCGATCCACGAGCCGAAAAAGCCGGGACACAACGGCAACATCACCAAGATCGTGCGCCTGGAGTTCGGCGAGGTGGACCGGGAGCTGGAGGAGAGCGACGTCGTCGTAGAGGGCGAGTACTTCTTCGAGGGGACGACACACGCGCCGATCGAGCCGCACTGTGCGATCGGGTACTACGACCCCTCCGGGAAGCTGACCGTGTGGTCGTCGACGCAGGTGCCGCACTACCTCCACCGTGAGCTGGCCCGCGTCCTCGACCTCGACGTCGCCCGTGTGCGCGTCGTCCAGCCGACCGTCGGCGGCGGGTTCGGCGGGAAGTCGGAACCCTTCGACCTGGAGTTCTGCGTCGCGCTCCTCTCGATGCGGACCGGCCGGCCGGTCAAGATCCTCTACACCCGCGAGGAGGTCTTCTACGCCCACCGCGGCCGGCATCCCATGGGGTTCCGCGCCAAGCTCGGCGCCACCCGCGACGGGCGGATCAAGGCCGTCGACCACGACATCCTGATCGACGGCGGCGCGTACGCCTCCTTCGGCCTGGTCACGACCTACTACGCCGGCCAGCTTCTCCCCGCGCCGTACGTCTTCGGCAGTTATCGCTTCAACGCGACGCGTGTTTACACCAATAAACCGGCGTGCGGGCCGAAGCGCGGACACGGCTCGGTGCAGCCGCGGTTCGCGTTCGAGGTCCAGCTCGACAAGCTCGCCGAGGCCGTCGGGATGGACCCGATCGAGCTCAGGCGCCGCAACTTCCTCGGCTCGAACACCCGCACGATCAACGAGCTGCGCGTCCAGTCCAACGGCTTCCTCGAGTGCCTGGAAGCGGTGGAGCGGGCCAGCGGTTGGAAAGACAAATTCCGCCGCATGCCGTACGGCCGAGGCGTCGGGATTGCCGGGTCGTGCTACATCTCCGGGACCAACTACCCGATCTACCCGAACGACATGCCCCAGTCCGGGATCCAGATCCAGATCGAACGGAGCGGCCGCGTCACCGTCTTCAGCGGCGCGTCGGAGATCGGGCAGGGCTCGGACAGCGTCGTCGCGCAGATCGCGGCCGAGGAGCTCGGCGTCCCGCTCGGCTACGTCCGCGTCGTCTCCGCCGACACGGACCTCGTCCCCGTCGACCTCGGCGCCTACTCGTCGCGCGAGACGTTCATGGTGGGGAACGCATGTTTACAGGCGGCGCGCCGGCTCCGCGAGAAGGTCGTCGAGGCCGTCGCCGAGGTCTTCGAAGTCCCGGTAACGCGCGTTCACCTGGCCGCCGGCTGGGCGTTAGACGTCGCCGACCCGGAGCGGCGCATCCCGATCTCCGAGGCGTTCAACATCGCCGAAGCGAAGTTCGGGACGCTCGGCGCGACCGGCTGGTACAACACGCCCAAGGACGTTCACGGCAGTTACCGCGGCGGCACGATCGGCGCCTCGCCCGCCTACAGCTTCACCGCCCACGTCGCCGAGGTAGAGGTCGACGTCGAGACCGGCGTGGTGGATGTGAAGGCGATCTGGGTCGCGCACGACTGTGGCCGGGCGCTGAACCGCACCCTCGTCGAGGGCCAGATCGAGGGCTCCGCCTATATGGGCTTCGCCGAGGCGCTCATGGAGGAGCACATCTTCAAGGATGCGGACCACGGGCGCGCCGGTCTGCACAACGCCCCGTCGCTGCTCGACTACCGCATCCCGACGTCGCTCGACACCCCCGAGCTCGTGTCCCTGATCGTCGAGAGCGTCGACCCCGAGGGCCCATACGGCGCGAAGGAGGCGGGCGAGGGCCCGCTGCATCCGTCGATCCCGGCGATCGCGAACGCCATCTACGACGCCGTCGGCGTCCGCATCGACCGCCTCCCCTTCTCGCCGCCCCGCGTGTGGCAGGCGCTCCAGGACCCCGCCGCGCGCGAGCGGTGGGAGCGGGCGCGCGGGCAGGTGGCGGAGACGGCCGGCGTCTCGGCCGCGTAAACGGCCCCAGCATGCCCGACCGGCCCGAGACGACGGGCACGACGGCAGCGTAAACGGCGCCGGCATGTCGGACCGGCCGAAGCCGGCGGACGCCCCGGCGGCGCGGTTCGGCAGTCCGGCGCGCGGGCCGATCCACGGTCACCCGACCGACATCGGTCCGGGGTTGTATACAATCTCATTGTGCGACGCTCGAGGACGCATTAACTTCGAGACGTGAACGGGCGCGCCCGGCGGTTGCGGCGCGTCCGCTCAACCGGACGCACGGCAGTTCCTCCGGCGGTGGCCGGGTGGTCCGCTTTCCCAGTACCGTCGCCCTTGGGCAGTATCCGAGAACGACGGACGCCGCCGTTAGCTCTCCCCGTTTCGCGCGACCCAACCGGCCGTCTGCACCCGGCGACTCCCGCATGGTCGCCGGACGGGCTGCATATCGCGTTCATCGATTTGGTGGACGGCAAGCAGGACCTGTTCATCATGGACGCCGACGGCACCAACGTCCGGAGGTTGACCAATGATGCCGCACTCGACATGCATCCGGCGTGGCGCTGAGGAGCCGTTGGCACGCCGACGTCGACGTCCGAAAGCGTGAACGACGACGCCTGAGAAAGAGAGCGAGCGCAATGGATACGCTGACGACGGTTGCGGATCGGGAAGTGCGCGCCGCGGCGCCGGCCGGTTCGCCATTCGCGCCGCGGAACATGCGGCTGTTGTGGATGAAGCCGACACGCTTCTTCACGATCGGTCTGGACCTGGGCGCACCCAAGCATTTCATCCCGGCGATCCTACTGGCCGGGATCTCTCAGGCGACCGGTCGAATCGACAAAGAGTTGATGCGGGCCGACCTCGGCCGGCCTGGTCCCGGCTGGGAAATCTGGGGGCCAGTCGTGACCGAATCCTGGCTCAACTTCTGGCTCTTCGCCCTGGCCGTGGGTGCCCTGGCAGCGGGGTTCATCTGGTATGTCGGTGGGTGGTGGTACCGGGTCCGGATCAAGTGGTCGGGCGACGAGCGGCCGGACAAGAAGCTCGCCCGGCTCGTCTACAGCTACAGCCTTCTCGTGTCCGTGGTTCCGGCCCTCTTGCTCCTCGTCGCCCAGACGCTGCTCTATGACAACTACTTGGCCGTCTGGAACTCCGACGAGGTGGCGAGCGCGATTCTCCTCATCTTCCCGTTCTGGTCGTGCGTGACGAGCTACCGAGGGGTGAGGGCGCGATTCGACGTGCGAGCGGGTAGGGCGCGGCTGTGGTTCCTGGTGCTGCCCATGTTCGTTTACGCGTTTGTCTTTGGCGTGGTCGGAGTACTCTACGCCCTGCTCGGTTGATCGATACCGGACGAATGTCCTGCGCCGGCACGGGCACGAGAATCCGGCGGAGGGTGTCTATCCGTCGGCGGGCCCGCGTTCTCGTATGCATTCTGGCGTTCGGCGCCGCATGCGACATCGGCCGTGCCGGCGGGTCGAAATCGTCACGCGACGCCAATGCCGATCGGGTACTGGTAACGAACCCCGCCACGCCGGCGTGGACGCCGGAGACCGCCTGGAGGCTGGAAGAAACGCTCCGGATCGGCTCCGCGGACGGCGACGCTTCGGACCCCACCGTTTTCGGGACGATCGCAGCCCGCTGAACGCGTACCGACCCACCTCGCCATTGCCCTGCCCGGGGCGTGCCTCGATCCATCGCGCGGACCGAGAGACGTGGAGGGAACCGTGGTCGTCGTCCGAGTCCGCCGGGCGGGGCCGAGCGCGTTCGGCGTCGTCGTGGTGCCGTTCGATCCCGAGATCGTGCGTCGGCTCCGCGAGATCCCCGGCAGTCGTTGGGACCCGGGCGCCCGACACTGGCGCGTACCCGACTCGCCCGATGCCCACCGGGAGCTGCACGCCCTCGAGGAGCTGGCCACGGTTCAGTTCGTAAGCGACGCACCCTCGCCCCAACGTCCCGCGTCCCCACCCGAGCGCTCCGGGCCGACCACCGTCGCCCGCGTTGCCGCTCCCGGCGACGGCGGCCGATCGCACCCCGTCGTCGAGGCCGCGGCCGCCGAGCTCCGGCTACGTGGCTACAGCGCGCGTACGCGGAAGGCGTACCTGCACCACATCCGCCGCTACGTGCGGTTCGCGGGCGAGGCGATCGACCAGAGGTCGGCGGCGCCGGCCGCTCGACCGCCCCGCGAGTTCGCCGACCGGCACCTGATTCGCGAGTACCTGCTCCGGCAGCTCGAGACGAAGCGAATCTCGCGGGCGTACCACGACCAGGCCGTGAGCGCGTTGCGATTCCTGTGCGCTCACGTGCTGCACGCGCCCGCGGTCGGCGAATCGATCCGCCGCCCGCGGCCGGAACGTCGCCTTCCCACCGTTCTCGGTCAGGCCGAGGTGCGGCGGTTGTTCGACGCCGTCGCCAATCCCAAGCACCGCGCGCTCCTGATGCTGATCTACTCCGCCGGGCTGCGCGTGGGCGAGGCCGTGCGGCTACGCCCGGGCGACCTCGACCCCGAGCGACGGCTCCTCTTCGTGCGCGGCGGCAAGGGTCGCAAAGACCGCTACACGGTCCTCTCCGACCGCGCGCTCGCGGCGGTTCGCGAGTACCTCCAGCGCGAAGACGTCGGCCCCTGGCTCTTCCCGGGGCCCAGGCCCGATCGTCCCCTGTCGACCCGGTCCGTCCAGAAGATCGTTGCCCGGGCGAGGGTCGCCGCCGGGATCGACAAGCAGATCACCGTCCACACCCTCCGCCACAGCTTCGCGACCCACCTCCTCGAAGCCGGAATCGACCTCCGCTACATCCAGGAGCTGCTCGGCCACGCCAGCGCCCGCACCACCCAGATCTACACCCACGTCAGCCGCCGTGCCCTCGAGCACGTGCGCAGCCCGCTGGACATGCTGTGACCAAGCGCCGGTGCGGGCACCGGGAGGTCGAAGTACGGCCGTTGCAGACTGCGATCGCGTGGTTTCTCTGGAGACAAAATCATTGTCCCGGACGCCGGGCGCATCTAACTTCGAGTCGTGATCGGGTGCAGCGGGTACGGGCCAGGCGCCTGGGTGCAGCGGGTACTGGCCTGGCACCTGGGTGCAGCGGGTACTGGCCTGGCGCCCCGCCGTGACGCGCGGAACTGGCGTGCCCCGATCGGAAGGTCGGCGTTTCCCGCTGGACCGTCTCCCCGGAGTGCCACCGCAGTGCAACATAAGGCCGCTACCAATCGCGGTTGCAGCTTTGCGGCCCACTGCCAAACACACCAACTCGGCCCCACTCGACCGCGCCCCGGCTCCGGTCTCGCGATCGACCGTTGGGACTGACGGGTCCAAGGTGTGCCCAGGGGGGGCGGGGGTGGGGTGTAGGCGGGGCTAGGGTGTAAGCAGGGGTGGGGCGTAAGCGAGGCTATTGTGAAGTTGTCCCGGTTCAGTGGACAGTGTGACGTTTGCGGCTCATGCCGCTGTGACCGGAGCAAACTTCCTCTCATAGCTCATGGGTGACTCGTAGCCGAGGGCCGAATGCCGACGGCGCGGATTGTACCAGCCCTCGATGAACTCGAAGATCGCGCTTCGAGCCTCGACGTGCGTGCGAAAGCGTGTGCGGCCCAAGA
>Ga0207864_1001945_pt1 | contig 20962 bp, 20 predicted proteins | sample HigsolmetaAR202D_FD_184834 | JGI IMG/M metagenome (GOLD analysis project Ga0207864, IMG submission 184834) | Ionic liquid and high solid enriched microbial communities from the Joint BioEnergy Institute, USA - AR20-2-D (SPAdes) (version 2) ... | reverse complement strand
GCCGAGCGCGTCCTCGATCGGGAACGAAGCCACGTAGCCGTGCGCGGTGCGGATCAGGGCGGGCACGTGGTCGACGAGCCAGAAGTCGCCGTCCTCGTCGACACGGAAGAGGTCGCCCGTGGCGAGCCACGCGTCGTCGGGCTCGAACACGCCGCGCAGCGGGCTCTCGCTGGTCGCCACCACGCCGCGCAGGCGCGTGAGCAGCATCCCGACCTCGCCGCGCCCGCACTCCACGGCGAAGCCGTCCTCGCGCTCGCGCAGGCGCCCGGCGGCGACGTCGTAGGCGGCCAGCCGCACCTCGGCGCTGCCGGGGAGCGGCTTGCCCTTCGCACCGGGCTTGGAGCCGCTCAGGTTGACGAGGATGGCCTCCCCCTCGGTGGAGGCGTAGAACTCCAGCACGCGCGCGGGCGCGAAGCGCTTGGCGACGCGCCTCCACAGCCCACGCGGCATGCCGGCGCCGATGAAGAGCCGCACCGGGTGGTGGCGCTCGGCGGGGTCGGGCGGCGCGTCGGCGATCTCGCGCAGCATCGTCCACGTGTACGAGGCGACGGTCACGCCGTAGCGGCGCACCTCCTCCCAGAACGTCGCCGGGTCGAAGCTGCGCGCGAGCGCGAGGCGCGCCCCGCCCGCGATCGTGCCGCCCACCGACATCAGCAGCCCGGACGGGTGGTAGATCGGCGTCACCGCGTACACGGTGTCCGCGCTCGAGAGCGCCGCCGCGGAGGCCGTGCCGAACGCCGACAGCGCCCAGCGGCCGTTGGTGATCCGGTTCGCCCGGGTCCGGTCGCCCTCGCCCGTGAAGAGGATGAACGCGAGGTCGCTGGCCCGCCCGGGGTTGGGCGTGTACCAGGCGGGCACCTCGACGGCGTCCGGGTCGATCTGCTCCATGTCGACCACCTTCGGGCCGAGGTCGCGCTTGCCGCCGCCGCCGCCCAGCACGTACACCTCCGGCACCCCGGCCTCGAGCGCCCGCTCGGCCAGCTCCGGGTCGGCGACGATGCGGGTGACCTGGCCGAGCTCGGCCTCGCGGCGGACGGGGCCGTCCGGGCGCATGAGCACGGCGACGGCGCCCAGCCGGTTGAGCGCGGAGACCACCGAGAGCCCGCTGGGCCGCGTGCCCATGAGTACGCCCACGTGCTCGCCCTGGCGGACGCCGAGCGAGAGCAAGCCCCTCACGACGTTGTTGATGCGCCGGTTGACGGCCTCCTTGGTGTGCGCGCGGTCCTCGAAGAGCAGCCCGACCTCGTCGGGGGCCGCCTGCACCTGCTCGTCGATCAAAAGACCCATCGAGATGCGCGTGTGGGGCTGCAGGCGGCCCAGGCGCGCCAGGCGCGGGAGCTGCCCGCCGACCTCCTCGACCAGCACGCGCGTCGTCTCGATGCCGCCGCGCACCGCGCGCGCCACCGAGCGCCCGAGCCCCATGCCCACGCCGGCCGCGAGGCTCGCGCCGACCCCCAGGCGCGAGCGCAGCCCGCCGCGGCGCACGACCGCCGTCTCCGCGTCCTCGGCGGGGACGATCTCGGGCATCGGGCCGTCGCCCTCGCGCCAGTGGATCCACTCCGCGACCGTCGGCCACGTCTTCGCGGTCGCGGTCGAGCCGACGACGAGCCCGAAGTGGCCCGCGGTCAGGCTCAGCTCGTAGACCTCGGCGCGCGGCGCGGCGCGGCTCACGGCGCGCACGGCGGGCGGCGGCGCGATCTCGTCGACCTCGCCGACGACGATCAGCACCGGCGCCTCGATGTCGGCCAGCGTCACCAGCCGGTCGTCGATGACGAACCCGCCCTGGAGCATGCGGTTGTGGGCGATGAACTGGCGCATGAAGTCGGCGAGCGCCGGCCCCGGCCACGCCACCCAGCCCTCGCCCATCAAGAAGCGCCGCTGGCGCTCGCGGGGAAGGAGCGCCTCGCGGTCGTGTAGCTGGCGCAGGAAGTCGAGCTGCTGGCGCACCGACTTGACGGGGTCCAGCAGGCGGAAGCCGAAGCGGCTCAGCCAAGGCGGCACCGCGGTCCGCCCGAGGACCAGCGTGATCGCCTCCGCGCCCACGCCGGCGAGCTCCTCGGGGATCCCGAGGGGCAGCGCGCCGTGCGTGTCGACCGGGCTGCCGAACGCGATCAGGCTCGCGATCCCGGCCCCGCGCCGGTAGGCGGCGGCCTGGTAGCAGAACATGCCGCCCTGCGAGTAGCCGCCGAGGTGCACGTCGCGGCCCGTCGCCTCCCGCACCCGCTCGATCGCGTCGTCGACCGCCATCACGTGATCGGTGAGGTCGCGCTCCAGGCCCCCGGGCTCGCGCTCGGGCGCCCCGAAGTCGACGACCCACGGGTCGACGCCGTGCTCGCGCAGCGACGCGACCGCGCTCGAGTTCGCCGAGACGTCGTAGACCTCGGTCGCGAGCATCATCGGCGGCACGAGCAGGATGGGCGGTCCGGGCTCGGGCCCGGGACCGCCCGCGAAGTAGCGCCGCAGGCGGTAGACCGGGCGCTCCGCCACGACCTCGTAGGGCGACTGCTCGTCCCCCGTCTCCAGGCCGCCGAAGCGCGCGACCTCGAACGCGTTCTGGGCCGCGACCCCGAGCCGGGCCGCGGACCTCGCAAGTTGCTCAGGAACCAACCCCACGGCGCCACCGTAACGCCATCGGCGCGGCGCGCAAGCCGCTCGCCGGGCGGCGGAAGCTCAGCTTGCGCCGAGAGGGTGGACGATGGGACTCGAACCCACGACCGCCTGGACCACAACCAGGAGCTCTACCAACTGAGCTACGTCCACCGTGGGCTGATGAATGTAGCGACGTTTGGCGCGGATTGGCACCCGCCCGCAGCCCTATGCTGACGCTCGGGCCCCCGTAGCTCAGCTGGATAGAGCGGCTGCCTTCTAAGCAGCGGGTCGCAGGTTCGAGTCCTGCCGGGGGCGCCTTCCGCGCCGGCTGCCAGCTGCCGGCCGCCAGCTTCCGGCTCGGCGAACCCGGCGCTTGCGGCCCCAGCCTGCCGCCGGGCAGCTACGCAGCCTCGTCGCCGGACGGCTCCTGACCGCCCTGCTGGCTGCTGGAAGCCGGCTTTTGGTCGCTGGGAGCCTCGCGCTTGTGCGCCGGCGTCTTCAGCCGCTCGAACGCGCTCTTGGCCTTGTCGCCCACCGAGCCCTTGCCCTTCGCGATCTCGACGAGCTCGCTCGCGTCCTTCTTGAGGCCCTCGGTGCCGCCGCGGCCCTCGACGATCTCCTTGGCCCGGTCCGTCAGCTTCCTGAAATCAACCATGTCGCCACCTTCCGCGTTGGGTGCGGACTCCCCTGTACCCCCGTACACTCGCCGTCATTCGGGGCGTGGCGCAGCCTGGTAGCGCGCCGCCTTTGGGTGGCGGAGGTCCCCGGTTCAAATCCGGGCGCCCCGACTGGCCGCCGGTCACCAATCGCCGGTCGCTGGCCGGCAGCCGGCCACAGCCGGCTGATTGCCGGACCAGGTACCCGGTAGCTAGCCGCTAGGCTCCCGCGCCGATGGCTGACGTCCGCCCCCTCCGAGCGCTGCGTTACAACCTCGAAGCGGTCCCGTCGCTCGCCGATGTGGTCGCGCCGCCCTACGACGTGATCGACGCCGAGGGCCGGGCGGCGCTGGTCCGGCGCTCGCCGTTCAACGTGGTCGAGCTCGACCTCCCGGAGGCGCCGGGCGGCGGCGATCCGTACGAGCACGCCGCGCAGACGCTCGAGGAGTGGACGCTGCAGGGCATCCTCACGGCCGAGCGCGAGGACACGCTGTGGGCGCTCGAGCAGGAGTACACGGGCCCCGACGGCAAGCGGCACACGCGGCGCGGCTTCCTCGCGCGCGTGCGCGTCACCGGTTACGGGCCCGGCCTCGTCCGCCCGCACGAGCGCACGCAGCCCGGGCCCAAGGAGGACCGGCTGCGCCTCACGCGGGCCACGCGCCACAACCTCTCCCCCATCTTCTCGCTGCACACCGGCCAGGCCTGGCGCCTGCTCGCGCCCGGGATCGGCGGCGACCCGTGGGGCGAGGTGACCGACGACGACGGCACGGTGCACCGCGTCTGGCGCATCGACAACCCCGATATCCACCGCGCCGTCGCCGCCGAGCTCGCCGACTCCGAGCTCCTGATCGCCGACGGCCACCACCGCTACGAGACGGCGCGCACCTACGCCGAGGAGATCGGCGGCGAGGGCCCGCACCGCTACACGCTGATGGCGCTCGTCTCGCTCGACGACCCAGGCCTCACCGTCTTCGGCTACCACCGCCTGCTGACCGACCTCGGCGACGCGGCCAAGCGGGACGCGGTCTCCGCGGCGCTCCGCGAGCACTTCGATCTGCAGGAGGTCCCGCTCGAGCAGCTCGACCCCAACGGCGAGGAGGGGGTCGGTGTCTTCGGCTACGCCGACGCCCAGGAGCGCAAGGGCTACCGCCTGCGCCTGAAGGGCACCGAGGCCGTGGACGCCGCGCTCGCCGGCCGCTCCGAGCCCTACCGCCGCCTCGACGCGGCGATCCTCGAGACGCTGATCCTGCGCGGCGCCCTCGGCATGAGCGAGGCCGACGTCGAGGCCAAGCGCGGCATCGCCTACACGGCCTCCGCCCAGGAGGCCGTCGCCGCCCTCGGCGAGCGCGCGGACGCGATCTTCTTGATGAGGCCCACCCCGGTCGACCAGGTGCGCGCGGTGGCCGCCGCCGGCGAGACGATGCCGCCGAAGAGCACCTACTTCTTCCCCAAGCTGCTCACGGGGCTCGTCTTCAATCCGCTGAGCTGAGCCGCCTGCGGCGCCGGGCGCCGGGTGAAGCCGTGGCGTCTGCGGCGGCGCACGCGTTGAGAGGGCGGCGAAGGAGGGGCTGACCCGGGCGCGGCCGCGTGCCCTGGGCGCGCGAGAGCGCGATTGTGTTGGATCAACCAACAGAACAGCGAGGTCGCGAGATCGCCGAACTCGACCTCACGGTTCTACTCGATTACTGAGCAGAACCGCGAGCTCGCGCGCGCCTGCGCGCCCGCCGCAAGCCCCCGCGCCACCGCCGCCACCCGGGGCATCGCCGGCGCCCCCGGGGTTTCCACCTCCCAAACGACAAAAGGAGCCCCTGCCCCAGGAGGCCAAGCGCGGCGATCGCGTCGAGTGGACCTTCCGCGGCCGCAAGGTCGTGGGCACGGTCCGCCGCAAGATCACGAAGCGCACCGAGATCGACGGCCGCGTCGTCGCCGGCAGCCCGGACAACCCGCGCTACCTCGTGCGCAGCGAGCGCTCCGGCAGGGAGACCACGCGGCGCGCGGCCGCCCTGCGCCGCGTGGGCTGACCCGCGCGGCGCCCGCGGGCGCGGCCCGCTAGGTTCCGGGCGTGGTCAGGATCTACACGGGCAAGGGCGACGACGGCACGACCTCGCTCTGGTACGGCGGTCGCGTCCCCAAGTCCGACCCGCGCACCGAGGCCTACGGGTCGCTCGACGAGGCGAACGCGGCGCTCGGCGTCGCCCGGTCGCTCTGCGGGCCCGACGAGGCCGAGCTCGCCGCCGACATCCTGCGCGTCCAGCGCGAGCTCTTCGTGGCGGGCGCCGAGCTCGCCACGGCACCCGAGGCCGCCGGGCGGCTGGAGGACGGCGTGAGCCGCGTCACGCCCGAGATGGCGGCGGCGCTCGAGCCGCTGATCGACAAGTACGTGAGCCGCGTCGAGCTGCCCCCGAAGTTCATCCTGCCCGGGGGGACGACGCTCTCGGCGCAGCTCGACGTCGCGCGCACGGCGATCCGGCGCGCCGAGCGCCGCACGGTCGAGCTCAAGGACGCCGGCGAGCTCGCGTCGGATGCCATCCTCGTGTACTTGAACCGCGCCTCCGACCTCGCGTTCGCGATGGCGCGCTACACCGACACCGACGATCCCGAAGTGTTCGAGGGCCGAGGAGGCTGATCAGATGGCGACGGTCATCGCCCGCAGGCGCAAGGGCTACACGCACGACATCGAGATCGAAGGCGGCCACAGGCTCGTTGCCGACGAGCCGGAGGACAAGGGCGGCAACGACGAGGGGCCGTCCCCGACGCGGATCCTCGCCGCGGCGCTGGCGAGCTGCACGGCGATCACGGTCGAGATGTACGCCGATCGCAAGGGCTGGGACGTGGGCGACCTGAGCGTCGAGGTCGACACGACCTACGAGGGCCCGGTCCCGGTGCGCTTCGAGGTGACCATGCACTGCAGCAGCGAGCTGGACGACGAGCAGCGCGAGCGCCTGCGCGTCATCGCCGGCAAGTGCCCCGTTCACAAGGCGCTAGCCGGCGAGACTGGGGTGGAGATCGTCGACTGCGTCGTCACCGGGTGACGTGGACCTGGGCCTCGACGGCAAGCGCTGCCTGATCACCGGCGCCGGCCGCGGGATCGGCCGCGCCGTCGCCGTGCGCCTGGCCGCGGCGGGAGGCCACGTGCTGCTCACCTCGCGCTCCGCGGACGAGCTCGCCGAGGCGCGCGCCGAGTGCGAAGCGGCGGGCGGGCGCGCCGCGACGCTCGCCGCCGACGTCACCGACCCCGCCACGCCCGCGCGGCTGGTCGAGGCTTCGCGCGCGGAGCTCGGCGGCGACCCGGACGTGCTCGTCAACAACGCCGGCGCCGCCCGCTGGCGCCCGCTCGAGGATGTCCCCGAGGAGGACTGGTACGCGGCCTGGGAGCTCAACGTGATGGCGCCGCTGCGGCTGATGCGCGCCGTGATCCCGGGGATGCGCGATCGCCGCTGGGGCCGCATCGTGAACGTCTCCTCGACGGCGGGCAAGCGCCCCTCGGCGAACATGCCCGAGTACTCCGTGGCGAAGGCCGCGGAGCTCTCGCTCTCGCGCCTCTTCGCCGACCGCTACGCGCCCGACGGCGTGCTCGTCAACGCCGTCTGCCCGGGCCCGACCACCTCGCCGATGTGGGTCGCCGAGGGCGGCCTCGCCGACCAGTCCCGGGAGCTCGCCGGGATGGAAAGCCGCGAGGAGGCGCTCGCTGCGGCGGGCGCCAAGCGCCCGATCGGCCGGCTCGCCGAGCCCGGCGAGATCGCCGACGTGATCGTCTTCCTGTGCTCCGAGCGCGCCTCGTACGTGGCCGGCGCCGCCTGGGGCGCGGACGGCGGTACGGTGCCGGTCATCATCTGAGCGTGGCCCGCGCGACCGAACCTGAGCTGGAGCCCCTACGCCGGGTGCTCCTCGACCCCGACGAGGCCTTCGCCATGGGGGCCCAGGGCGGCCGCGTGGACGCGGCGGTCCTCGTGCCGATCTACGGCTGGGACGCGGACCCCGGCCTCGTCTTCACGGAGCGCCGCCACGACCTGCGGCGGCACGCGGGCGAGGTCTCGTTCCCGGGCGGGCGCCGCGACCCTGGCGAGACCTTCGTCGAGACCGCCCTGCGCGAGGCCGAGGAGGAGATCGGCCTGGACCCCGGCGACGTGCGGGTCGTCGGCGCGCTGCCGCCGATCGGCACCTTCGTGACCAACTTCAAGATCCACCCGGTAGTGGGGGTGATCGGCGGCGAGCTGAGCTTCCGGCCCAACCCGGCGGAGGTCGCGACCGTGCTCGCCTTCCAGATCGAGGCGCTGCGCGCGGGGTTCGCGATGCGCCGCCTGGTGCGCCGGGGCGTCCCGATCAGGACCCCGACCTACGCGGTCAGCGAGCACGTGATCTGGGGCGCCACGGCCCGCATCCTCGGCGAGCTCCTGGAGCGCCTAGAAGCGCTCGGCCCGGCCGCCCCCGGCTCCCTTGCCGAGGGCGAACCGGGCCGTTCGCGCACAGGGTGAGGGACCCTTAGACGTTCTTCTCGATCGGCACGTCGACGAGGTTGCCCCACTCGGTCCACGAGCCGTCGTAGTTCTTGACGTTGTCGTGGCCGAGGAGCTCGTGCAGCACGAACCAGGTGTGCGCCGAGCGCTCGCCGATGCGGCAGTAGGCGATCACCGGGTCCTGGCCGTTCAGGACGCCCTTCTCGGAGTAGAGCTCGCGGAGCTCATCCGCGGACTTGAAGGTGCCGTCCTCGTTCACGGCCTGCGCCCACGGCACCGACGCGGCGCCGGGGATGTGGCCGGAGCGCTGCGCGCCCTCCTGCTCGTAGCCCGGCATCGCGATCAGCTCGCCCGAGTACTCCTGCGGGCTGCGGACGTCGACCAGGCGGGTGTTGCCGCCCTCGAGCGCGGCGAGGACCTCGTCGCGGCGCGCGCGGATGGCGGGGTCGCCCTCCTTCGCGACGAAGGTCGCCTCGGGGTAGGACGGCGCCTCGGTCTCGGTCGGCCGGCCCTCGGCGATCCACTTGTCGCGCGGGCCGTTGATCAGCTTGACCTTGTCGTGGCCGTAATAGCGGAAGTACCAGTACGTGTAGGCGGCGAACCAGTTGTTGCGGTCGCCGTAGAGCACCACGGTGTGGTCGTTCGAGATCCCGCGGCTGCCCATCAGCTTCCCGAACTCCTCAGCCGAGAGGAAGTCGCGCTTGACCTGGTCCTGAAGATCGGCCTTCCAGTCGAAGCCGATCGCGCCGGGGATGTGCCCCTCGGCGTACAGGGCGGGGTTCTCGTCGACCTCGACGATGCGGATCGAGTCGTCGTTCAGGTGCTCGGCGACCCAATCGGTCGATACGAGAACGTCCTTTGCGTAGTCCGACATGCCGGTGGTTTCCCTCCTAATTGACCTAATTCGGATCAGATTTTAACTGTTTACGCTCCGCGGCGCGAGCCGCGCGCTCGCTCGATGTGGCGCAGGCGCAACCGGCCGGCGTTAGGGTTGGCCCAGGGTTATGGCGGAGGAGCGCAAGAGCTCGACGTCGCGGTCTCGCGGCGCCTCGACGCGCAAGACGACGACCCGATCGAACGCGTCCGGCAAGGCGAGCGCCAAAAAGAAGACGACGGCCGCGTCGAAGTCGAAGTCGTCCGCCGCCAAGGCGACCGCGGCGGCGAAGAGCACCGCCAAGGGCGCCGCGGCGAAGACGGCGAAGGCCTCCTCGAAGAGCGCGACGGCGAAGAGCACGGCCGCGAAGCGCTCCACGACGACCAAGAAGGCCGAGACGGCCAAGGCGGAATCCAAGACCGCCGCCAAGGCCGCCAAGAAGGCCGCGAGCGCGAAGAAGCCGGCCGCGAAGGCGGCGAGCGCGAAGACCTCGGCTGGGGCGGGGAAGAAGGCCGCCGCGACCAAGAAGGCGGCCCCGGCGAAGAAGGCCGCCGCAAAGAGCTCGGCGACCACCAAGCGGACCGCCGCCAAGGCGCCCACCGCCGCGAAGGCCACCTCGACCCGCAAGCGCTCGACCGCCAGGGCCTCTGCTTCCGGGCGGGCCTCCTCTTCGGCCAAGTCCGCAACCTCCACGAAAGCCACCGCCGCGAAGGCCGCCGCCGGCGAGGCCCCCACAGCCGCAGCCGAGCGCGCCGCGACGCCTGCCGCAGCCACGGGCCGCGGGCCGGCTCGCCCGGCCCCGTCGGCGCGGCGCTTCAGCGACGTCGACGCGCTCGGCCAGGACAAGCGCCGGCAGGTCGTCGGGCGCAGCTACGGCCCCAGCCTCGCGAAGCAGGTGACGCTCTACGGCGCCTTCCTCGCCGTGCTCGCCGCGCTGGTCATCGGCGGCAAGCTCCTCGCCGACGAGCTCGACGCGCCGCCTGCGGAGTACCCGGACCGCGCCGTCTGGCAGGGGAACTCGATTGAGCCCGCGCCGATCGACTTCCCGCGCAACGGCGACCGCTAGCGTCAGCTGATGCTGACCGTGTAGGTCTCAGTGAAGAAGTCGGTCGCATCCGGCCCCTGCTCGCGCATCCCGTATGAAGACGCCTTGCAGCCCCCGAAGGGAGCGTGCAGGTCGACCCCGGCAGTCGACTGGTTCACGCGCACCATGCCGGTATCAACCCGGTCCGCGAAATCGAGCGCCCGGTCCAGGTTCTGAGTGAAGATCGCGGCTGTGAGCCCGTACTCGGCGTCGTTGACGACCTCGAGCGCTTCATCGGCGTCGGCAGCCTCAAGCACAGCCAGCACCGGAGCGAAAATCTCCTCCTGCGCCACCGGGTCCTGCGAGGAGGCCACCCGCATCACGACGGGCTGCATCAACGTGCCGCCAGCGCCCCCCACAGCGGGGCGCCCCCCGGAGACACCTACCAGCGGCTCGGCACCGCGACCGCAGGCCTCCTCCACCGCTGAACTCGCTCGCTCGGCTGCCGCGGCCGTGATCATCGGCCCCACCACCGTTGCTCCGTCAGCGGGGTCGCCGACCGGCTGGGCTCGTACCGCATCCACAAGCAAAGGCAGGAACTCGGCCACCACCGGCGCCTCCACGATCACCCGGCTGGTGGCTGTGCACTTCTGCCCCGCGTAGCCCATCGCTGCGTGGGCGATGGTCTTGGCAGCCTGCCCCAGATCCGCATCGGCAAGCACGATTGAGGCGTTCTTGCCCCCCATCTCGGCCTGCACGGGCGCGCCTCGGCCGGCCGCCGCGGCCACAACCCGGCTTCCGACACCTGCGCTACCGGTGAACGAGATCACGCCAATTCGTTCGTCGGCGACCAGCGCCTCGCCGACCTCGGCGTCGCCGTATACGACGCTCGCCACGCCCGGCGGCAGGCACTCCTCGAAGATGCGGGCAAGTTGCCGGCCAACCCCGATCGCTTCGGGGCTCACCTTCAGCACGACGCTGTTGCCTGCGGCTAGCGCCGGAGCCGCCTTCCACAGAGGGATCGCCAGAGGGAAGTTCCATGGAGTGATGAGTCCTGCCACCCCGATAGGCCGTCGCCGCACCATCACCAATCGCGAAGGGGCGTTCGCCGGGATCGCGGTCCCCTCAGGCGCCAGCGCGGCCTGAGCGTGGTAGCGGGCGATGGCGCCGGCGCGTGCCACCTCACCCTTCGCCTCTGCGATCGGCTTGCCCACCTCGCGCATGATCAAGCGAGCCAGCGAATCGGCTGCGGCGTCGATGTGATCGGCCAGGCGGTCGAGCGCGGCAGCCCGCGCCGCCCCGCCACTCGCCGCCCACTCCGCCTGGGCCTCGGCCGCCTGCGCGATCGTCTCGCTCAGCGCGTCGATGGGCGTCGGCTCGATCTCAAGAACAACGTCGGTCGGATCCCACGGATTAATGGACTTCATCTTCCCCCTGCTTACTTGCGTGCGTGACAGTGCGTCCTTCGCCCGACTTTGTGACGCTCAGGTGCTGCCGCAGCCAGAACTCGCCCTCCATCAGATCCCGGACGGTCGCGGCTCGAATCAGGCTTGGGTTGCGCGCGACCAAGGCGTCGTAGATCGCGCGATGGATGCGCGCCGAGCGCTCAAGCTCCGTCTTGTCGAGGATCGAGTACCAGAGCCGCCCGGCGAGCGTCCGGCTCGTCACACCCTTGGTCACCTCAACCAGCACCGAGTTGCTGCAGTACTCGAGCGGGATCGCGTGGAACTCGATTTCGGCCTCGGCAAACTCCTCGGCGGTCTTCGCCCGCTCCATTCGTCGCAAGCAGAGCTCCATCCGATCGAGTCCGTCATCGTCGATCGCAGCCGCCGCCATCGCGTAGGCCTCGGGCTCAAGTATCCGGCGCACCTCGTAGAGCTCGAGGATCGACTCCTCCTCGAGGAGCTCGGTGACAAAGCTCATGGCTCCACCCAACAGACCCGGATCCAGGTCGGACACATATGTGCCGTCACCCTGCCGCACATCGAGAACACCGAACTCGTCGAGCACCCGCACCGCCTCCCGCAGTGACCCACGGGAGACCCCGAGCCGGTCGGCTAGCTCGGCTTCGGCGGGCAGCCTGTCGCCCGGCGCGAGCTCGCCGTCGGTGATCATCGATTTGATCTTGCGTATCGCGAGGGTCGTGGCAGGAACCGCGGTGCCCTTGTCGCCTTCCTCTTCGCTCATGACTCCTCCGTCGCCCCAGTAGCCACCGATTCCGGCACCTGCTCGACGGGATCGAGGAACCCGATGCCGTACTTGGGCAGCACGTAGTCGTCGAAGACATCCCGGCAAGCCGGCGAGCAGAATGTGACCGTGCGCCCCTCGCGCTCGGCGGCTAGCCCGCCGCCGGTCACCACCTTGCCGCAGGCGCCGCAGAACGGCATGTCCAGGACGTCGCGGTATTCAGTCTTCATCGCTCGCACCCCCTCTCAACAGATTCGTGGCATCCGTGTCCACGGCTCCATCCTCAGTCAGCGCCACGGCGTAGACCTCGCGGGCGGTTAGCTCGTCGATCAGGCCCTCGGCGACGTCCTCGGCGACGAGTTCTGGATCCCGCTCGCGCGGTGGGCCGTAACCACCCCCGCTCGGCATGATGAAGAGGATCTCGTCGCCCTCCGCTAGGAGCAGGTTGGCGAATTTGCCCGGCGACACCGCGCCGTACCGCTCGCAGGCGGTTCGCCACTCGGACTCGCCCCGCCCCCGGAAGCCCAGGACCGTGTTGGCGCCGTCCTCACCGCCGCGCAGCCCCCACGGCCGCTCGATGTGGCGGTTCGTCGAGGAACTCACGTACACGCCATCGCGCAGAATCCTCATGACCCGCTTCGAGCCGAAACCGCCGCGATGGCGGCCGTGGCCAACCCGCCCCTCGGCCAGCTCGTACTGGAGCGTGAGAATCGGATAGCGGGTTTCTGCGACCTCGATGGGCGTGTTTGGGCAGTTGCCGTTCTTGGTGAACTGGACGTCGTTGCCGTCGGCGTCCTCCCAGCCGCCCCAGCCGACGCCCTCCAGATGCAGGTACGCGAACGGCCGACCGGTCTCCGCGTCCACCCCGCCGAATCCCAGCGTGCCCGATGTGGCCCCATCGGAGGCGGGCACCCGGTCCGAGAACTGCCCGATCGCCTTGAGGATCGTGTCAACCGTCGTCGGGTGGCTCTCGGTGTTTCCGCCCACCGTCGGCGCCGGGAAGCGCGCGTTCATCAGTGTCCCCGGCCGGGTCACCACGTGGATCGGCCGATAGCACCCCTGGTTGTAGGCGATGTCGCGCTCGCAGATCTGGAGCACCGCGTTGTAAGCGGAGGATGCAGTGGTGCCGAAGGTCTGGTTCCCGGGGCCCAGGCACTGCGGGTCGGATCCGGAGAAGTCCACGATCAGCTCGTCGCCCTGGACGCGGACGATGACGTCGATCAGCCACTTGCGGTTGGGTACGACGCCATCGTCTTCGATGTACGACTGGGCGTGGTACTCGCCATCAGGCCAGGAACGGATCTCGGCCCGCATGAGTTCTTCCGAGATGTCCTTGATCTCTCGGCACGCCTCTACGAACGTGTCGCGCCCGTAGCGCCTGACCACCTCAGCGACCCGCTCGCCAGCGAGAAGGAGTGAGCCCCGCATGGCGAGCAGGTCGCCGTAGGTGTGGTCTGGCATCCGCACATTCGACAGGAGGATCCGGAACGGCTCGGGAGCCTCTTTTCCGGCGACGAAAAGCTTGATCGGGGGGATCCTGATGCCCTCCTGGAACACGTTGCGGTGATTGCCGAAGGCGGCGGGGACCATCCCGCCGACATCGGTCATGTGAGCGATGTTCGCCGAGTAGGCGACGATCTCGTCCCCGTCGAAGTGGGGCATGATCAGCACGAACTCGGGCAGGTGGCAGTTACCCCGGTAGGGATCGTTGGTGAACACAACGTCCCCCGGCCGCAGGTTCTCGACCCCCACCTCCCGGACCGCCGCCGGCACGACGTGGACGGTCGAACCGATCTGCGACGGCACGAAGGGCGCCTGGGCGACCATCTCAAGGTCCCGGTCGAAGAGAACGCACGAAAAGTCGAGCGCCTCGTTGAACATCGGCGAGTAGCTCGTGCGCATCATCGCCAGCCCCATTTCCTCGCAGGTGGTGATGAGGTGGTTGCGGATGATCTCGAGCGTGAACGGATCGACCGCCCGCGCACCGCTTTGCTGCATCGTCATCGTGATTCCTCTGACTCGAACTCGATCAGCAGGTTCCCCAGCTCGTCGACAGTCGCGCGGCTACCCGGGGTGAGCACCGTCGTAGAGTCGCGCTGACCAACGATCGCCGGGCCCTCGATCTCGGCGCCCGCGCCCAGGTCGTCGCGCCAGTACAGCGGGACCTCGATCCGGCCTTCGTCCGGGTCGAACGAGACCGGGGCCCGGCCCACCGCGGAGACTGAGCCAGCCGCTGGCAAGGCCGGGAGCTCCGGCAGGCTCCCCACCTTCACAGCGGCAATCCTGAAGGTCAGAAACTCCAGCTCAGCCCCCTCGATCGAGTAGCCGTAGACCCGCTCGTGTTCGCGCTCGAACGCGGTCGCGATCGTCACGCCCTCTTCCGAGCCGGCGCACTCGGCGCCCTGGCGGGCCATCTCGTAGAACTCGATGCCGACGTACTTCGGCACGACGGCGATCTCGATGTCCTCGCCGCCACCGTCTCCACCCGACGCCTCGCCGTCATCGCCGTCCGAGCCACACGCCGCGAGTGGCAGCGCGCCGGCGAGGCCGAGCAGACCTAACACCAACAGTTTTTTCATTGCACACTCCTCATTCATTCCTCCCAGTACGCACCCTCAGTGACACGTAGGTTCGTTCCTACCCCTGATTCACACCTCCCCTGAAAGTCGCCGGCGGCGCAGGCCATCCCATGCGACGGCGGCCCAGATAACCGCGCCGATGATGATCGTCTGGTAGAAGACGTTGATGTCCAACAGCACCGATCCGTTGCGGATCAGTGCGATGAGGAAGGCCCCGATGAGCGTCCCCACGACGGTCCCGCGGCCACCGAACAGGCTCGCGCCGCCGATGACCGCAGCCGCGATCACGTCGAGTTCGAGGCCCACTCCGTACGAGGGCTGGCCCGAGTTCACTCGGGAGGCAGCAATTAGGCCGCCCAGCCCGGCAAGCGCGCCGCACACCACGTACACGCCGATGAGCACGGCCCGTACCGGGACGCCGGAGAGCTTGGCGGCCTCCTCGTTCGAGCCGATCGCGTAGGCGTGGCGGCCGAACCGGGTGCGGGTGAGCGTGAGGTGGATGACGATCGCCACCGCGACCGTGATCAGGATCGGCACGGGGATCGTCAGGAGCTCGCCTTGGCCCAGCCAGCGAAACTCCGGCGGCACGCCCGACACCGCGACCGCATCCGTCGTGATGTTCGCCATGCCGCGGGCGACGCTCATCGTGCCCAGCGTCGCGATGAACGGGGTGATCAGCGCGACGGTGATCATGAAGCCGCTGATCAGCCCGCAAACCGCGCCCACGGCCATGCCGGCGACGATCGCGATGGGGATCGCGACGTGGGAGTCGACCATGAGCAGGGTCGCCACCACGCCCGCCAAGGCGGCCACCGCGCCAACTGAGAGGTCGATCCCCGCAGTGATGATCACCATGGTCATCCCCATGGCGACGATCGCGGTCACTGCTGTCTGCGTACCGACGTTGAGGAGGTTGTGGGAGGTGAGGAAGTTGTCGGACGCAAACGTCAGATAAATGAACAGAACGATCAGCGCGCCAGCCGCGGCGAGCTGGGAGATGACCTCCGAAAACTTCGCCTTCATCTGCTCCGTGCGGGGAGCCCCGCTGCCGCTCTGGACGGTGGTCATGCCGTCACCTCCGCCCCGGCAGCCATCGCGATGATCCGCTCTTCACTGAATTCCTCTCGTGTCACTTCTCCCACTGTCCGCCCCTCGGCCATTACGTAAATGCGGTCACACAAAGTCAGGAGCTCGGGCAGGTAGGAACTGACCACGACGATCGCCTTGCCTGCCTCCGCCAGCTCCACGATCTGGCTGAAGATCTGCGCCTTCGTCCCGACGTCCACTCCGCGCGCCGGCTCGTCGAGCAACAGGACCTTCGCGTCGGCGCGCAGCCAACGGGCCAGCATCACCTTCTGCTGGTTGCCGCCTGACAAGGCCCGAACGCGGCTGCGCAGCGAGGGGGTCTTGATCTCGAGTCGGCGACACAGCGCCGACACGACCTCACGCTCTCGCCTGAAGTCGAGCACGCCCCCTGCCAGGGCCGGCGGCGACCCCATGGTCACGTTCTCCTGGACGCTGAGCCCGAGCGCCAGCCCGTCACCCTTGCGGTCCTCGGTCAGGTACCCGATCCCGAGCTGGATCGCCTGCCGCGGGCTGCGGATCCTGACCGACCGGCCGTCGATCTCGATCTCGCCCGAAGTGGCAGGATCGGCGCCGAAGATCGCCCTGCAGAGCTCCGTCCTGCCCGCACCCACGAGCCCGGCCAGGCCGACGATCTCGCCATAGCGCACCTCCAGGCTGCCGGCCTTGAGACGACTCCGCGCCGCAAGGCCGGTGACCTTCAGGGCCACATCCCCGCGTTCCGCGGCGGAGGCATACTCCTGGCCGCTCACGTCGCGGCCGACCATGAGCTTCACAAGGGTCGGCTCGTCGATCTCGTCGACGCCGTACGTCCCCACGGTCTTGCCGGAACGCATGACCGTGATCCGGTCGCCGATCTTGAAGATCTCGTCGAGCCGGTGCGAGATGTAGAGGATCGCGATCCCCTGGCTCGTGAGCGAACGGATCACCTCGAACAGACGAGCGATCTCGGGCTCGCTCAGGGTCGCGGTCGGCTCGTCGAGGATCAGCAGGTGAATTCCGTCGTCAAGCGCCTTGGCGATCTCGACGAGCTGGAGTTGCGCAACCGAGAGCCTCCTGAGCGGCGTGGACGGGTCGATGTCCAGCCCGACCTTCGCGAGTTTCTCCCTCGCCATCCGGCGCTGGGCGGCGCGGTCGATCCAGCCGAACCGACCGGGCTCCTGACCCAGGGTCAGGTTCTCCGCAACGGTTAGGTGTGGCGCGAGCGCGAACTCCTGATGGACCATCGCGACGCCGCTACGCCGAGCGGCTCGCGGCGAGGGATCCTGAACCGGCTCCCCGCGGATCTCGATCGTGCCGGAGTCGGCGTGGATCGACTGGGCGATCAGACGCATCAAGGTCGACTTGCCGGCTCCGTTCTCGCCGGCAACGACGTGGACCTCGCCGTCGTGGACGGTCAGATCGACGCCCTCGACTGCCACGACGCCGAAGTAGGACTTGCAGACCGACTCCAGGCAAAGGCAGACAGGGCGCCGCCCCCCACGAAAACGATCAGAGGAATCCGACGAAAGATCGGATGAGTGTAGGTATCGCCGAGCCACAACCTCTCCCAAAATCCCCGATTAGATGGCGTTCGATGGCCCGGCACCCTACAAGTCCTCTGATCTTTTTGTCAAGCATCTGATGTTTCGGCGCGCGGGAGGCCGCTCTTCGCGACTGAAATGCCAGCGCCTGCGCACCTGACGCGACGCACAAACGCAGCGCCTTCGGAAAGAACCGTTCGCTGCGTCAGCGGGAGATCGCAGCCAGCACCGCGTCGTACGCGGCCTGCGTCCACGCCTCGTGGTCGGCGGGGTCGGCCTCGATGAGCGCGAACGGGATCCGCCACGTGGCCTGCGCCCGCTCCACGAGCGCGCGCCCCGCGACTAGGTGCTCGGCCGCGACGCTGCCGACGGCCTCGTAGACGAAGCCTCGCACGGGCGTGTCGACGAGCTTCTCCAGGATGCGCTCGAGGCGCCCCGAGTGCAGGGCCGCGACGGCCTCCTCGTCCCCCCGCGCCGAGGCGAGCGCCCACACGACGACGCTCACGTCGTCGAGCTGCTCGTAGATCGTGCCGACACGGTCGGGGTCGGCGACCACGGCCTCGATGCCGCTCGCCTCGATCTCGGCCACCGTGCCGGGGTCGCGGGTCGTGCCGCGCACCTGCCAGCCGTCGGCGATCAGGCGCTGGCCGAGCGCCCGCCCGCGGCAGCCGCAGCCCACGATGAGCACCCTCGCCATCGCCCGCCCCTCAGCTCCCCTGCCCGCCGCCGGAGCGCCCGCGCGGCAGCCGGGCGCGCTCGCGCACGGCCTCGTCCTCGCGCGCCATGCGCTCGGCATCCTCCACGGTCAGCTCCGGCGCGCCGCGGCGGCGGCGGTACTCGTTCTGCGCGTCGATCATCTGCTGCACGTCCTGCTGCTCGAGCTCGGCCTCGGTCGCGAGCGAGCGCGTCGGCCGCCAGTCAAGCAGGTCGGCCCCCGAGCCGGGATAAGCGCGCCCGACGAGCGCCAGGGCGACCACGAGCAGCGCGACGCTTCCGAAGGAGAGCAGGACGAACTCCATGTGCTACGCGCCTACCTTACGGCCGCGGCAGCCCGCGGCGACGCGCGCCTAGCCGCGGAGCTCGAGGTTGTTGAGCACCGCCTGGGCCTCGAGCAGCGCGACGCCGGGGTTCCCGCCCCGCGTGAAGACCTCGACCAGGTACGCCCTCTTGTCGCCGCGAGCGGTGATCACCATGATCCCGACCTTCCCGCCGCCGTCGGGCCTGCGCGCGGCGATCGCCGCGGTGCGCGCCTTGCGCCCGCCGAGCTCCCCTCGGGACGCCTCGACGACTTTGACGCCGCGGTATTGCGCGTCCACGGCCTCGATCGCGTGCTCGTGGATCTCCGCCACGCGCTCGGCGGGCCCCGGCGCAGTGACGACCACCGCCGCGTCGCGCCGCTTGCTGCGCATCGTGAGCACGCCGGCGCGGCGCTTGGCGCGCCAGCCAGGCGGCAGCTGCCGGACCGCGACCCGGAGCTTGCGGTCGACCTCCTCGGGAGGCCGGTTCGCGGCCGGGGAGGCCTTGGCCTCGGCAGGGGCGGACGCGGGCTCGCCCCCTCCCCCGCCGTCGCCACCTCGCCCGCCCCCCGCATCGCGGATCAGCAGCGTCACGGGGACCGCGACGAAGAGCGCGACGACGACCATGAGGACGACGCGCCGCTTCCAGATGGTTGCCTGATCGACTGGCATCGGATGGAGCTTCGCCGACGGCAACGGGGCGGGCGCCGCCCGGCGCCCGCCCCGTGCTTCGAGCGATCCTGTCTCTAGCTGCGCGCCGAGCGCCTGCGGCGGTCGGCAAGCGCCATGAGGCCGAGCCCGGCCACGATCACCGCGAACCCGACCAGGCCCATGGTCGCCATGTCGGCGCCGGTGAACGGCAGCTCGCCGGCTCCGGGGCTCTTGGCCGAAGGGCCGCCCGAGCCCGGGCCGCCGTCATCGCCGCGGTCGCCGCCACCGGGACCGGGGTTGTCGTCCTCGTCGTCGCGGTCGTCGCGGTCGTTGTCGTCCTCGTCGTCGTCGTCATCGGGCGGCTGAGGAGCGGGCGCGACCGCGAGCGACTCGGCCGACGTGCCCTCGACGCTGGCGAGCGGCGTGCCGAGCAGCTGGCTGAGCAACGCCAGCACGTCGAGCTGCAGCGCCTTGCGGACGTTGTAGGGGGCGTCCGCCTGGGCGCCGTTGGTGTCGTCGCCGTTGCAGACGCCGCTGACCAGGTCGAGCAGGCTGAACTCGTCGTCCACGGCCGACCCGTCACAGCCCAGCAGGTTGAGCAGATCGATGCCGGCGAGGTTGACGACCTGGGAGCTCGCCTCGACCTGCGGCTGCTCGCCGCGGCAGGCGGTCGACGTCGAGCTCGCGTTCAGCGCGTCGACGTTCACCAGGGCGAGGAGGCCGAGCCCCGCGACCGTCGAGCCGCCGACGGCCGTCTGGCAGGTGCTGGTCTGGCTGATCGAGCCCTGCGACGAGAGCACCTGGGCGTTCACGAGCCCGCCGCCGATGTTCGCGCCGAGCGCCGTGAACGTGTTCGTGGACCCGTCCTCCGTGGTCGTCGACTCGAAGTCCAGCGCGTTCAGGCAGACGTTGTTGCCGGTCGCCTGGCAGACCTGGTCGAGCAGGTCGTTGATCGGCTGCAACGGGCTGGTCTGCGACTCGCCCTCGTCCGTCTCGACCTCGATCAGGTTGAGGCCGAGGGCCGAGACGATGGTGAGCTTGCCGTGGTAGTTCCCGGCGTCGTCCTGCCAGCCGATCGCGTCGCCGACCACGACGTCGTCAGGGCCGGGCGTGAGCGGGAGCTCGAGGTTGACGCCGAGCGCCTTGCCCTGCCCGTGCGGCTGCGTGGTGCTGAGCGCCGGCTCGGTGCTCGCCGCCTGAGGCGTGGGGGTCGCCGCCGCGGGGGCCGGCGCGGGATCCGCCTGCGGGGTCGCCGGGGCAGCGAGGCCGCCGCCAGCGCCCGAGCCGCCCGAGCCGCCGGCGCCGCCGCCGAGCAGGCCGCCCACGGTCTGGTTGACCGTCTGGGTGAGCTTGTTCAGCAGGTCGGTTACCGGATTAGCGCTCGCCGCCGAGGGGGCCACGAGCAACGCGGCCACGCACGCCGCCAGCGCCGCTGCGCCAAGCGTTCGAAGTCTTCCGGACACTGTGATCCTCCATGGTCTGATCGCTCGAATTGCCGACGCGAGCGTCCGTCCATGGACCCCATAACCGCCGTCCCAGGCCCGGCGCCATTCCGGTACCCCCCTCCGGAAGCCGCCGGTATGGCTGCGTCCCCGTGCAGGGTAACCCCATCGGACGTCGTCATGCGCGGGACCCCGATAACGTCGCAAGCATGCGCTCAGAACCGCTGGCGAGCGTCGACGGCCGCATCACCCCCACCGCCGAGGCGGTGATCCCGCTCGCGGACGACGGCCTCTACCGCGGCGACGGCGCCTTCGAGGTCATCCGGCTCTACGGCGGCAGGCCCTTCGCGCTGGCCGAGCACCTCGAGCGTCTCGCGCGCTCGGCGGCGGCGATCGAGCTCGCCTACGACGGCGAGGCGCTGCACCGGGAGCTCGACGCGCTGCTCGCCCGGCACGGCGACGAGGACGCCATCGTCCGCGTGCTGGTCACGCGCGGCGGGCGCCGGATCGCTGTCACCGAGCCCCTGCCCGCCTACGGCGAGTCCACGACCGTGGCCAGCGTGACCTACAGGACGACCGTGGTCCTCGACGGGGTGAAGTCGCTGAGCTACGCGGCGAACATGCACGCGACGCGGATCGCCCGCGCGCGCGGCGCCGACGAGGCGTTGTTCGTCTCGCCCGAGGGCACGGTGCTCGAGCCGCCCACCTCGTCGATCTTCTGGGCCACGCCGGAGGGGGTGCTGCGCACGCCGTCGCTCGACAACCCGATCCTGGACTCGATCACCCGGCGACACATCATGCGCGCGGTCGAGGTCGAGGAGGGCACGTTCCACATCGACGACCTGCGGGGCGCGAGCGAGGCCTTCCTGGCCTCCACCACC
>Ga0207864_1001944_pt1 | contig 20968 bp, 18 predicted proteins | sample HigsolmetaAR202D_FD_184834 | JGI IMG/M metagenome (GOLD analysis project Ga0207864, IMG submission 184834) | Ionic liquid and high solid enriched microbial communities from the Joint BioEnergy Institute, USA - AR20-2-D (SPAdes) (version 2) ... | reverse complement strand
CGAGCCGCTCGGCGAACAGCGCGTCGTAGCGGTCGATGTCCTCGCGCCGCCCGCACAGCGCCACGCGCCCCGCCCAGTAGGCGTCGTCGAGGTCGCGGGGGCCGAGCGCCGCCAGCGCCGCGACGTAGGCGGCGACCCGGTCGCCGGTGGCGGCCACCCCCTGGCTGCGCAGCGCCCGCGCGAACGCGACGGCGTCGGCGAGCACGTCGCGGCCGGCGTCGCCGGCGTCGCCGCGGGGGGCGTCCTCGCGGGCGTCGCTCACGGCGTCTCCCGCACGATCGCGGCGAGGTCGAGGCCGGCGGCGCGCTGCTGGTCCTCGCGGTGCTTGAGGACCGCGCCGAGGGTGGCGGCGCCGGCGTCGGCGTCGAGCTCCTCGGCGCCGAGGGCGACCAGCGCGGCCGCCCAGTCGATCGTCTCGGCGACGCCGGGCGGCTTGACGAGGTCCTGCCGCCGCAGCGCGGCCACCGCGGTGGCGACCTGCGCGGCGAGGCGCTCGCCGGCCTCGGGGACGCGGCGGCGCACGATGGCGACCTCGCGCTCGAAGTCGGGGTGGTCGAGCCAGTGGTAGAAGCAGCGGCGCTTGAGCGCGTCGTGCACGTCGCGGGTGCGGTTGGAGGTGAGCACCACCGCCGGCGGCGTCTCCGCGCGGATCGTCCCCAGCTCGGGGACGGTGACCGTGAAGTCCGACAGGATCTCCAGCAGGAACGCCTCGAACTCGTCGTCGGCGCGGTCGACCTCGTCGATGAGCAGGACGCTCGGGCTCGTCTCCAGAGCGGCCAGCAGGGGGCGCGCCAGCAGGAAGCGACGGTCGTACAGCTCGTGCTCCAGGGTCGCCGGGTCGGTGCCGGGGGCGGCGGCCTCGACCGCGCGCAGGTGCAGCAGCTGCCGCGGGAAGTCCCAGTCGTAGAGCGCCTGCGCCGCGTCGATCCCCTCGTAGCACTGCAGGCGGATGAGCGGGGCGCCGAGCACGTCGGCCAGCACCGCCGCGACGGACGTCTTGCCGACCCCGGCCTCGCCCTCCAGGAACAGCGGACGTGACAGGCGCAGCGCCAGCCAGCACGCGGTCGCCAGGCCGCGGTCGGCCAGGTAGCCGCGCTCGGCGAAGCGCTGCGCCAGCACGTCGGGGTCCACCACGTCGGGTGGCAGCAGGCCCTCCGACGGCGACCCTGCGGCGGTCACGCGATCGCTGCTTCCAGGGCGCGACGGACCAGGACGCGCGCGAGGTGCGCGCGGTAGTCGGGCTGGGCGTCGAGGTCGGCAGGCGGGTCGGTGTCGTCTGCGGCGTGCTCGGCCGCCGCCGCCAGCGCCCCCGGCTCGGCCGCGGCGCCGGACAGCACCGCCTCCACGGCCCTGGCGCGGACCGGGGTGGTGCCCATGTTCGTCAGGCCCACCCGGGCCTCGGCGACCTGCCCGTCCTCGCGGCGCACCAGCGCGCAGGCGCCGACGATCGCCCACGACTGCGCCACGCGCGACAGCTTCTGGTAGTCGTGGCCCCAGCCCTGCGAGGTGAGCTTGGGCACGCGCACCTCGACCAGGACCTCGTCGGGCTCCAGCGCCGTCTGCAGGTAGTCGCGGAAGAAGTCCGTCGCGCGGATCGTGCGCCGCCCCCGCGGCCCGGCGGCGACGAGGCCGGCGTCCAGCGCCACGGCCACCGCCGGCAGGTCGGCGGCGGCGTCGCCGTGGGCCAGGGAGCCGCCGATCGTGCCGCGGTTGCGCACCTGCGGGTCGCCCACCTTGGCGGTGGCGTCCGCCAGCACGCGGCAGTGCTCGCGGATCAGCGGGTCGCGGATGACGTCGTGGTGGGTGGTGGCGGCGCCGATGACGAGGGCGTCGCCGTCGTCGCGGACGCCGCGCAGCTCGTCGATGCGGCCGACGTCGACCAGCAGGGCCGGGTCGGCCAGCCGCAGCTTCAGCAGCGGCAGGAGGCTGTGGCCGCCGGCGAGGACCTTGGCCTCGTCGCCGTGCTCGGCCAGCGCCGCGACGGCCTCGTCGACGCTGCCCGCGCGCACGTAGTCGAACGGCACCGGGATCACTGCTGACCTCCTTCCGGCGTCGCGGCGGCGCCCGACGGCGGTGTGCCGCCGCGCTCGCTCGCGGCCTGCTGGATGGCGCGCCACACCCGCTCCGGCGAGCACGGCATCGGCACGTCGGTGACGCCGAGGTGGCGCAGCGCGTCCACCACGGCGTTGACCACGGCCGGGGTCGACGCGATCGTGCCGGCCTCGCCGACCCCCTTGACGCCGAGCGGGTTGGTGGTCGCCGGCGTCTCCGTCCGGTCGGTGCGGATCTCCGGCAGGTCGGGTGCGGCGGGGACGTAGTAGTCGACCAGGGTGCCGCTGGTGAGGTTGCCCTCGGCGTCGTAGACCGCCTCCTCGTACAGCGCCTGGGCGATGCCCTGGGCGACGCCGCCGTGCACCTGGCCGTCGACGACGAGCGGGTTGATCACCTTGCCGACGTCGTCGACGGCGACGTAGTCGCGGATGCGGACGTGGCCGGTCTCGGTGTCGACCTCGACGGCGCACAGGTGCGTGCCGTGGGGGTAGCTGAACACCTCGGGGTCGAAGACGGCCTCGGCCGACAGGTTGGGCTCGAGGTCGGGCGGCAGGTCGTGCGCGGCGAACGCCGCGAAGGCCAGCTCCTGGATGGTCTTGGCCGCCTCCGGCGAGCCCTTCACCCGGAAGGTGCCGTGGTCGAACTCGATGTCGTCCTCGGCGGCCTCGAGCAGGTGCGCGGCGACGCGCTTGGCCTTGGCGATGACGCGCTCGGCGGCGCGCAGCACCGCCATGCCCCCCACCGCCAGGGAGCGGGAGCCGTAGGTGTCGAGGCCCCACGGCACGGTGGCCGTGTCGCCGTGGATGACCTCGACGTCGTCGTAGTCGACGCCGAGCGCGTCGGCGACGATCTGGCTGAAGGTGGTGGCGTGGCCCTGCCCGTGCGGCGAGGTGCCGGACAGCACCTCGACCTTGCCGGTGGGCAGGACCCGCACCGTGGCGGCCTCCCAGCCGCCGGCGGCGTAGCCCTTCTCCCCCAGCCAGCGGGACGGGGCCAGCCCGCACATCTCGGTGTAGGTGGAGATGCCGATGCCGAGCTGGACGCGGTCGCCGCGGGCGCGCCGCTCCGCCTGCTCGGCGCGCAGGGCGTCGTAGCCGAACAGCTCGGTGGCGCGGGCGGTGGCGGCCTCGTAGTCGCCGGAGTCGTACTCCAGCCCGACCACGGTGGTGTAGGGGAACTCGGTGATCCAGTTGCGCCGCCGCAGCTCCAGGGGGTCCACGCCGAGCTCGGCGGCGAGGTCGTCCATGATCCGCTCGATCGCGAAGGTCGCCTCGGGGCGCCCGGCACCGCGGTAGGCGTCGGTGGGCGTCTTGGTGGTGAACACGCCGCGGCAGCGGAAGTCGTGGGCCTGGAAGCGGTAGATCGCCGGGTACATGTAGCGGCCCAGCAGCGGCGTCGCGGGCGTGAGCAGGAACAGGTACGCCCCCATGTCGCAGAGCAGGTCGACGTCGAGGCCGAGGACCCTGCCGTCGCGGGTGGCGGCGATCGCGACGTCCTGGGTCATGCCGCGACCGTGGTGGGTGGCCTGGAAGTTCTCGCTGCGGGTCTCGGTCCACTTCACCGGGCGGCCGAGGCGCCGCGCCAGCGCCAGGCAGATCGCCTCCTCGGCGTAGATCTGCAGCTTCGACCCGAAGCCGCCGCCGACATCGGGGGCGATGACGCGCAGGTCCTTCTCGGGGATGCCGGTGATCAGCGACATGAAGATGCGCACGAAGTGCGGCACCTGCGTGGACGAGTGCATCGTGTAGCTGCCGGTGGCCGCCACCGGCTCCACCACCACCGAGCGCGGCTCCATGGCGTTGGGGATCAGCCGCTGCTGCACGTAGCGGCGGCGCACGACGACGTCGGCGTCGGCGAAGGCGGCCTCCGGGTCGCCGTGGGTCTCGTGGAAGTCGAAGGCGATGTTGGTGCCTTTGTCGGGGTGGACCAGCGTCTCGTCGCGGGCCGCCTCCTCGAGGTCGACCACCGCGGGCAGCGGCTCGTAGTCGACGTCGATGTGGTCGAGGGCGTCGGCGGCGCGGTAGCGGTCCTCGGCGACCACCACGGCGACGGCGTCGCCGACGTAGCGCACGGTGTCGACGGCCACGGGCCAGTGGTCGGGGGTCACGAGGTCGGGGGTGACCTGCCAGGCGCAGGGCAGGCCCATGGCCCACTCCTCGCGCAGGTCGGCGCCGCTGAAGGCGGCCACGACCCCGGGCTGCTCGCGCGCTGCCGACACGTCGACACGGGTCAGGCGCGCGTGGGCCACGGGGCTGCGCAGGATCGCCACCGACAGCAGCCCCGGCAGCTGCAGGTTGTCGGTCCAGCGGGTCTGGCCGGTGATGAGTCGGGCGTCCTCCTTGCGCAGGCGCGGGGCACCGACCTGGGCTTGCGGCGTGGTGGTGTCGGTCACGACTGCACCCCCTGGGTCGTGGCCAGCGCACCGGCGGCGCGGCGGACCGCGCGGACGATGTTCTGGTAGCCGGTGCAGCGGCACAGGTTGCCTTCGAGGCCCTCGCGGATCTCGCTGTCGGAGGGGTCGGGGTTCTCGGCCAGCAGCCCCGCGGCGGCCATGATCATGCCGGGCGTGCAGAAGCCGCACTGCAGCCCGTGCTCGGCGTGGAAGGCCTCCTGCAGCGGGTGGCGGCCGCGGCCGTCGCCGTCGGCCAGGCCCTCGATGGTGGTGATCGTGGCCCCGTCGGCCTGCACCGCCAGCAGCGTGCAGCTCTTCACGGGGGCCCCGTCGAGCAGGATCGTGCAGCTGCCGCAGCTGGACGTGTCGCACCCGATGGGGGTGCCTGTCTTGCCCAGACGCTCGCGCAGGTAGTGCACGAGCAGGAGGCGCGCTTCGACGTCGTCGCTGTGCGCCCTCCCGTCCACCGTCATGGTGATGCGTGGCATCCCTGCTCCTCCCGTCGGCTCTGTCGTGCAGCAGCCCCGCGTGGGCTGACCATGACACCCGCAGCGCCGCTTGTGAAGGCCCCGCGCCGCAAGCCGTGCCCGGACGGTGGCCGGGTCCCCCTATGCTGGGCCGTGATGCGAGACCAGCTCGGCCGCAGACTGCGGGACCTGCGCGTGTCGGTCACCGACCGCTGCAACTTCCGCTGCCCGTACTGCATGCCGCGGGAGCAGTTCGGTCCCGACTTCGCGTTCCTGGAGCGCTCCGAGCTGCTGACCTTCGAGGAGATCGCCCGGCTGGTGCGCGTGTTCGTGTCCGCCGGCGTCCGCAAGGTGCGCCTGACCGGCGGCGAGCCGCTCGTGCGCCGCGACGTCGAGGGCCTCGTGGCGATGATCGCGGCGATCGACGGCGTCGAGGACCTCGCGCTGACCACCAACGGCTCCCTGCTGACGCGCAAGGCGGCCGCCCTGGCCGCGGCGGGGCTGCGCCGCGTCACCGTCAGCCTCGACTCGGTGGACCCGACGGTGTTCCAGGCCATGAACGACGCCAAGGTGCCGCTGGAGCAGGTGCTCGACGGCATCGCCGCGGCCCGCGAGGCCGGCCTGCACCCGATCAAGCTCAACGCGGTGGTGCAGCGCGGCGTCAACGACGACGGCGTCGTGGAGCTGGCGGCCTTCGCCCGCGAGCACGGGCACACGCTGCGCTTCGTGGAGTACATGGACGTCGGCACCACCAACGGCTGGCGCCTCGACGACGTCGTGCCCGCCGCGGAGCTCGTCGCCCGCATCGACGCCACCTGGCCGCTGGAGCCGGTCGACCCCGGCTACCACGGGGAGGTCGCGCGCCGCTACCGCTACCGCGACGGCGCCGGCGAGGTCGGCTTCATCACGTCGGTGACCGAGCCGTTCTGCTCGTCGTGCACGCGCGCGCGGCTGTCGGCCAAGGGCGAGCTGTTCACGTGCCTGTTCGCAGCCGAGGGCACCGACCTGCGCGCCCTGCTGCGCGGCGGCGCCGACGACGAGACCCTGCTGGCAGCCATCCGCGGCGTGTGGAGCGCGCGCCGCGACCGCTACTCGGCCGAGCGCGCCAGCCTCACCCCCGGGCTGCGCCGCAAGGTCGAGATGTCCTACATCGGCGGGTAGCCCGGCGCTCAGTCGTTGGGGATCGCCCCCGACTCACGCCGCGCCTTCTCCGCGGCGAGGGCGTTGAGCTCGGCGGCGAGGCGGTCGGTGGCCTCGAGCAGCTCCTCGAGGTCGCCGTCGTTGTGCAGCACGTGCGTGGCGACGGCGAGCTTGTCCTCCAGCGGCGCCTGCGCCTCGATGCGCGCCCGCGCCGCCTCCGGGGTCAGGCCGCGCAGCTCCACCAGCCGCCGCAGCTGCGTCTCGGGGGAGGCGGCCACCACGACGATCGCGTCGTAGCCGCGGTCGACGCCGGCCTCCACGAGCAGCGGCACGTCGATGACGACGACCCCGTCGAAGGCCTGCAGCAGCTCGAGGCGGTCGGCGATCGCCGCGATCACCGGCGGGTGCGTCAGCTCGTTGAGGAGGGCCCGCTTGTCGGGGTCGGAGAAGACGATCGCGCCGAGGCGGGGGCGGTCGATGAACCCGTCCGGGTCGAGGATCTCCTCACCGAAGTGGTCGACGATCTTCTTCCACGTCTCGGTGCCGGGGAGCACGACCTCGCGGGCGATCTGGTCGGCGTCGATCAGCTCGACGCCGTGCTCCACGAGCCGCTGGGCGACCGTGGACTTGCCCGAAGCGATCCCTCCGGTGAGCCCGACGAGGAACACGCCGACCCTCCCTCCTCGACGGCGCCAGCAGCCCGACGCCCCGGCAGCAGCACGGCCGGGGCGTCGGACGCTGCACCGCTGGCGCTACGCCTCCTCGGACTCCGGAGCCGAACCGGGGGCCTCGCCGGGCGCCTCATCGGCCCCCGCCGCCTCCGCGGCAGGCTCGTCCTCCGCCTGCGCGGCGGACTCGTCCTCGGCCTCCGCGGCGGGCTCGTCCTCGGCCTCGACCTCGTCGGCGTCCTCGTCCTCGTCGAGGACGCCGGCCTGGCCGCGCAGGTCCGCGACGACGTCCTCCAGGGTCAGCCCACCGCTGCGACCGCTCTCGTCGCCCTCGGCGGAGCGCTGCAGCGCCGCCTCCAGCGCCGCGCCGACCGCCGAGCTGGCCGGCGCCGTGTCCGCCGGGGCCGCGCCGGTGTCGGCGCTGAACGCCGGCTCCTCCTCGATCTCGGGAGCCGTGCCGTAGCCGGCCTTGACGGCCTGCTTCAGCGACAGCGAGATGCGGCGGCGGACGTCGTCGATGTCGATGATCTTGACGGTGATGACGTCACCGACCTTGAGCACCTGCTCGGGACGGTCGACGTGGGCCTCGGCCAGCTCGGAGATGTGGATGAGGCCCTCGATGCCCTCCTCGAGCTTCACGAAGGCACCGAACGGCACCAGCTTGGTGACGGTGCCCTCGATGAACTCGCCCACGTAGTGCTGGCGGGCGAACTGGCGCCACGGGTCCTCCTGCGTCGCCTTGAGCGACAGGCTGACCCGCTCGCGGTCCATCTCGACGTTGAGGACCTCGACCTCGACCTCCTGGCCGACCTCGACGACCTCGCTGGGGTGGTCGATGTGCTTCCACGACAGCTCGGACACGTGCACGAGACCGTCGACGCCGCCGAGGTCGACGAACGCGCCGAAGTTGACGATGGAGCTGACGGTGCCCTTGCGGACCTCGCCGGGCTGCAGCGTCTCGAGGAACTCGCGGCGGAACTCCGACTGCGTCTCCTCGAGGAACTTGCGCCGCGACAGCACCACGTTGTTGCGGTTCTTGTCGAGCTCGATGACCTTGCACTCGAGCTCGCGGCCGACGTACGGGTGCAGGTCGCGGACGCGGCGCATCTCCACCAGCGAGGCGGGGAGGAAGCCGCGCAGGCCGATGTCGAGGATGAGCCCGCCCTTGACGACCTCGATGACGGTGCCGGTGACGGTCGAGTCGCTGTTGTAGATCTCCTCGATCTTGCCCCAGGCCCGCTCGTACTGGGCGCGCTTCTTCGACAGGATCAGGCGCCCGTCCTTGTCCTCCTTCTGCAGGACCAGGGCCTCGATCACGTCGCCGACCTGCACCACCTCGTGGGGGTCGACGTCGTGCTTGATCGACAGCTCGCGGGACGGGATGACACCCTCGGACTTGTAGCCGATGTCGAGGAGGACCTCGTCGGCGTCGACCTTGACGACCACACCCTCGACGATGTCTCCGTCGTCGAACTCCTTGATGGTGGCCTCAAGGGCCTTCTCGAACTCCTCGCGGGAGCCGAACTCCTCCAGCACGATCTGCTCGCCGCGCTCGCGCTCGTGCTGCGGTGCGGTGGCGACCCGGTGCTCTGGCTGCCGGGTGCGGTGCTCACCGCGGTCTCGTCGGTCGTCTGATCCATACGGGTGTCGGTCTCCTAGGGTCTTTCCGGACATCGCCGGGGGGCGGGCGCTCGCGGCGGCGAAGGGTTCGTGAGGAAGCACGAAGCGCACCCGTCATCCACAGGCGGTCACACGAGTCTGGCCCAGCGCTTCGAGGGTGTCAACGCGCCCCTTGCGCCCCTTGCGGGCGGTGGCGGCGCACCGGCGGCCAGCCCTGATGCGCGGCCAGAGTAGCGTCGCGGCGCACGTCGCGCGGTCGGCCCCCGGCGGCGCCGCAGGCCGTCGCGGGCGCCCCGCCGCTCAGTGCTTCTCGGCGTCGTACCAGGACGGGCCGGAGGCGGTGTCGACCTCCAGCGGCACCCTGAGGTCGACGACCCCCGACATCTCCTCGACGAGGAGCTCGCGCAGGGCCTCCTCCTCCCCCGGCGCGGTCTCGCACACGAGCTCGTCGTGGACCTGCAGCAGCAGCTGCGAGCCCATCGCCTCGGCGCGCATCCGCGCGTCGACCGCGACCATCGCCTTCTTGATGATGTCGGCGGCGGTGCCCTGGATGGGGGCGTTGAGGGCCATGCGCTCGGCCATCTCGCGGCGTTGGCGGTTGTCGCTCATGAGGTCCGGCAGGTAGCGCCGGCGGCCGAACAGCGTCGCGGTGTAGCCGTCGCGGCGCGCCTGCTCCACGACGCCGCGCAGGTAGTCGCGCACCCGCGGGAAGCGCTCGAAGTAGGCGTCCATGAGCTCGCGGGCCTCGTCGGGCGGGATGCCGAGCTGCTGCGACAGCCCGAAGGCCGACAGTCCGTAGGCCAGCCCGTAGGTCATGCCCTTGATGCGGCTGCGCAGCGTCCCGTCGACGGCGTCCAGCGGCAGGTCCCACACCATCGCGGCGGTGGTGGCGTGGATGTCCTCCTCGGAGCGGAACGCCTCCAGCAGCCCCTCGTCGCCGGACAGGTGCGCCATGACGCGCAGCTCGATCTGGGAGTAGTCGGCGACCAGCAGCGACGTGAACCCCGGCCCGGGCACGAAGGCGCGGCGGATCTCGCGGCCGGTCGCGGAGCGGATCGGGATGTTCTGCAGGTTGGGCTGGTCCGACGACAGGCGGCCGGTGACGGCCACGGTCTGGTTGAAGCGCGCGTGGATGCGGCCCGTGGTGGGGTCGATCAAGGGCGGCAGCGCGTCGACGTAGGTGCCCTTGAGCTTGGACACCTCGCGGTAGGTCAGCAGCAGGTCCACGACCGGGTGCTCGGCGGCGATCCCCGCCAGCGCGTTGGCGTCGGTCGAGTAGCCGCTCTTGATGCGCTTGGTCTTCGGCAGCCCCAGCTCCTCGAACAGGACCGTCTGCAGCTGCTTGGGCGAGTCGAGGTTGAACTCGTGGCCGCAGAGGGCGTAGATCTCCTCGCGCAGCGTGTCGATGCGGGCGGCGAGGCTGTCCCCGATCTCGCGCAGGACCTCGGCGTCGATGGCGATGCCGGTGTGCTCCATCCGCGCCAGGACCGGCACCAGCGGCAGCTCGAGGTCGGCCAGCAGCGGCAGCTGGTCGCGCGCGTCGAGCTCGCGGGTGAGCACGTCGGTGAGCTGCAGGACCGCCTGGGCCCGCAGCGCCGTCTCCGCGAGGTCGTCCTCGCCGTCCGCGCCGCCGACGTCCATGGCCAGCTGCGCGGGCTCGTCGCCCGCGGCGGCGTCCTCGGCGCGCAGGTGCTTGTTGAGGTACTGCAGCGCGAGCCCCTCGAGCTCGTAGGTGCGCTGCTGCGGCTGCGCGAGGTAGGCGGCCAGCTCGGTGTCGAAGGCCACGCCCCGAACCTCCCAGCCGCGCCCCCCGGCGGCGTGCAGGAGGGTCTTGAGCCCGTGGACGCGCAGCGGCCGGTCCTCGTCGCCGAGCAGCTCGCCGAGGGCGTCGTGGTCGCGCGCGTCGAGGTCGTCGAGGCGCCCGGCGACCGGCTGCGCCCCCGCCGCGGCCAGCGCCACCACGGTCCAGCGCACCGAGGGCGGGCGTCCCTCGACCAGCGGGACGACCGCGACGGGCTCCTCCCGCGGCACGGCGGCGATCCACGCGGCGAGGTCGCCCGCGGCCAGCCGCCGGGGGGTGTCGGCGAAGGCGCCGGCCTCCTCCTGGGCCTTGACCGACAGCACCTGCTCGGAGAGGCGGTCCCACAGGGCGCGGAACTCCAGGGTCGCGAACACGCGCCGCACCGCGTCGACGTCGACCTCGCCCATCCGCAGCGCCTCGAGCGGCACGGGCACCTCCACGTCGCGGTGCAGCGTCACGACCTGGACGCCGGCCATGACCTCGTCGCGGTGCTCGGCCAGCGCGGCCGCCAGCTTCTTGCCGCGGATCTCGTCGAGGTGGGCGTAGATGCCCTCCAGCGACCCGTAGTCGTTCAGCAGCTTGGCCGCGGTCTTGTCCCCCACGCCGGGCACGCCCGCGATGTTGTCGCTGGGGTCGCCGCGCAGCGCCGCCAGCTGCGGGTACAGCGCGGGCGGGACCCCGTACTTGGCGACCACCGCGTCGGTGTCCATGATCACCGTGTCGCTGATGCCGCGGCGGGTGTAGAGGACGCGGGTGTGCTCGTCGATGAGCTGGAAGGCGTCGCGGTCCCCGGTGACGATGAGGACGTCCCAGCCCGCGTCCTTCGCGAGCTCCGCGTAGGTGGCGATGAGGTCGTCGGCCTCGACGCCCTCGACCCACACCTTGGGGATCGACAGCGCGTCGAGGACCTCGAAGACCAGCGGCATCTGCTGCCGGAAGGCGTCGGGGGACTCGACGCGGTTGGCCTTGTAGTCGGGCAGCAGCGCGATGCGCTCGGCCGGCCGGCCCCGGTCGAACATGACCGCGATGTGGTCCGGCTTGTGCTCGGCGAGGAGCTTCACGAGCATGCTCGTGAAGCCGTACACCGCGTTGGTGAGCTGTCCCGTGGTCGTGCGCAGGTCGTCGGGCAGGGCGAAGAAGGCGCGGTAGGCGAGGCTGTGCCCGTCGAGCAGCGCGAGCACGGGCCGAGCGGGTTCGGCCACGGCTAGAGGGGTCCTTTCGCGGTCGCTCGTCTGCGGGGCCGAATCCTAGCGGACCCCGGGACAGTGGCCGGTTGTCCCGGCGCCGTCGTTGAAAACCCTTCCTCCTATCGGGGCAGTAGGTTACGCTGCGCAGTGCGGGTGCCGGCGTGCGGAAGAAGCCGGTCGCGCATCGACCTGCGCAAGCCCCTGAACGTCTCCCGGACCGGCGCGACTCGCCGGGTTCGGGTGGCACTCCGGTGGCCCGCAGCCGAGCACGTCACTTCGACACAGGAGATCTACATGCTGGGCAGCATCAACTGGCTGCGCCGACTGGCGTTGGTCGCGGTCCTGGCGCTGTTCGTCGCCGCGTGCGGCGGGGACGGCGGCACCGACGAGGCCGAGGACGCCACCGAGGGCGGCGGCGAGACGGAGGCGACCGAGCCGGCCGAGACCACCGAGGAGGAGGACACCGAGGCCGCGGGCGGGGGCGGCGGCGACGGGACCCTGCAGCTCGGGTACATCCTGCCGGAGACCGGGCAGCTCGCGTTCCTCGGCCCCCCGCAGATCGAGGCGGCCCGCTTCGCGATCGAACAGATCAACGCGGCGGGCGGTGTGCTCGGCAACGAGATCCCCGAGATCATCTCGGGTGACGAGGCCGGCGACGAGGCGGTCGCGAACCAGTCGGCCGACCGGCTCCTCGCCGAGGGCGTGGACGCCATCATCGGCGCCGCCGCGTCGGGCATGTCCCTGGCGATCATCGACAAGGTGACCGGCGCCGGCGTCGTCCAGTGCTCCGGCTCCAACACCGCGCCGACCTTCACCGACTACGAGGACGAGGAGCCCGGCTTCTACATCCGCACCGCGCCGTCCGACGCGATGCAGGGCCCGGTGCTGGCCGAGACGATCGTCGGCGAGGGCTACACCAACGTCGCGATCCTGGCCCGTGCCGACGACTACGGCACCGGTCTGGCCGACGCGACCGCGGCGGGTCTCGAAGAGGCGGGCGCCACCGTCGCCCTCAACGAGACCTACGACCCGAACGCGACGAACTTCGACGCCGCCGTCCAGCAGGTGGTCAGCGCCAACCCCGACGCGGTCGTGCTGATCGCCTTCGAGGAGGGCGCGCAGATCATCGAGGGTCTGATCGAGCAGGGCCTCGGCCCCGACACGGTCGGCATCTTCGGTGCTGACGGTCTGGCCGGCAACATCGCCGGTGCGCTGGGCGACCCGTCCGTCCTGGAGGGGATGATGGGCACCCGTCCCGCCCCCGCCGAGGACCCCGGCTTCCTCGAGGACCTGCAGGAGTTCGCTCCTGACCTGGAGGAGACCACCTTCGCCGGTCAGGTCTTCGACTGCGTGAACATCATCGCCCTGGCCGCCGAGGTCGCGGGCAGCGACGACCCGGCCGTGTTCCACGAGGAGCTGGCGGACGTCACCCGCGAAGGCGAGAAGTGCACCTCCTTCGAGGAGTGCCTGACGCTGATCCAGGAGGGCGCGGACATCGACTACGACGGTGTCAGCGGTCCGCTGGAGTTCATCGACGCCGGTGAGCCGGGCGAGGCCTCCATCGAGGTCTACACGTTCGACGCGAACGGGGACGTCCAGCCGATCGACACGATCCAGACGACCCTGCCCGAGGACGCGTAGGCGACCCGCTCGCACCACGGACGAGGGGCCCGGTCCGCCGGGCCCCTCTCTTCGTGTGCGCGTCCCGAGCGCGCCCCGGTCGGGGGTCGTGCCGGCGCGCGGCGCGTCAGTCCGCCTTGGCGAGCGTGCCGAGGTAGAGCTCGATGACCTTGGCGTCGTTGAGCAGCTGCTCGCCGGTGCCGGTGTAGGCGTCGCGGCCCTGGTCGAGGACGTAGCCGCGGTGGCAGATCTGCAGGCAGCGGCGGGCGTTCTGCTCGACCATCACGATCGACACGCCGGACTCGTTGATCTCGCGGATCCGGACGAAGATCTCGTCCTGGTTGGCGGGCGACAGCCCGGCCGACGGCTCGTCGAGGAACAGCACGGACGGGTCCATCATGAGCGCCCGCCCCATCGCGACCATCTGGCGCTCGCCGCCCGACAGCGACCCCGCCTTCTGCTTGCGGCGGTCGGCGAGCAGCGGGAACAGGCTGGTCACGAACTCGAAGCGCTCCGCCCACGCCTTGGGCCGCAGGAACAGCCCCATCTCGAGGTTCTCCTCGATGGTGAGGCTGGGGAAGACGTTGTTCGTCTGCGGCACGTAGCCGACCCCGCGGGACACGAGCTCGTGGGCGCTCAGCGAGGTGATGTCCTCGCCGCGCAGCCGCACGGCGCCGCCGCGGATCTCCACGAGGCCGAACATGGCCTTGATCAGCGTGGACTTGCCGGCGCCGTTGGGGCCGATGATGCCGACGAGCTCGCCCTCGGCCAGCGTGAGGTTGCAGCCGTTGAGGATGTTGACGCCGGGCAGGTAGCCGGCCACGAGGTTGTCGGCCTCCAGCAGCGGGGGCGCTGTGGTCTCGCTCATGACTGCACCTTCGGGGTGGGGCCGCCCGGCTCGTCGTGGCGACCGCCGAGGTAGGCGTCGATGACGGCGGGGTTGGTCCCGATCTTGTCCGGCGGGCCCTCCGCGATGATCTGCCCCTGGGCCATGCACACGACCCAGTCGCTGATCCCCATGACCACGTCCATGTCGTGCTCGACGAACACGACGGTCATGCCGCTGTCGCGCAGCGCGGTGATGTGCTCCAGCAGCGACTGCGTCAGCGCCGGGTTCACGCCGGCCATCGGCTCGTCGAGCATCACCAGCCTGGGCTCGACCATGAGCGCCCGGGCCATCTCCAGCAGCTTGCGCTGCCCGCCCGACAGCGTCCCGGCGAACTGGTCGCGCATGTGGTCGAGCTTGAAGCGCCGCAGCAGCTCCTCGGCGCGCTCGGCGTTGGCGCGCTCCTGGCTGCGCCAGCGCGCCGGGATGAGCGCGGTGAGGAAGCGCTCACCGCGCTGCTCGGTGGCGGCGAGGAGCATGTTCTCCATCACCGTCATGCGCAGCAGCGACTTGGTGAGCTGGAAGGTCCGGACCATGCCCTTGCGCGCCACCATGTGCGCGGGCACGCCGGCGAGCGGCTCGCCGTCGAAGGTCCACGAGCCGGAGTCGGGGCGGTCGAAGCCGGTCAGGAGGTTGAAGAACGTGGTCTTGCCCGCCCCGTTGGGGCCGATCAGCGACGTGATCAGGCCGCGCTGGATCTCGAGGTGGTCGACGTCGACGGCGCGCAGACCGCCGAAGGTGCGCTGCACCCCGTCGACGGTCAGGATCGGGTCGGGCTTGGCGACGCCGGGCTCCGCGGCGATGTGCTCCAGCGGCGAGACGTGCGCGGTGGTGTCCGCACCGACCTCGCCGACCTCGGCGCGGGTGACCGGGCGGTCGTCGAGCGGGGCGGAGGCCGCCTGGGGGTTGTCACCGGGCATCGAGCAGCATCTCCTCGCGGTTCCCGAAGATCCCCTGGGGCCGGAAGATCATCAGCAGCATGAGGCCCAAGCCCACCAGCGCGAAGCGCACGGCGCCGGTCTCGGCCTGCGCGAGGACGGTGGTGGGGATGATCGTGCCGATCGCCTGGCGCAGGAAGGTGTCGGTGCCCTGCACGATGAACCAGAAGACCACCGAGCCGACCACGGGCCCCAAGACCCTCCCGGCCCCGCCCAGGATCATGATCGTGTAGGCGTAGAAGGTCAGCAGCGGCAGGTAGCTGTCGGGGTTGACCGCCTGGTTGTTGATGGCCAGCAGCATCCCGCCCATGGCGCCGAGCAGGCCACCCAGCACCAGCGACTGCATCTTGTAGCTGAAGACGTTCTTGCCGAGGCTGCGGGCCGCGTCCTCGTCCTCGCGGATGGAGCGCAGCACACGCCCCCAGGGGCTGTGGGTGAGCCGGTACACGAGCAGCGACGCGAGCGCGACGAGCGCCCAGCCCACGACCATCACCCACAGGTCCCGCTCGGAGAACGACAGCCGGCCGACGCCGTAGTTCCCGGACGGGATCGGGTTGAGCGCGTAGAAGTCGTTGGCGAAGCGCTGCAGGCCGAAGACGCCCCCGGTGAGCGGTTCGGCCCAGCCGGAGCGGAACACGTAGCGCAGGATCTCACCGGCGGCGATCGTGACGATGGCGAGGTAGTCGGCGCGCAGCCGCAGGGTGGGGATGCCCAGCAGCAGGGCCAGGAGGGTGGCCAGCACGAGGCCGGCGAGCACCCCGACCCACAGCGGCAGCCCCAGCACGGCCACGCTGACGGCGACCCCGTAGGCGCCGATCATCATGAAGCCGACCTGGCCGAAGTTGAGCAGGCCCGTGTAGCCGAAGTGGATGTTCAAGCCGATGGCCGCGAGCCCGTACACCACTGCCGCCGGGCCGATCGCCGCGCGGACGGCGTCTGCCAGGATCGCAGAGAAGTTCACTCGGTCACCCGATCCGTTCGCGACGGCCCAGGATCCCCTGGGGCCGCAACAGCAGCACGATGATGAGCACCGCCAACGCCCAGGCGTACTGCAGCTCGACGGGGAACCACAGCGTCGACAGCTGGGCGATCAGCCCCACGATGAGGCTGCCCACGACGGCGCCGAAGGCGGTCCCCAGCCCGCCCAGGATCACGCCGGCGAACATGAGCAGCAGCAGGTTCCAGCCCATGTCCCAGGTGACGTTCTCGACGAGCCCGTAGAAGAGCCCGCCGAGCGCCGCCAAGGCCCCGCCGAGGACCCACACGAACAGCACGACACGGTCGACGTCGATGCCCGACGACTCGGCGAGGTCGCGGTTGTCGGCCACCGCGCGCATGGCCTTCCCGATGCGGGTGCGCAGCAGCAGGAGGCCCACGCCGAGCAGCACGAGGATCGACAGGATCGCGACGGTCAGGTCGCGCGGGGTGATGGCGAACGGGCCGAAGCGCACGACCTGCTGCAGGCCGTAGTCCGCGTAGCTGTTCGGGCGGCCGCCGTAGCCGATGAGGATGATGTGGCGCAGCAGCAGCGACAGGCCGATCGACACGACCAGCATCTGGATGAGGCCGACCCCGCGCCGGCGCAGGGGCCGCCACAGCCCCACCTCCATCGACCCGCCGATCAGCCCGCCGATGCCCACCGCCAGGATGCCGGCGGGGATCAGCTGCATCGTGGGGCCGATGTTGGAGACGTTGAACAGGTAGGCGAACACGGCGCCGAAGGTCACGAGCTCGGCGTGGGCGAAGTTCGTGAGCCCGGTGGTGCCGAAGATCAGCGACAGGCCGATCGCGCTCATGGCGATGATGAGCCCGAACAGGATCCCCTCGAGGGCCAGCTGCGCGAAGCGCGCGAAGAACTGGCCGCCGCCAGCGCCCTCCCCGGCGAACTGGAAGATGACGGTGCGCGTCCTGCCCGGTCGCACGCCGATGTTCTCGAGGGTCTCCCCGCCCTCCTCGCGCAGCGTGAGGCCCTCCGGCAGGGTGTCGACGTTGAGCTGCACCGTGTAGGTGCCGGGCTCCGGCACCTCGACCACCCACTCGCCCGCGTCGTCCGAGGTGGCGGTGCCGACCTCCTCGCCGTCGGGCGTGGTGACGGTGACCTCGACCCCGGCGACGGGCTCGCGCTCGGCGTCGCGCAGGGTGCCCTGGATGGCCTCGACGCCCTCCTGCGCGGCGGCGGTCCCGCCGACGACGAGGAGCGCCGTGAGCACGGCGAGCAGCAGCGCGACGGGACGCACGCGAGCACTCCTGACCAGGGAGAGGGAAGGACGGGCGGGAGTGTAGCCAGTCACAGGACCTGCCCCAAGAAGGTTCGGAGGCGCTCGCTGCGGGGGTTGCTGAAGACCTCCTTCGGCGGGCCCTCCTCGACGATCACACCACCGTCCATGAACACGAGCCGGTCGCCCGCCTCGCGCGCGAAGCCCATCTCGTGGGTGACGACGATCATGGTCATCCCAGCGTCCGCCAGCTCGGTCATGACGTCGAGCACGTCTTTGACGAGCTCGGGGTCGAGCGCCGAGGTCACCTCGTCGAACAGCATCACCTCGGGGTCCATGGCCAGGGCTCGGGCGATCGCCACGCGCTGCTGCTGACCGCCCGACAGCTCCGCCGGCCGCGCGTCGGCCTTGTGGGCCAGGCCCACCGCGGCGAGGCGCTCGCGGCCGATGCGCTCGGCCTCGCGCTTGGGCAGGCGCTTGACCTTGCGCAGCGCGATCGTGACGTTGTCGAGGGCGGTCATGTGCGGGAAGAGGTTGAACTGCTGGAACACCATCCCGACCCGCTGGCGCATCTTGTCGATGTTCACCTTCGGGTCGGTGATGTCGATCCCGTCGATCTCGACCGCACCCGCGGTCGGCTGCTCCAGCAGGTTGATGCAGCGCAGCATCGTCGACTTGCCCGACCCGGACGGGCCGATGACGCACACGACCTGCCCCTCGGGGATGACCAGGTCGATGCCCTTGAGGACCTCGAGGGTGCCGAAGGACTTGCGCAGGCCCCGCAGCGCCACCCGGGGGGGCGTGGCCTGGGCCGACGCCGCTGTCATCGCACGTGCCCCGTCACGGCTGGACTTCCACGGAGGCGGGCAGCTCTTCGGCGCCCGGCGCGGTGGCGACCCGCCGCCCCTCGCGCAGGCGCTTGTCGAGCACGTTGACGAGCCGGGTCAGCGGGATGGTGATGAGCAGGTACACCAGGCCGGCCGCCACGTACGGCGAGAAGTTGCCGGTCTGCTGGCCGATGTTCTGCCCCACGCGGAACAGCTCCCGCTCCCCCGCCGCCAGGCCGATGACGAACACCAGGCTGGAGTCCTTGGTGATCGCGATCGCCTCGTTGGTCAGCGGCGGCAGGACGCGCCGCAGGCCCTGCGGGATGATGATGAGCCGCATGGCCATCATGTAGGTCATCCCGACGCTGCGGGCGGCCTCCATCTGCCCTTTGTCGACGCTCTGGATGCCGGCGCGGAGGATCTCGGCGATGTAGGCGGTCGAGATCAGGCCGAGGGCGAGGATGCCGTAGAACAGCCGCTCACGGCCGAAGGGCCGGAACCCGGCGGTCGGCATCCCCAGCCCCACCAGCGCGATGGTCAGGATCGCCGGCAGACCGCGGAAGATGTCGATGTAGACCACCGCGGGCAGGCGCACCCACCAGCGCCGGGAGATCCCCATCAGCGCCAGCACCATCCCGAAGGCGAAGCCGATGACGAGGGCGCCGATGGCGAGCAGCAGCGTGTTCTTCAGACCCTCCCGGAACAGGGTCGGGAGGGTCTCCCAGATGATCTGGGGGTCGAAGAACAGCCGCTGCAGCTCGCCCACGACGCTTCAGCTGCGTGCTACTCGGTCGCGTCTTCGGTCGCGTCGGCCGAGGCGCCGTCGCCGGTGCGGAACTGCTCGGGGACGTCGCCCTCGAACCACCGGCTGTAGATCTCCTCGTAGGTGCCGTCGGCGATGATGTCGGCGAGCTGCTCGTTGAGCGCATCGCGCAGCGCGGCGTTGCCGTCCTGCACGCCGATGCCGTACAGCTCCCCGGTGTCGACCTCGAGCGCGAGCTCCACGTTCTCGCTGGTCTCCACGCGCGCGCTCACGACCGGCAGGTCGATGAACACCGCGTCGACCTGGCCCGACTCCAGCGCCGTGAAGGCGGCCTCGGAGGTGGGGAACTCGACGATGGTCGACTCGGTGAAGTTCTCGTTCGCGTAGTCGAGACCCGTGGTGCCGGCCTGCACGGCCACCTGCAGCCCGGCGAGGTCGTCCTCGCTCGCCACGTCGGGGCCGTCGGTGGTGACGGCGACGGCCTGGTTGGCGGCGAAGTAGGGGTCGGTGAAGTCGATGGTCTGGTCGCGCTCCTCGGTGATCGTGATCGCCGAGATGATCGCGTCGAAGTCACCGGCCGCCAGCTGCGTGAAGATCGTGTCGAACGAGGCGTTCACGTACTCGACCTCGAGGCCGAGGCGGTCCGCGATCTCGTTCATCAGGTCGATGTCGAAGCCTGCGGGCTCGCCGTCCTGGATGAACTCGAAGGGCTCGAAGGCGATGTCCGACCCGACCGTGATGACGCCCTCGTTGAGCAGGCCGAGGTCGCCGGCTGCGGCACCGTCGCCGCCGTCCTCGGTCACCTCCTCTTCGGTGGCCTCGGTCTCCTCCGCGCCACCGTCGGCGTCGGTGGCACCGTCGCTCGTGTCGCCCTCGTCACCGCCACCGCAGGCGGTGAGCAGGAGGGCGAGCGCCGCGATCAGGGCGAGGATCCAGCGTGTCTTCGATGTCACCAGGTCTTCCCTTCAGTCGAGGGTGCTGTCGCGCACAGCCGACTCGGGTCACCGGCTCGGCGCTGCGAGCCGGTCGGCCCCGCCCCGAGTCTCGCTCGAGCGCCCGCAACGTGCGCCTGAGCGGAGATGCTAACCCAATCGTAGGCAGCAGTTCGACTGTCCGGTCACCGCGCGTGACGCAGGTGGCGGGCTTCATGCCTTTTCGTAACGTTCGATGACCTGCTCGGCGACTGCCTTCATGGTCAGGCGGCGTTCCATCGCCGTCTTCTGAATCCAACGGAACGCGGCCGGCTCGGTCATCCCCTCGCGCTCCTGCAGCAGTCCCTTGGCGCGCTCGACGACCTTGCGGGCCTCGAGGCGGTCGGTGAGCGTGCCGACCTCGTGCTGCAGGCCCTGCAGCTCCTTGAAGCGGCTGACCGCGATCTCGATCGCGGGCAGCAGGTCGTGCTTCTGGAAGGGCTTGACCAGGTAGGCCATCGCGCCGGCGCGCCGCGCCTTCTCGACGAGGTCGCGCTGGCTGAAGGCGGTCAGGATCAGCACCGCCGAGAGCCGCTCCTTGGTGATCTGCTCCGCCGCCTGGATGCCGTCCATGACCGGCATCTTCAGGTCGAGGATGGCCAGGTCGGGGCGCAGCTCGCGAGCCAGCCGCACGGCCGTCGCCCCGTCGGACACCTCCGCGACGACGTCGAAGCCCTCCTCGACGAGCATCTCCTTGAGGTCGAGGCGGATGAGCGCCTCGTCCTCGGCGATCAGCACGCGGATCGGCTGCGCGGGGCGGTCGCTCACCACCTGCTCCTTCGTCTCGGGCTCCGCCGCCTGGGGGGTGGCGGTGGCGTCGGATGTGGCTCGGGCACTGCTCATGCGGGACCTTTCAGGAGCGGCGCAGCAGCCGCTCCAGGAGATCGTCTTGCTCCCTGAGGAGCTCGCTGACGCGCGCGGCGACCTCGTCGCGCTGGCGCTGCACGCGGCGCAGGTCGTCGGCGGCGGTGCGTCGCTCCCGGTCGGCCAGCGGCGTGCCGGCGACGAGGGCACGGGTCTCGGCGTCGGCGGCGACGTCGGCCTGGTAGGCGATCTGCTCGTCGAGGATACGCAAGGCTTCGCGCTGGCGGGTGATCTCCGCGCGCACGTCGGTGAGGCGTCGTTGCAGGTTCTGGTGGAGTCTCACGTCGGCCACCTGTCGTCGCCCGCCACGGGTCGAGCCCGCGCCGGGCGCGGGGATGCGAGTCTAGACGGTGGGCGGGGCGGGCCCGCGGCCGGGGCGGGGGCCGTGGTGCTCCGGGAGGGATTCGAACCCTCACGCCCTTGCGGGCACGCGATTTTGAGTCGCGCGCGTCTACCGACTCCGCCACCGGAGCGTCTGCCCTCACACGATAGCCGACCGCCCCGGCCCACCGACGCGGCCGCCCGGGGCGGTCGGGGCATCGTCGGCAGCGGCGGG
>Ga0207864_1001942_pt1 | contig 20973 bp, 19 predicted proteins | sample HigsolmetaAR202D_FD_184834 | JGI IMG/M metagenome (GOLD analysis project Ga0207864, IMG submission 184834) | Ionic liquid and high solid enriched microbial communities from the Joint BioEnergy Institute, USA - AR20-2-D (SPAdes) (version 2) ... | reverse complement strand
TTACCATTAATATTGGCAAAGTTGACACCGGCATTGATACCGAAACGTCCGGCTTGAGCATTTGCTGGAACAGCTGCAACACTAAAAGTTGCAAGCAATAGTCCTCCGAATAATAATTGTTTTAGTTTCATACGATTTGTTTTTAAAAGCTATTTATTAGTTATTAAAGTAAATGAATGAGGGGTTCATTTACTTTAATCAAGTAGTCTTGGTTTAAACTTTTATGTTAATGGCCAGCTTCTCTCGCAGCATCAGCTTTCATTTTTTCATTAGCTGTAATTATAAACTCCACGCGACGATTTTTAGCCCGCCCTTCAGGAGTATCATTGGAATATTTAGGATGTCTAAAGCTATATCCTACAGTTGTCAGACGATGAAGATCAATTCCATGATCACTCAAATAATTGGCTACTACAGAAGCCCTTCTTTCCGACAATGCCTGATTATACTTTTCAGTACCGGTATTATCGGTATGGCCCTGTATTTCAACGTCTGTATCCGGATATTTATTCAAAATCTTAATCAAATCATTAAGGGTCTCTTTAGAAGCTTCGGTAAGATTTGCCTGGTCGAAGCCAAACAGTACGGCGCTGTTAAATTCCACTACAATCCCTTCCTCCACACGCTCTACCTTGGCCGTAGGAATTTCCTGTCTGATTTCTTCGGCCTGCTGGTCCATTTTTTTACCAATAATGGTACCCGCTGCGCCCCCTACAACTGCTCCAATAACGGCCCCTAATCCGGCATTACCTGCAGCTTTACCAATTACAGCGCCCATGGCAGCGCCACCTCCTGTACCAATTATAGCTCCTTTCTGGGTACGGTTCATGCTATCACATCCTGTTAGCATTATGCCAGCTAACGCGGTTGCAAATAAAGTTGCTTGTGCTATTTTCATTGTGGTATATTTTAATGAGTTTATGGCTTTGTTTAACTGAGGGGATCTACGTTTTGATTTATGTATATAAATTTAAGGTATTTACAAAAAACTAAGGCACAATTTTTTACGATTGCAAAGATAAATAAAATTCATATCAATTATCCAAATTTTCCATATAAGACCTAAACGGTACAAAAAAGGTTGCCTCAGGAGACAACCCTTTTATAAAATTAATTTTAATCAATTTCTCTACTGCTCATTATCATTACCATTATTTTCTGCTCCGTCTTGTACTACTACATCATCTTCTTGAACATTATCCTGAGCTATCTTATTAAGTACATAAGTAATGCTTTTTTCTTCCACCTCTTTTTTAGTTACTTTTTTCTCCTTCTTATTTTCAGCAGTAACTGCTACTGTAGCATCGGCATCTTGATCTTGTGCATCACTTACCATTTCAGTATTCAACTCAGGGAAAACGGCTATAGGGTTATCTTCGTTATACTTAGCTCCCAGATTCACGTACATTTTATTAGTTACGGAATCGTACAGCAAAGCACCTCCCTTTAATGTTTTACCTGAATAACGAGCATCCGTTGTAGCTACATCTCCTTCAGTATCTGTATTTACAGAAGCCACTACTTCGCCGTCAATATCGTTTTGCAAAGTTTTTTGCTCCGGTATTTTGTAAATAGCCGGCGACACTCTGAGATCGGCCCTGAATTTTCCTTGTGGTAACCCATTAACCCATACTAAACCTTTATTTTCCTGATCCAACGCCACGCTTACTATAGAAACGTTTCCTTCTTCATCAATTAGTTCATACTTTCCCAATACGGGAAAAATATCCGCATCAGTCAACTCCTTGGGCATGGGTAACAATTCCTTAGGTTGAGGTTTATAATTTTTCGGAATTTCCGGGGCTACCGAAGTTTGTGCATATGTTATTGAATAAACCGATGCAGAAAAAAACAACATCAATAAGAACTTTTTTTTCATCTGAAATTATTTTTGTGACCAAATTATTTTAGAGAGCCGTTCTGCTCATGTAGCTTTAAAGAAATTATTATGCCAAAAAATATTTTTAGCGCTCAGAAACCTTTATAACAGTTTTTAGTTATAAATTTTAGCTTTTTCTAAATACAGGCATAACTTCAAAAAATCAAACTGATAATATTGAAAAACAATTATTCGCATATAGAGGTAACCGGTGCCAGAGTGCATAATCTCAAGAATATTGATATTTCCATACCCAAAAACAAACTGGTAGTAATTACCGGTATTAGCGGCAGCGGTAAATCGTCATTGGCTTTTGATACTATTTATGCTGAAGGACAACGGCGCTATATGGAAACCTTTGGCGCCTATGCAAGACAATTTATCGGCGATATGGAAAGGCCTGATGTAGACCGCATTACAGGGCTTTCTCCTGTTATTTCGATTGAGCAGAAAACTACAAATAAGAATCCGCGTTCTACAGTGGGTACCGTTACTGAGATATACGATTTTCTGCGATTATTGTTTGCACGTATTGGCGAAGCTTACTCCTACAACACCGGGAAAAAGATGGTGAAATGGAGTGAGGAGGAAATTGTAAATAACATTTTCGAAAGATTTTATAAGAAAAAAATTAACATACTGGCCCCCTTGGTAAGAGGCCGTAAAGGTCATTACCGCGAGTTGTTCGAGGACGTACGCAAAAAAGGTTTCTTAAAAGTACGCGTAGATGGAACAATCCAAGACATCACTCCTAAAATGCAAGTGGATCGATACAAAATTCACGATATCGAACTTGTGGTAGACCGTTTACAAGTCACTGATGATTTTAAAGTACGCCTGAGTCAAAGCGTACAACAAGCATTAAAATTGGGTAAGGATCTGCTATTCGTACTGGAACACGATCGCAATGATATCACCCAATATTCCAAAATGCTGATGTGTGAAGATACAGGCATTAGCTATGAAGAACCATCTCCTAATACTTTTTCCTTTAACTCACCTTATGGTGCATGTCCTTATTGTCGTGGACTGGGCACCAGCTCGGTGATTAAGATGGATGCAGTGTTGCCCGACACTTCTAAAAGTATTAAAGAGGGCGGTATTGCCCCGTTGGGTGAAGAACGTAGCGCCAGTGTATACCAGCAAGTGGTGGCCTTTGCCAAAAAACATAAGATCAGTTTAAGTAAACCTATCAACGAATTGCCACAACAACAATTGGATTTATTATTGTATGGCGACGGCAATGCCGAAAAAACGTTACAGCTGGATGGAACGGACGATTCCATACCCGATTATTATACCGGCAGTTATGAAGGCATTATTCCAATGCTAAAGCGCTGGTATCTTTCTACCCAAAGTACCGAAGCGCTACGCGACTGGGTAGAGCAGTATATGGAAGTACAAACCTGCCCCTCCTGCAACGGTGCACGACTTAAAAAAGAGAGTCTATGGTTTAAGGTAGACGGAAGGAATATTGCAGACCTTAGCAATCTTAATTTAGATAATCTAGCTGCATGGTTGGATGGCATTGAACTACGTTTGACCAAAAAGCAAAATACCATTGCAAAAGATATCTTGAAAGAAATCAGAGAGCGTTTGGGCTTTCTGTTGGATGTAGGTCTCTCCTACTTATCATTGAACCGCCCCAGTCGTACACTCAGTGGTGGCGAATCGCAACGGATTAGACTGGCTACACAAATCGGCTCTCAATTGCAGGGGATCACATATATACTTGACGAACCTTCTATAGGATTGCATCAGCGGGATAATCACCGACTAATTTCTTCTCTGCAAAAGCTGCGTGATATCGGTAACAGTTTGATTGTGGTGGAGCACGATAAAGACATCATGCAGGCGGCAGATTATTTGGTAGATATCGGTCCACGTGCAGGCTATCATGGCGGCCGTGTAGTGGCACAAGGCACGCCGAAAGAAATTTTGAAATTGGATACCATTACCGCCGGCTACCTGAAAGGGAAATTGAAAATTGAAGTACCCAAAGAAAGACGTAGTGGCAATGGCAAATTTATTGAACTAAAAGGAGTATCTGGCAATAATCTCAAAAACGTCAATGTAAAATTTCCATTAGGTAAACTGATTGTTGTAACAGGCGTAAGTGGTAGCGGTAAATCAACATTGATTAATGAAACCCTCTACCCTATTCTAAGCAATCATTGTTTCCCTGCTAGCAAAATGCCAGTAATGCCATATCGGTCGGTATCCGGACTAGAACATATCGATAAGGTAGTGGAAATTGATCAGTCGCCGATAGGTCGCACGCCACGTAGTAACCCTGCTACCTATTGCGGATTCTTTACGGATATCAGAACTTTGTTTGCATCTGTTCCCGAAGCCAAGATTCGCGGATATAATGCAGGACGATTTTCTTTTAATGTAAAAACCGGTCGCTGCGATGTGTGCGAAGGTGGCGGGATGCGTGTGATTGAAATGAACTTTCTGCCCGATGTATATGTACCCTGCGAAAAGTGTAACGGTAAAAGATACAACCGCGAAACCTTGGAGATACGCTACAAAGGCAAGTCTATCTCAGATGTGCTGGATATGACCGTTGATGACGCGGTGGAGTTTTTCCAAGCAGTGCCTAATATTTATCGAAAAATTAAAACCTTGCAGGATGTAGGCCTAGGTTACATTACACTGGGACAAAGCGCCGTTACATTAAGCGGTGGCGAAGCACAACGCGTAAAACTGAGTACCGAACTATCCAAGAAAGATACCGGCAAAACTTTCTATATCCTTGACGAACCTACTACCGGATTGCATTTTGAAGACATCAGACAATTACTCAATGTCCTCAATAAACTTACCGATCGCGGCAATACGGTACTTGTGATTGAACACAACATGGATGTGATCAAAGTTGCCGATCACATCATCGACCTCGGCCCTGAAGGTGGCGATGGTGGCGGACAGATTTTGTTCGAAGGCACCCCCGAAGAGCTGATTCATCACGAAGAAAGTTATACCGGCTTTTATCTGAAACAGGAGCTTAAATAATAATTAGATTCGAGAGTTTGTCGGAAATTTTTCGTTTAAAAGAGAAAAACAACCTTGTTTTTCTTATATTGCTATTAGGAAGTACCCCAAATACTCGAAAAATAAATTTGTTTTAGTAGCCCATTGTTTTGGTGCTTTCTAAATTTAGTGTAAAATGAAGAATTAAACTAGTTAAAACTTCACTCAAAAGAGTCCTGCTAAACATAACATAAAAAAATCACTAAATAGGCAAGCCATATGAGAATTTTTTACCGTAACTTAATAGTTATAAATAATTTCATTCACATACACAATAATTTTTATTAATATTTTTTAAATAATATTAATATGAAAAACATATTACTCCTATGTTTACTGATTATCCCCTCTCTACTATTAGGACAGAAATTTTATGTAATAGAGCCTGATCATAAGATTAACGATAGAATTTCTAAAAGAATTAGTCAGCTTGGGTTTGTTGTTGTAAGAGATATAGATGAAGCCGATATAATTGCTCAAATGATATATGAAAAAAGAAAGGGGTATATGTCTTTTAAAACAGGATGGAAAAACGAAGAATACAAATATAACAAGGTTGGATATATAGCTTTTTTGAACAAGGACAGGGATACACTCTCCGCTACAGAAGAACAAGGTGGCAAAGCCAAATATTACAATACGTATGTAGCACTTAGCGAATTAACTAACAAAATATTAAAATACGATTTTGATAAAAATTTATTCGCTGCTATTAAAAAAGTCACCCCTTCATCGTCTGCTAATCCTCAAACTACAAGTAGTCAAAACTATTCAAAAGCAGATGAATTATCAAAACTTAAAAAACTACTGGATGAAGGAGTATTAACACAAGAAGAGTTTGAAGCCGAAAAGAAAAAACTACTCAATAAATAATGAAGTTTAACTGCCTATATAATACCACTGAACTATAACCATATACCAAAACCAGCATTTATGAGATTTTTGGTAAAGCTGATTTCTGAGAAACCCGAAGTTATACCCATCAATTATCAATATCCTCTATCGGCTGCCATCTATCGAATTATTGCGAAAGGTGATGCTGATTATGCCAACTTTTTGCATGAGAAAGGCTATGGCAAAAAATTCAAATTCTTTTCGTTTTCCCAAATTACTTGTCCTTTTAAAATCGAAGCCGATCGGTTGCTACTGCAAAGCAATGAGCTCAGTTTTCAAATCACTTTCCATCTTCCCAAAGCTGCGGAAAGTTTTATCAAAGGTTTATTTCAATCCGAAAAACTGGACATAGCGGATCGTATTTCCAAAGGACGGTTTACCGTACAATCTATAAAAACCTTGCCATCTCCTCTAGAGTCGTATAAAGAAAATGAAATAACGCAGGTGGTATTAAGACCGCTGTCGCCTGTGGTAGCAGGACTGATGAAGGATAATGGTAAGTACGATTTTTTGCCACCGGATGACCCAAGGTTTGCGGAAAGTCTGATATACAACTGGCGCAGCAAGATTGAAACCTGCTATGACAAAGCTACTGCCCAAGGGGCATTGCTCATAATGGAGCAAAAAGCCCGCAAGCTGCCACCACGCTCCAGACTAATAACGGTGAAGGCTGGCACTGAGGCTGAAACTAAAATACGAGGTTGGATGAATGTTGACTTGTCTGTTACGGCAGAAAAAAGATTTATAGAAATCCTGCTCAACGCAGGCGTGGGGGTGTATAACGCTCAAGGTATGGGGTATGTGGAGGGCAACAACTAAATATTATCAAAAAATAGAAGGCTTTTATGAAACGATACCTTTTGAAAGTTGATATCTCCGGAATTCAAGATTTTATATTTAATGTCCCAAGCAAAGGTGCTTCGAGAAATCTGAAAGCACGGTCTTTTTTTGTACAAGGACTTACGGAAATAGCCGAACAGTATTTTACTGACATTGCTGAAAAAACCGAGGAGTTGTACAATGGAGGGGGAAATTTATTCATATATCTCCGTGTTACCCAAAATGTTCTAGATAGTGCTATTTCCAAGTTTCAAAACTGTTTTTTGCAGGAGGCAATTTTCCCTTTTATTGCCTACATAGAGGCGGAACATGACGACGCATTTTATACACAGATGCAGGCGTTACATACGAAAATTTCCCTTAAAAAGTTAGTCAGGCCGTTTTTGTCTGAGACGTTTCAACCAATGGATGCCAGCATATTTGATGAGCGGTTCAGAATGTTTGCCAAGAAAATGGTAAAAGCACAAGGGTACAGTATAGTCAAATCGGATAGCAACGAATTGAATTTAAGCATTGAGGAAAATCAATTCAAAATTGCCGGGTATATCTTAAGATTGGAGTATGGGAGTCAAGCTCAAAAGTCCTTTAATGAGACAATTATCAACGCAATGCCTTTAGATAAAGACAAAAATAAAGAAAAAGGCATTCTCGAATTTGATAAAATAGCCGAGAAGGCAAAGTCGTCAAGAAAGGTAGATGATAAACTCGCTGCTCTTAAAATAGACGTTGATAACCTCGGTGTTCTTTTCAGAAACAAATCTAAGGACGAGTATAAGAAATTGTCTAACCAACTGAAGAAGTTTTTCTCAAATACAATCTATAGTGTTTTAAAAGAAGAAATACAGCATGGAAATATATACCCTGTATTTTCAGGGGGAGATGATTGCTTTTTGATAGGTGCATGGGATATCATCCTTCAGGTGGCACAAAAAATTCATCATGAATTTGACGCTTTCCAATCGACGTTATGCAAGACATTTGGATTAGAACATCCGCTTACAATATCTGCAGGTATTGTCATTTATAATCCCAAGTTTCCAATGGCTAGAATCGGACAAACCGCCGAGCATGCGCTAGAACTAGCAAAAGATTTTGGAAAAAATAGAATCTGCATTTTCGGAGAGGTACTGAAATGGAATGAATTTGAGAATGCAGGACAACTTGCAATTAAATTGAAAGAATTGATCGAAGATGGAGAGTCGCGCGGAATTCTTGAACGGATACGCTCATCGGAAATTGGGTTCCTAAGTTTACAAGAACGGGCAATTAAGGCTCATAGGATAGACTTTCCTAAAGTGTACCGATTGAAGTACTATTTGCGAAATGTTAAGAACTCTAAGAACAAAGAAATATTGGAGAGTGAGTTTAAAAAATACGAAGCTGCACTTTTGGAGGATTTTATACACGGGAGAAAAGAGTCGAATGCGGCACAATTCCCTGTAGCGGCTCGTTGGGCCGAATTATTAACCAAATCAGTTAACACTTAAATTTTTGTAATATGCCAAATCAAAAGGTACATAATAGTTATAACAACAACAAGGGCTCAAACCATAGCTCTAAGAAAAATGATAATAATAAGAAAAATAATAAGACTACTGAGGAGATAGTCAATGAAGTGATTGAGACTTATTTTAAAGACATCAAAGTGGACCTTTTGTCCTTAAACGATGTGACGAAGATTAAGACTATTTTTTCGCATCTCGAGCAATTCGTCAGCAAAACCGCTTCGGGATTATCAAGTAGTCAGCTACGTAATGTTTACTCAAAAATTTTAGAAGCAAAAACACCGATTGACTTACAATTACTTCGTCCCAACTTGGCCTATGTTGCAGCAAGAAATGACAAGCTGCAAGCCAAGCAAGTAATGGCGCTTATTGATTACCTAATTCAGCAGGTAGACACTGAAGAAAGGCAAAAACACTTCAACAAAGTAATGGAAGCCATCGTTGCATATCACAAATATTCAACAGCAAAATAAAAAACGTCGAACAATGAAGCTTGAATCAAAAACTATCATTAAAGGCACGATAACCACATTAACGGGTTTGCATATCGGCGGATCGAAATCATCGTTAGATATAGGGGGTATCGATACCGCAGTGATCAAAGATCCGTTGGGGGTACCTTACATACCGGGAAGTTCATTGAAAGGCAAGCTCAGGGCATTGCTGGCTGCAAGCATTAATGGGGCTCCCGATGAGAGTAGTGACGATGAAAGCATAAAGAAGCTTTTTGGTTACGCCGGATCTCGAACTGAGTCTGGCGAAGTTACCCGTCTGATAGTCCGAGACGCACATCTCGACACGGAGAAGTTCAAAAGGGATTTTACTGACAAAGGTGCCATCCTAGAAACACAGTATACCCAGGAGAAAGCAGAAAATAAGATTAATCGTAGGGCTGGGAAAGCCGAGCATCCGCGTTCCATTGAACGGGTACCGGCGGGAGCTGTATTTAATTTCGAATTAGTCTTGAATAACTACAGCGGAGAAGATCCCCAGCAATTTATCGAATTAATAAAGCAAGGTTTTAAACTTCTTGAGGATGATTACCTAGGAGGTAGTGGTACGCGTGGTTATGGGAAGGTAAAGATTGAATCGAATATTGAAAACGCTGATACAAAAATATACCAAGAATGAAAGCAATTATCCTAAAATGCCGTCCAGGCAGCCGCTTTCATTTTGGACGTGCTGCCATGCGGCAAAATGATACTTTAAGCGACACCGATGAAATTATCCACTCCGATGTGTTGTTCGGAGCGTTCATTTCGGCGGTGGCCCGACTCTATCCTGAAGTTGAAGTTTTGAAATGGAAAAAGCATTTTGAGGAGGGTAACATTGTTTTTTCCTCAGCATTTTATTGTGTGGAATACCAAGGCAAGATCGTTTACTTGCTGCCTAAACCCATATCCTTAAATCATTTTCCATTAAAAACATTCGATAGTATTGAAGGGGCTCACAAAAAGTTGAAAAGAATAAAATTTATATCAAAAGGGATTTGGGAAAAACAATTGACACCAGATGATTGGTTCTCAAATGATGATATATGTTTTAGTCCGGAAAGTAGGGTTGTGTGTTTGAAAGAAGAGTTTGGAAACGACAACGTCGCTTATAGACTGTCTGAGAAAATGGACACGCCTAAAGTAAAGGTGCGCAATATTTCTAAAGAAGATACTTATTATACACAAACCGACCTTGTGCTTGTGCATGATGAAAATATCTCTGTGCATTGGTACTTTCTTTGGGAAAATACCGGACTTGATGAAGAAGAAAAGAAACAAGCTGAAAAAATTATAACCTTGATGGCAGAGTCAGGATTGGGTGGAGAAAGAAGTACAGGTTGCGGTCATATAGAAGAGGTTGTATTTGATCGAAGCTTCGCGATTAACACAGATAAGTTAAGCGAACAATACGTTTCACTGTCTCTAATAATCCCCAGTGCTTCTGAACATCAAGAGCTAATAGCGTATCAAACTGTTCAAAGAGGAGGTATGTACTATGGAGCCAATAAGAGAGTCAAATCTGTAATAGCTACAACCGAGGGGGCTATCATTAGAAGTAAGATAAATGGGTCCATAGCAAATCTATCTACTGAAGATAGAAATCATTGGCGTTACGGCATATGTTTTCCTATACCATTGCCCGATTCTTTTAAACTTAATGAATGCACTTTATGAGAAAAAATTACCCAATTCGGCTAACTACAATAACTCCTGTATGTATTGGTACAGGGCAAAAACTATCTCCATATGCTGACTATATTATAGATGAAGATAGCAAGAAAATATTTTATATAGATCAGGCCTTGGTAAAAAGGAAGATTGCCGAAAAATTAAATTTGATTGATGAATATGTACACGGTGTATCCACAGGAATGGATAATAACCGAAGCAGGTTTAATCTGTACAAATTTTTGAAAGCTAAATTAAATATCGATGTCTATACACAACATCAGTTACAATTGGATTGCGAAGCTCAAGGTAACAAAGAACTTTGTACCATTATTAAGAACGCAGGTATTTATCCATATATTCCCGGAAGTTCAATAAAAGGCGCCATTAAGACAGCGTTACTATATGATTGGATCATTAACTCGAAGGATGGCAGGAGCTGGCTTCAACGATTTGTATCCGCGTTGCTGCAGAATAGAGATGATAAGGAAATGTGGACAAAATTGGAAAATGAATTGGAGCAAGCCTTGTCATTATTTGAGCGACTTCACGTGACGGATTCTACTCAACTTAATGATGACGACATGATTGTCATCGAAACCAAACGTATTCATATTGGAACAGGGGAGCTTACCATTCCTCAAGTATGGGAGGCTATTTTGGAAGAAAAACAGATTGAGTTTCACCTAGGTATTCCCTATACAAATCTTTCGTTGGTCGATTTGATAGAATGTATCAATCGTTTTTCACAAGACAATAATCAAAAAGAGCTAATGCTATTAAACAAGTTTGGAACTGTGTTTAAAGATAAATATCCTGAAGATTATACAGATCTTGTTACTTTTTATGAACAGATAAACTATGACATTCAACAATCACAAAACAAAACCGCCTACTTACGTATTGGAAGCGGGAAAGGATATTACTTTAATTCGATTGCTGTTGCTGTTGCAAATTATGAAGAAGGAAAGTACTTCAGTGCTTTTTTAAAAAAGTACGGGAAAGGCTATAAATTCAAAAATCCTCACAAATTTCCGGTTACCCGCCCAATTGACATGAGTAGTTTCAAACCATTGGGGTGGGTAAAATTTGAAGTAATTGATTAATCTATTAATCTTATTGTGATTATGTCAAGAAAAGTGTTCCTTAGTTTTTTAGGAGCAAACAATTATAAAGAATGCGTTTACACAACTGAAGGAAAAGAAAGTCGGGTTGTTAAATATGTTCAGAACGCAGTCATCGATCTATTGGCTTCGGATTTTGATGTTTACTACATCTTTTGTACCGAGAAGGCATATGATACTCATTTTGCAAGCCTTCAAGCAGAAAGCAACAAAAAATTAGATGTTGTACAAATTCCCGAAGGTTTTAGTGAAAGTGAAATTTGGACAATATTCAGCAGCGTATTTGATAAACTGGAAGTAGGAGATGAAATACTTTATGATATCACACACAGCTTTAGGTCATTACCAATGCTTGGTATAACCCTATTACAATATGCCAAATTTTTGAAAGATATTAGAGTAAGGGGGATTTATTATGGTGTTTTTGAAACACTTGGACCATCATATGACATCGATAATCGGTTCCCTGATCCTAAAGATCGAAAAGTTCCACTTTTAAATTTGACTGCGTTCTCTCTAATACAAGACTGGACTATAGCCGCTAACAATTTCATAAAATTTGGTAATGCACTCCTGATGAGAGAATTGACGAAAGAAAAGCTTACACCTATTTTAGCCAGTTCGCAGGGGACTAATAAAGAAGCAGTCCTCCTCCAAAAGCTTGCAACTAGGTTACAAGACTTTTCTGAGGAGCTACGCACAAATAGAGGTAAAATGCTTATAGAAGCATACTCCGCTGTAAACGCAAAAGAAATTATCGATCAGATTGCCAGTTTTACCCTACTTCCACCATTCGAACCCATAATATCGTATGTAAAAGCAACGATTGAACCTTTCGAAGCTAATTCGTTAAACAATATACTCCTCGCTGCTCAATGGTGTATAGACAAAGAGTTGCCACAGCAAGGGTTTACCCAATTGCAAGAAGGTATCATTACAATCCTTTGTGACAAAATAAGTCTGAACTACACAAAGGAAATCAATAGAAATTTCGTCAGCTCATATTTGTCCGTGAGATTTTCAAAACCCGAAGAAGAATGGAGAGGCGAACTAAGTAATGATACATATAAACCCTATCTTCATCTGCTCGACCAGATAAATAATATCAGAGAGCTTGTAGCCATATATGATTTAATATCAAAGAAAAGAAACGATATCAATCATGGAGGATTTACCGAAAGTGCGAAACATTCCAGTTTTATGAATGATCTTAAAAAATATTTTCATGAATTTAAACAGATATTAAATTTAGAATATTAAGCGATAAACAAATTTCATATAAACTCAATAGATATTCAGTTTTGAATAAGCGGATAGTGTTAGGATAGATAATATAAAGTTTGAAAATTTATAAATCATGAATCTCTTAGTTAATCTAGTGGGAGGCCAAACTATCCCAAACTTGCAATTCCTGAAAAAATTTTATCAGGAAGGAGATCATATTTTATTTATTAATACTCCTTTAATGAATAATAAAGGAATTCATCAATGGATTATAAACTCATTCCAATTACATCTTGATGAACCCATTAAGCTATCCGACATTATCAACATTATCGTAGATGAATATTACGATACTCATATCAAGTCAAAACTGGATGAGATTGATTATGATATCTATGATGATATTATTGTAAACGTAACCGATGGGACAAAAATTATGTCCTTAGCCATATTTGATTATTTCCGAGAAAAGGATTCCAAAATATTCTACATCACCGGAAAAGATGATGCTGTATTGAAATTATTCCCGAACAGAAAAAAGGAAAATATTTCGCTAAATATTACCATCGACTTAAGCGAATATCTTATCTGCCATGGATTTGAGATAAAGACTTCGATGCTCTCAGGAAGAAGTTTCGAATTTACAAAATCATTTCTTAACTGGTATGTAAATAGTGGCGATAATCTAACTTGTCAAAAAATATTTGCCAAATTAAGACCCAATAGAGACAAGAGTGTAAACATAGCAGAGATTGCCGGGCTTAGTGATTTCTTGCATAGCATCGATTTCACGGTAGACAATGGTGTTCAGTTATCAAAATACGACATAAGATATTTAACCGGAGGTTGGCTTGAAGAATATATCTACTTTTCGATAAGAAACGAACTAGAAGTAGGCGAACAGTTTATTGCAACAGGCTTACAATTAGTTAGAGACAATGTATCGAACGAGTTCGACATCCTCTTTATATACAACAATACGCTGCACGTAATAGAGTGTAAGACCGGAATAGTTAACAATGTAATCCCAACTTTAGTAAACGACACATTCTATAAACTATCATCATTGTCTACCAGGTTAGGGCTGTTCTGCAAAAAGTATGTGTTTACACTTAATAAGCAATTGGACTTCAAAAAACAGCACTTAAGGAGAGCAGAAGCTTTTGATATTCGACTAAAATGTTGTGAGGACATTTTGAATGCACGATCCATTTTTGAACTATTAAATGAAAATAAACATGCTTATTAACATATCCAACCATCCCCAATCCACATGGAGTGCCGAGCAGCTAAAAAAGGCGCAGCAGCTGTATGGAGAAGTAGTGGATTATCCGTTTCCATTTGTAGACCCGTCGTGGTCCATTGAGGAAGTAATAGGTTTGGCTAATGCGCTTTATGCTGATATCACTCAAAAGTATCCCAATAAACATACTTATCTCCATATTATGGGTGAACATTCCTTGGTGTATCATCTGGTAAGTATGTTTGAGCAAAATGGATATACTTGTGTACTCTCCACCACCGACCGAACAGTGGAAGTGCTACCCGACGGCAGCAAAAAAGTGCTTTTTGATTTTGTGAGGTTTAGAAAGTATAATTAAAAATGAAATTTTTTGTTTAAGGTTAAAAAAATAATTCAAACAAAATGAGGCTATATATTAGATTGACATTGAATTCTATTCCGATTCCCTTTTGTTATCAACATTTGCTTACCGGAGTCATTCATAAATGGCTAGGTCGGGGCAATGAATTTCATGGAATTGGTAATCTTTTTAGTTTTTCGTGGTTGCAAAATACAGAGTTGACAGAATCTGGAATAGCACTAACTAACAAGTCCTACTTTTTCTTTAGTAGTAATAGTGAACAAGTAATTAAAAAGTTATTAAATGGAATTTTGAGAGATCCTGAGTTATTTAATGGTATCAAAGTTAGAGATGTCCAAATTACGGATACCCCAAGTTTCCAAAATGTGGAAAGGTTTATACTTACAAGTCCTATTTTAATAAGAAAAAAGCAAGGAGATAACATTAAACATATAACATACAAAGACCCGGAATTTGATGAATTGCTTACAATAAATGCTAAATCCAAACTTAGAAGAGCAAACAAGGTTGATGAAGGTTTATTCATAGAATGGGATAAAGCGTACCCTAACCCTAAAACTAAACTTGTAACTTACAAAGGGGTTGGAAATAAGGCAACATTAGCACCGATTATTGTAAAGGGGACACCTGAACAAATTGCATTCTTGTGGACAGTTGGTCTTGGAGAATCCACAGGTATTGGATTCGGTTCAATAAAATAATTCTAGAATATGGAAAAATTCTTTATAGTTAAGTATTCAGGCCCATTTGCTTTTATTAAACCATGGACTGCGGTTAGAGATAGTGAAACTTTTTCGCAACAGTTCCTTACACCAAGTATTGTGGAAGGTATTGAAAAAAAATTATTTCCCGAACTTCTAAGAGAGTCCGGAATTAAGAAAATAGCTCGACACAAACTAAATTATTGTGGAATTGATATTCAGCAGGAACGCACATGGGCTAAAGGTGGATTTCAATACACTAAAGAAAAAGATGTATATAAAACCAACTTAGGTATTCTGAAAAGAGGGGTATTGCTTAATCCTAACTTGTACTTAGCTTTCAGTCAAGAAAAAGATGCCCGTGTTGCATTTCAACAAAACATCTGTTTATGTCGAAATGAAGATATATTACTACCAGTTGAATTGTTTACAATATCTCCTGAAGAATTTGATGAAATACAAGGATTTGAGTTAAAATTTACCGACAATAAAAATGGTTTTAAAGTCGGTTATAATAGATTTAATAATGCTGAAGAGATGTTTGGGGAATTGATTGTAACAGGAAACCCAATAAGAGAAAAATAATGAAGCAACTCAAAGACATATTAGCGAAGAGCATCCTTTACGGAGGAACAGATTTGTTGACACACACTCAACAAGTAGTGACTTGTATATCTAAAATGTCCGAAAATTTCAAATATGAATTTGATAGTAAACTGGCCTTAAAAGGTGCAATTCTTCATGATTTGGGAAAAGCTCACCCCAAATTTCAAAAAAGGATATCTGGGAAAGACAAAAAAACTCTTTTAGAAAAGTTTGAAGATGAAAATTATATATTAAGACACGAAATTTCGTCCATGGCTTTTCTTCCATGTTTTCCCAATGAGGAATGGCCTGTTTTAATTGATATGGTTATTGCCCATCATAAATCAATTGTCTCACCCAACTATGAAGGTAGAGGCATTTTGGATTTAAAAACTCAAGATAGAAATTGGATACAGAATCACCTTATTGAATGGAATGATTGGCAAAAATATGGAATTGCAATAATAAAAAGCTTTGGTTTTGATTGCGTGGATTATATCACATTAGAACAGGCAGAAAATGCTTTAAAATATGCTTCACAATATTGTGAAGCTAAGAAAAAGGGGTGGTCGCCATATAGAGGTTTATTAAAAGCCGCTGATCATTTTGCTTCTGCATTAGAAAAAAATACGGAAGAAGCCTTAAAATATACATTTGAAACTCCTGATTTAAGTTACTACAGAACAAAAGACAGGTATAATGATTTTTATCCATTATCAAAAGTAACAACTGATGATTTTAGACCACATAGCATGGTTGTAGCACCAACAGGTGCCGGTAAAACAGATTTTTTGTTGAGGAGGACAAAGGGGCGCGTATTTTACACCTTACCATTTCAGGCTTCGATTGATGCAATGTGGGTAAGATTAAAAAAGACGGTTCCCAACAAAGATATACGTGTTCTTCATGCTATGTCTAAAATTGTCGTAGGTAAAAATAATGTAGATGAGCAACTATTGCAACCATTAGTTGGCTCTTCAATTAAAGTTCTCACCCCTTATCAATTGGCAGGTATTCTTTTTGGCATTTCGGGTTTTGAAACCATATTATTGGATATTCAGGGATGCGATGTCATTCTTGATGAAGTTCATACCTATTCAGGTTATTCTCGAAGTATGATTTTGGAAATTGTCAGAGTACTGAAAAATTTCGGTTGCCGAATACATATTGGTACGGCTACGATGCCCACAGTCTTATATAAAGAATTATTAGAAATTTTAGGTGGTAAAGAGAATGTATATGAGGTGAAGTTATCTGACTCGGAATTAAGTACTTATAACAGACATAATATATTTAAAGAGTCAAACAAAACTGATATAAATCTTATCATTCAAAATTCCATAGAGAAAAATGAAAAATTACTGATTATCTGTAATACAATTAAAAAAGCTCAAAATATTTATAAAAATATACTATACAAATTTCCGGATACACCCAAAATGCTTATTCACAGCAGATTTAAGCGAGCTGACAGATTAAGAAGAGAACTTGATCTGAAAGAAATTTATAACGGTAACGGAGAAAACAACTTAGGACTTAGTCCGTGTATAGTTGTTGCAACACAAGTAGTAGAAGTAAGTCTGGATATTAGTTTCGACCGAATGATTACTGAATGTGCTCCTTTAGATAGTATGATTCAACGATTTGGAAGAGTAAATCGGATAAGAAATGAAGAAAGTAGGCTAGTACAGAAACCAATTCATATAATTGAACCTGAAGGGAATGTTTTGCCTTACAAATTAGATTTATTACAAAAAAGCTTTGAACAGCTACCTGATAACGGTGAAGTTTTAGAGGAGAAAACACTACAAGAAAAAATTGACAATGTATATCCCCATTTGGATAAAAAAGAAATTGATATTCATTTAAAATTTAAGGATGGAAGATTTACGATGAAAGAACTAACAGATAACAAAAAAGGAATATTAATAGAAGCATTAGAAATAGAGGGAGCTACTTGTATTTTAGAGTCTGATAGAGAAAGATATATTGAATCCAATTGGGATGAACGAATCAGGCTTGAAATTCCCATCAATTGGAAGACCATATACAGATATAAAAATGAATATGAACAATTAAAAGTTGGTTCTTACCCTTTTGTTATTCCACAAAAAGAGGAGGAATATGAAAAATACGGATTACAATTAGTTGAACAAAATATAATACTGTAAAGTCATGTACACAAGCTATATAGGAAAAAAGTTTTTAAAACTTTATAATAAAAAAAATGGCACAGAATATACTGCCGAACAGTTTTTTGATGAAATTTTCTTCAATTTATTCTTTACAGATGAATCTCATTTATTGCATGTTAGTAATTCACCTTTCTTTCAAAAACCCAAAGAAGCTGATATTACTTTACATGGCTCTAAATCATTGGCTCAATTAGCAACTTTAAAAAGTAATATTGAGAATGACACGCCTAACATGTCAATTTATGTTGGTGCTTATGCAAAAGATATAGGAGGAACCACTTCCGGACAGGTCTCAACTCTAAACATAGAAATTAACAGTGAAGAAATGTATTCCTCATGGATAGGTGAAGCATTAGCAGTTGGTATAAATGGTGGATTTGTAATGTTAATAGATAATGAAGATATTTTATGGAATCTATTTCTTGGTTGGAAGTTTTATAGAAAATTTTTAAACAGTACACCTAACGTCAAGGACAAACAAATTGAAACATGGAATGGTCAATGGTTATGCCATTGTTTTTCGGATGATTTTGACGAAGAATATCCGGAAGATGGATTAAACATTAATCCTGAAAGTGTGCAAGGTAAACTCGCCATTCCAACAGTAAAATGGACAACAGTTATTCTCACATTATCAAAAAAGTTTCCGAATACGCAAATGACAGTCTATGCATACAACCTGTCACAAACAAATATAACCTTAGGATTTATCAATTTGTATCTTCATGAAATACATGAAATATATGAAGTGAGGGATTTACTTATTCTTGATTCCGAAAAAACCATTTTATCTGATTCTGATATTGCAAAGTTAGAACCTCTCTACAACTTTAAAAACGCCTGTGCTTTCGGAACAATTGGTATAAAAGCCTTGGAACCGGCTAAACTCAGAGAATATATGCCCAGGGGAAGTACTCTTTACGCTCAAGGAAAAGAATTTAAATTCAAAGATGAAGACTCTTATTATCAATATAACCTTTTTAAAATTTGGATATACGCTATGCTAAACAAAACAGAATTATTACAATCAGCCTCCGAAATTGCTAATTCATTAATAGCTATAGAGAAAGAAGACGAGAGAGGGAAAAAACTATTTTCTACGATTTCTAAAGACGTCAGAGAAAGTAAAAATCTAAAAGATTTTGTTGATAACCTCTCTAAAATTTTAGAACACACTTCTGAATCAGCAGATTTATTTAAAAAATGTGTTGAAAATGTTTTAAAAATGCCAACAGATTTGTTCCCTTTATTTATCACACTCATTCGATTTGAATACGCATATCAAAAATCAAAATAATACGAAATATGAGAAATCCATTTATTTATTTAAGAGGGTTACGCCATGCAGAGCATACTGTTTTTGCAGTTAATGATGGACAAAAGTTCTATTACGACCCTCAATTTGGTTATAAAATGGCTTATTCAAGTGGACAACAAGTTAAACGTTCCATCATCGAAGCCTTAAATTTACCGTTCGCTGCAATTACATTTAATTGGGAAATCGATAAAAAAGAAAATAAAGCAAGCCAAAAGGAACCCCACTCACCTTGCGACCCAACTTTTGCAGATCAACTTATTGGTGGGTATATGAAAGCAGAATCAGGTTCTTTTACAGTAAAAAGAAGAAGTCCATTATCTATTTCTGCTATGCGACCTCTTCATCCTTTATTAGGTGGAATTGAAAGTCCAACTGAAAATATTTCTTTTGATCGAACATCTTATCCTGAGCATCATAAAGTAAATGTTTATTGGGTTGACGGTAAAAAAAGAGGTGAAAAATTATCGGATGAAGAACTTAATGAATGGCTAACTAGCAATCACAGAAACTTACCTAATCGAGCTTTCATACAAGACCAAACCAGAGCTTCTGGATTATTTGTGTACGATATCGCCATCGACTTACGTACCTTATTTTGTGTATCAACCAATAAACTGGAACCTGAACTATTTCCACATATCGAAAAAAAATTGAGAGATGAAGGTTGGATTGAAGGTGAGAATATTTTCGGGAAATGTTTGATTTGCCCCAAAGAAAAAAGAGAAGAAATAATTCCCAAATTAGCAAAAGCTATTATTAACTGGCGTATAACATCAAACCAATCCCGAACTTTCAGTTTAATGGAAATCCTAGCAATAGCTATAAGTGATAATGCAAATCAGCTTGCATATGCCATTCGTGGTGAATTAAGAGAAGATTCAGATAGACCAAGAGCAGTACCAAGAATTGATGAAACAGCAAAAGCCGAATTGTTTATCACTCCTTTAGCAAGTGGATATATTACAGGGGCTGTTGGCTCAGCAGATGCTATTGAAAAAGCTGAACAAAAATTAATTGACTTGATGATGGATTTCAATTACGAAAAACAACTGTAAATTAATATTTGTACAGACGTTGCAATGCAACGTCTGTATTTTTTCTATTTATTTTTTACCCATGCCCCTCACTGGTACACACATTGCCTATTTGCACACCTGCCATAGAAAACTATGGTTATTTGCCAATGGAATACACATGGAACATACTTCGGGTATGGTGGCTGAAGGCAAACTTATTGCAGATACAACTTATTTGGACAGAGCCAGAAAATACACAGAATTGGCAATTGAAGGCATCAAAATTGATTTCTACGATGCTAAAAACCGAGTCGTGCATGAAGTGAAAAAATCCGATAAGGTAAAACAAGCGCATTTTGCACAAGTGAAATACTATCTTGCTGTATTAGTTCGTAATGGCATTGATCAACCTTCTGCTATAATTGAATACCCCAAATTAAAACAAAGAGAAATAATAGAATGGGATAATCAATATCTTGCTGATGCTACACTATGGGAGTCTCAAGTCGAAATAATTGTTCAGGATGATTTATGTCCTGCACTCGTCAAAAAATCCATTTGCAAATCCTGCTCATACTACGAACTGTGTTATGTGAACGAATAGCTTATGGCTTTGTATAAAAATAAATACCGCATCGAGTCGGCCCGATGGCGAAATTGGAATGATGCCAATGCCGCTACATATTTTGTAACCATCTGTACCAAAGAAAGGGCACATTTTTTCAGTACCTGTGTACGTAAATGCATATACCTTAACGAAATCGGAGCACTAACATGGCAGTTTTGGCAGGAAATACCCCAACATTTCCCCAATGTGCAGTTAGACCAATTTGTGATCATGCCCAATCATATACATGGGATAATTATTATCCAACCATCACCCGTAGAGA
>Ga0207864_1001940_pt1 | contig 21005 bp, 23 predicted proteins | sample HigsolmetaAR202D_FD_184834 | JGI IMG/M metagenome (GOLD analysis project Ga0207864, IMG submission 184834) | Ionic liquid and high solid enriched microbial communities from the Joint BioEnergy Institute, USA - AR20-2-D (SPAdes) (version 2) ... | reverse complement strand
AGTTGAAGCGGCGCGGATGCTGATGTGGCGGGCGGCATGGAAAGTGGCGCAGGGAGAGGAAGCGCTGGCGGACATCTCGATGGCGAAGCTCTATTCGTCGGAGACCTACGTCAAGGTTGCAAATATGGGCATGCAGATCTTCGGTGCCTATGGCTACTCCATGGAGTTTCCCATGCAGCGACACTATCGCGATGCCCGCAGCGCGACGATCGCCGCCGGCTCTTCGCAGATGCTGCGGAATCTCATCGCTCGCTCCATGGGACTGAAGGTCCAGTAGTTTTCCGAACACAAATCTTGCATTTTGAGATTTGTGCCGGTTAATTACAGGATACCTTATATACAGCCGATGGCGAGGATTCGGCTGTGTCACAACGGGAGGAACGGAGAGATGCAGGGAACTGCCAGAATAGTCGGATCATTCGTTACAGCGGCTGTCTTGACGCTTGCCGCAACGCTTGATGCCTCAGCCCAGCTGTCGCGCATCACGATTGGTACCGGGCCCGCCGGTACGGCCTATCACCAGATCGGTACAACCGTCTCGGCGGCGTTGCAGGACGCACTCGGCGTTCCGGCGACCGTCCGTCCGTTCAGTGGAACATCCCAGTATCTGCCGATGCTGCATCGTGGGGAGATTGCGATGGGCATCAATTCTGCCTTGGATGCGCAGGAGGCCTACCTGGGACAGGGCGCCTACGGCCAGCCAATGACGGGAATTCGGGCGCTCACATTGATCTCCCGCTCGCCCTATGCCTTCTACGTCAAGGCGGACTCAGGGGTGAAGACGCTCGATGAATTGAGGGGGAAACCTGTCATCACCGAATACCGCGCCATCGCCTCCTTCAATCAGGTTAACGCCGCAGTTCTGGCCACGGCCGGCCTCACACCCGACGATGTCGAGGGTTATACGGTAGCCGGTATTCCGGAAGCCACACGCGCTCTGGTCGACGATCGGGTTGTCGCCTCAGCCTCCGTTCTCGGAATACCGGCTCTGCGGGAGGCCGATGCCTCCATTTCCGGTGGCTTACGCGTGCTGCCGTTGGGAGACAAGGAGGATGCCTTGAGTGCCGTGGCGGGCTTTTCGCCCACGACGCTGCAGCCCGGGCCGGCCTATGTGGGTGTCAGCGAACCGACGCGTGTCGCCCAGTTCGACGTCTTCATGAATGTCGGAGCCAGCATGAGCGAGGACGACGCCTATGCTTCGGCGAAGGCAATTCACGAGAACTGGGAAAGCATGCAGCAGAATCTGCCCATGCTGCGCGGAATAGCGGCTGACGAACTGGCCTCTCTGAATTTCAGCCACCCCTATCACGAGGGCGCAATCCGCTACTTCCGCGAAGTGGGGCTTTGGACCGACGCCCATCAGGCACGCCAGGACGAGCTGCTCGCCAACTAGTGGATGAGCCTTCGAACTGACCTGAATGCCAGCGACGACACGCCGCTGGCAGTGGCTGATCCATGACAAAAGAGACCAGCAATGATTGCAACCTGCCTCCAGCGCATCTGCCATGCATTCCTTCTTGTTGGCGGAATCATCTGGGCGCTCAACCTGTTCTCCGTGGCGGGCATTTCCCTTATCGAGGCGGAGTGGTTGGGGCCGTACCTGGGAGTAGGCATCGCGGCCGCGTTTCTCGGCCATCCTTACGGCAGCAAGGCCGGTGCGCTGGAAATCGTCGCGGCCCTGGCCGCGATTGCCTCCTGGGTCTGGCTGGCCCTGAACTTCGAATTCTGGATCGTGGACATCGCAGGAGTCACGCCATCGAAATACATCCCGGCAGTCGTTGCGATCGTCCTGTTGATGGAAGCGGTACGCAAGGTCTGCGGCCTGTCGATCACCCTGCTGGTCTGGGCACTCATCGCCTACGGGCTTTTCGGCTATCTGCTTGAGCCGCCATTGCAGGCAGACCGCGTCTCGTTGGAGGCGCTCGCCTTCTATCTCTACTCCGACACCAACGCCATTCCTGGGCTGGTGCTTGCCATTATCGCCTCGATTGTCATTGCATTTCTGCTGCTCGGCAAGCTGATGGAGGTCAGCGGCGCCACGGCGGCCTTCACCGATCTCGCCCTCGCCTTCATGGGCCACCGGCGTGGCGGACCCGCCAAGGTGGCAATCCTGGCCTCCGCCATGTTCGGCTCGATCAGCAGCTCGCCTGTCGCCAACATCATGTCGACAGGAATTGTGACAATCCCGCTGATGAAGCGCACGGGCTTCCAGGCGCACAATGCAGCCGCAATTGAGGCCGTGGCTTCGACCGGGGGACAGATCAGTCCGCCGGTGATGGGCGCCACTGCCTTCCTGATGGCGGAGTTCCTCCAGATTGGCTATGGGCAAGTGGTCCTCGCCGCGCTGCTGCCGGCAATTCTCTACTATCTGTGCCTGTTCCTGCAGGTGGACGCCATCGCGGCGCGCCAGAACTTGAAGGGGCTCGATCGTTCGGAACTGCCACGCTTGAGGCCAACCCTGAAAACGGGCTGGATCTTCATCATCCCGCTTGTCGTCCTCATCTACCTGATCTTCTGGGGCAATACGACTCCCGGCTTCGCCGCCCTCGTCTCCTCTGCATTGCTGCTGGCATTCGCAGTGTATACGGGACGGCTGCGCAGCCGCGAGGAATGGGCCCGGCTCATCTTCGGCAGCGGGGAGTCAATCGTTCCGCTGGTGCTGATCGCCGGTGCCGCCGGCGCAGTGGTCGGCATCATGAACATATCCGGTCTGGGCCAGTCGCTTTCGTTTGTCCTGGTACGCTTGGGTGAAAACTGGGGGCTGCTTGGCATGCTGATCGTGACAGGGCTGTTGGCGATCGTCCTCGGCATGGGCATGCCCTCAACGGCGATCTATATCATCCTTGCCGCGATCTTGGCTCCCACCCTGGCCGCCATGGGCGTATCGGTCCTCGCCGCACACTTCTTCATATTCTACTTCGGTGTGCTTTCCTTTCTTACCCCGCCGGTTGCCGTTTCGAGTTTCGTGGCTGCGGGCCTCGCGGAGACGAACATGTGGAAGACCGGCTGGGCGGGCATGCGGTTTTCCTTCGTCGCCTATCTCATACCCTTTGTTTGGGTCTATGACCCTGCACTTCTGATGGAAGGTAGCTGGATCGCGACGGGCATTGTTGTTGCGACCACAGTCGCGGCAATCATGATCGTCACCAGGGCCATGTCTATCGAAACGGTGCACTGGCGCGGGCGCGTTGTTTATATTGCGCAGTGGCTGATCGCCATTGCTGTCTGTCTTTCTCCCATACTTCTTGGCGCGGAATCCGTGTGGGCAGCGATCCTCGCAGCAGGAGGAATTAGTTTGTGGTTCTTCGCCCAGCGAGAACGGAACGCCCGCGCCGCCACGAGCGCGGCCGATTAAGCCTGTCTCCTGAAGGGCCAATGGGCGAACACCATCAGGGCCGGCGGCCGGCGGCCGCCGCAAGACCGCAATAACCAGCCGGAGACATGACCACGCCTGCCGTTTATGCAGGGTCACCTTCTTCTGGCTGGCACGAAAGGCCAAGTTCGGAAAGTATCTCGTCGGTATGCTCACCGGGCAGGGGCGGTGGTGCGGATACACCGGGTCCATCATGGGCAAAGCGGAAACCCGCGTTGAGAATGGTTGCGCGCGAGATGGCCGGGTTTGGCACTTCAACCTCAAGCATCAGGTTGCGCCCTTCAAGTTGCGGCAACTTCAGCACCTCGCGCACGGGACGCACCGCGCCAGCGGGTACACCCGCTTCCGAAAGTATGGCTTCCCACTCAAGCGCCGTTTTCGTCATGAAGGTCTTTGCAAGTTCCGCCTGCAGTTCCCTGTCATGTGCCATGCGGGAATCCGGATCTGCAAATCTGGGGTCGGAAAGCAGGTCGGGCCGACCTAGCGCCGCGCACAGCCGCTCATACTGATACTGCTGCACGGCTCCTATGGTTATCGCATTCTCGGCGGTTTCGAACGTATCGGCCGTGGGGGCCAGCGAAAAACCGCGATTACCGGTCCGCTTTGGCTCGATGTTGGAGATGACCAGCGGGTTAACCACGGACGCCATCATCACCAGCGAAGCGTCGAGCATTGACATGTCGATATACTGGCCGCGCCGTTCAGGATCCCGCTCACGCTGGATATAGGCCGCCTGGATGGCGAATGCGGCAAGGAGGGCACTGTAGGTATCGACGACAGGAAAGCCGATACGCATCGGCCCACTATCCGGTTCACCCGAAAGGCCCATAAGCCCCGAAACACTTTGAATGATCTGGTCAATTGCTGGATAGTCGCGCATCGGGCCGTCCTGGCCATAGCCCGAGATCGAACAGAATATGAGACCGGGATTGATCTCGCGAACCGTTTCATATCCGAGCCCGAGGCGATCGATTACGCCAGGACGGAAGTTCTCGACCATGATATCAGCCGTGGCAATGAGCCGTCGTGCCGCTTCCCGTCCGAAATCGGTCTTGAGATCAAGGATGATCGATTTCTTGCCGGCGTTGGCACCGATGAACGGCTCCGCCATTCCGCGCAATTCCTTGCGCTGGGTGTAGTTCCGCAGTACGTCCCCGCCGGGTGGCTCGACCTTGATAACCTCTGCCCCGAGCAAGCATAGGAATTGGGTGGCCAGAGGGCCTGCGATAACATGGCTGAAATCTGCGACCCGGACGCCTTCGAGCGGTTGTGCCAATCCTGCTCCTCCGTTTAGTTCATCACATGAACTAATATGAGGAAGTCTGTCAAGCCGGGATCAGTCGTCACCTTCTCCGGCAATCGCCGCCGACAATCCGGTACGCTGTGCCTGCCGCTCGCCAAGATGCGCGTATAGCTTATTGAGAAGGTCGAAGAACTGCCGTCGCTCTTTCTCGGTGAAGGTTTCAAAGAGCGCGGCATGCTGAGCGGCCACCCGTTCGGAAATTCTTTGGTAGCGCAGCTGTCCCTCTGCCGTAAGTTGCAAAGCGTTGAAGCGCTTGTCAGCCACCACCTTTGCTCGTTCGATCAAGCCGCGCGCTTCGAGCTCCTTGACCAGCTTCGTAATTGCCGACTTCTTGAAGACCAGCGTTGCAGCGAGATCGTTCTGAGAAATCCCCGGATTGAGGGCGATGACACTCAAGACCGCGATCTCACCGTGCTCCGTGGCAAGGTCACCGAAAAATTCCGCATTCTCGGCGCGGATATAGGCGCGCAGGGCGCGTGTCAGGAATGGCAGATTCTCTCGCAGGGAGCCGAGGACCACCCGATCCTGTTGCCCCCCATCCGATGTACCCGCCATGTGCGTCCCCCTCCTTTACTCGATCGCTGACTATCCCTCGCGCCCAAACCTGTCAAACCTGCCAACTTGACGCCCTTCCAATTAGTTCATAACATGAACTATAGGAAAAGGAGGGATGCTTGCCGCACTCATCGTCGCTTCGGTTCGGAGAAGCAGCCGGAACACTACTAGACCGTGCCTTCGACGCGCGCGATCGGCATCGGCCCAGCGTCCCCCTGCCTCGAATAGGCATCTTCGGCAATGGCTTTCCCGAAACACTGGTTGCCGCTGCAGGTGGCCTTCCGGTGCATCTTTCGATGGGACGGCTCAGAAGGACGACGGCCATCGACGAGTTCATAGAACCTTTCGTCGACGAGGAAGTCCGTGTCTTTCTCAATCGCCTGATGAACGGCGAATTTGCGGACTGCCTTGGGATCATCTTTGCCCGCGACGATGCACCAGCGTTGGTTGCCTATCAGTACACCTCCGAGTGGGTGCGGCAGGGCCGGGCACCGAAATCCGTTCCGCCGCTGTTCCTCTGGAACCTGGTCCATACCGCAACGCCGGCCGTGATGCACTTTAACGCCCTTCAGGCCGAAAAACTGTTCGACTTCTTTGAACGGATTGGCCTGAGGAGACCTTCTGATGAAGCGATTGCTGAGGCAGCAGCCGCTGAGGCTGGCCGCCGCCAGGCGCTTGAACGTCTCGAAACAGCAGGATTGTCCGGTACGACTGCGATGCGTTGGCGTAACGCAGGTCGCTTCATGTCGGCAACCGAACATGCCGACCTCCTCAATGCCGCCCTTGTGGATACCAAAAGGACCGCGCAAAAGGGTATGCGCATCGGACTGATCGGATCGTCGCTCGCATCAACCGCTTCCTACGAAGTCTTTGAACGCTTCGGAACAATCGTGTGCGATTGGCAGCCCTGGGGCGCCGTCTGGCCCGGCCCGGGAAACGGCAATGCGACCTTGCCTGAAATCCTGCGCGCAACGGCGGCCGATCCCTCTTGCCCTCGTATTACGCCAACCACGGCTTACCGGAACGCCCTGCTTCAGGCTCTCGCAAACGCGCGCTGTGACCTCGTGCTCTGCCAGCTCGCACCGACTGACGACACCTTCGGCTGGGAAATTCCGGCTCTCGCCTCCAGCCTCGAAAGAAGAGCTATCGCCTTCATCAATCTAGGTTTCCGCGACACGGATCCCGAAACCTGGCACGCACGCGCCGCAACGCTCATTTCCGCCAAGCTTGAGGCCCGAAAGTGACAAGCACCTACGTGCCGCTTGAATCCACCAGAATTGCCACAGACCATCAACGCGGATGGACCAAAAGCCTTCGGGCGCAAATTACCTCGGGCGCCAAATACGCCTTCGTCAACGCCGATACCCCGCACGAACTCTTTCATCACATGGGCCTGCCTATTGTGACCAACCAGTGGTGGTCGGCGATCATCGCGGCAAAGCAGCTCTCGGAATACTACTTCGATTATATGGAAACCCTTGGTTTCCACGACCGGCTTGCGCGTTATTCCAGCCTTCCTCTCATCGCGGAACTCGAGGGAGATACCGAGCGGCAGCCATGGGGAGGCCTGCCGAAACCGTCCATCCTGTGCGCACGCCAGAGCGCCGACGATCATCAGAAGATCTTTTCGCTCTGGTCGGAAAGAACGGGGGCGCCGCTCTTTCTCATTTCCGCGCCAGCTGTGCCTGACCCGCATCCGGAATGGTGGCGGCTTGCCCGGAGTGACTGGGAAACGCTTTACAGGAGCGACAGGCTCGATCTCATGGTGGCGGAGTTCGAAGCCCTCATCGCCCAGCTCGAGGAACTCACAGGCCGCTCGTTCGATCATGACGGCTTCGTCCGCTACATGGAAGCGATCAATGAGCAGGAACGCATTTTCGAGGACATTTCGGAAATCCTCGCTACTGCTCCACGTTGCCCGATCCGGATTTCCGAGCAGATCCCCAACGTGATGATCCCGCAGTGGCATAGGGGATCAGAATGGGCACTGTCCCACGCGAAGCGTTTTCGCGCCGAGCTTCACGAGCGTGTCAAGGCTGGCGTATCAGTGCTCGAGGAAGAGCGTATCCGCATGATGTGGATCGGCGCTGGTCTCTGGTTTGACACGAGCTTCTACTCAACCTTCGAGGAAAGCCATGGAGCGGTCTTCGCCTGGTCCATGTACCTTCCCTTCGCCGCCGACGGCTACATTCGCGAGATCAAAGGCGACTCACTGCGTGCCCTCGCAGCGCGGGTCTCTGCCATGAACGAACAGCTGCACCAGCCACCATGGATCAATAGCTGGTTGGTCGAGCAGGCGAAGAAGTACCGGATTGATGTGGCACTGATGCTTATTCCCGAGCATGATCGCTTTTCGGGCCAGGGTTCCCTCTTTGCGAAGAAGGCTCTGGAGGAGGCGGGTGTTCGCGTCATCGAAGTCTGGTCCGACATGGTCGACAGGCGCAAGTGGAACCGGGACGAGATGTCCGCCCGCGTCAGCGCCGTTCTCGACGCCGTGCTGGCAGAGAAAGGCGTTTGACTTAGTTCATTCGCTTAACTACCATCCGGGATTGGGATCGGCGCATAACACTTGCGGACAGATGGGAGGAACGCGGTGGGTGCATTGGATGGACTGAAGATCGCCGACTTTTCTTGGGTTGGCGCAGGTCCGCGGGCAACCAAAGACCTCGCCGACAACGGTGCAACAGTCATCAAGATCGAATCCCGCAAGCGCCTTGATTTGGGCCGCATGTCCCCACCCTTTGCCGGTGATCCGAAGGACGTCGACGGTTCGGCATTTTTTGCGCAGACGAACACCTCAAAGAGGAGCGTCACGGTCAACCTGTCCGACCCGCGCGGCATCGAGATCGCGAAAAAGCTCGTGGCATGGGCGGACGTGGTGGTAGAAAATTTCGGGCCGGGCTTCATGGAGCGCATCGGTTTGCACTATCAGGCGCTTCGGAAAATCAAGCCGGACATAATACTTGCCAGTGTTTCGGTAGCCGGGAGGACAGGGCCTCTGTCCGGCTTTCGCGGTTACGGCAACTCCGCTGCGGCCCATTCTGGCCACGCCTGGCTGACAGGCGAGCCGGGAAGCCCACCGCACATGCCTCCCCTCGCCTATGGCGACGTGGTAGCCCCGATGTTTCTCACCGTCGCCATTCTCGCCGCGCTCGAACATCGCGCTCGTACCGGCGAAGGCCAGCACGTCGACGTCTCGCAGATTGAGCCGATGGTGCACGTCATCGCCGATCTCTACGCCCAGGACGAAGCAAAAAAGACAGGCAACGACGACATCGATTTCCTGATCCATGGCGTCTTCCCGACACAGGGCGATGACCACTGGATCGCGATCGCCGTCGAGAACGAAACTCAGGCCGAGGCACTCAAGCGCGAGCTTGGCATTTCGAGCCTAGACCGCGACGCCATCAGCGCTGCGACCAGCGCGCATGACAAGTTCGCACTCTTTGACCGGCTGGCCGCCGCCGGTGTCCCCGCAGGCCCGGTGCTCGACGGCAAGAACGTCCTCGAGAACCCAGAGCTCGCGGCCGCTGGCCATTTCGTCAAGCTCGACCACCCCGTGCTGGGACCGTCGAATATGCCTGCTCCGCCCTATGTGCTGCACGGCACGCCGGGCAAGGTGAACCGCGCGCCGCGCCTTGGCGAGCACAACCGCGAAGTCTTCATCGACATGCTTGGCCTCGAAGCGGAAGAGATCGAGACCCTAATCGCCGAAGGGTGTCTCGCATGAGCATGCTGGCCGGTCTCCGCGTTCTCGAGATCGCTGACGGGCTCACCGATTTCGGCGGCCGCATGCTGGCGGAGCTGGGCGCCGACGTTGCCGTTGTCCTTCCCGTGACAAAGGCCAACCGCGCCCGCACGCTCGCCTGGCACCATGGCAAGACGGTCATCGCGCCCGATGACGCCGAGGCGATCCGCGCCCTCGCGGCCAAGGCTGATGTCGTCCTCGACGGCCAGCGCGAAGGCGACCGCTTCGGCCTCGACAAGGCCGTTTCGGACAAAACCATCTACATCCGTGTTGCGCCCTTCAGCGCCAACGGTCCCTATGCCGGCCGCCCGGCAACGGACCTCACGCTCTTTGCGCTTTCGGGCCTCATGCACGTCACCGGCGAACCAGACGGGCCGCCCCTGAAATTCCCGGGTCAGCAGGCATATGCCCTGACCGGTATCCAAGCGGCCACCGTCGCCCTCCTGGGGCTTTACGCCCGTCGGCGTACAGGCAAGGGGCAGAAAGCGGACCTCTCCGCCTTCCAGTGCGCCACACTCTCGAACTACCGCGAAGCGATCATGTACGAATGGACCGGCCGCATCGGCCGCCGCCGAGGCAACATGCTGGTGCGCGGCAAGTCGGGCGTACGCCAGATCTGGGAGTGCAAGGACGGCTTCGTTACTTGGTCGATGATCGACAACCCGTCAATGATGCGCGCGGTCGTGTCCGTCATGGAGGAAAAGGGCGCCGCAGGGGAGCTGAGCCATATCGACTGGAACAACACCCTTGTCGCGGACACCCCACAGGAAACCATCGAGCGCTGGCAGGGGATCGTCGCTGCCTTCTTTGCCAACCATACGCGCGAAGAACTGGGCGCCTGGTCGCTCGAAAAGGGCTGGGGCCTGTCCGTGATCTGCAGCCCGCAGGATGTATGCGACAGCGAACACCTCAAGGCACGCGGCCTTTTCGTCGAGGTGACAGACGAAGAAACGGGCAAGACCGTATCGGTCCCCGGCCCTCTCTTCCGTTCGGCGCAGATGGATACCCCGAGGCGTACCCTCGCAAAGCCGGTGCCTGCCTCAAGCTTCACGGGATGGTAAGGGTAATGAGCGCGCTCGAAAGGGTCAGGGTCGTCGACTTTTCGAAATTCCTGCCGGGGCCTTATTGCACCTGGCTGCTCGCCGACATGGGCGCCGACGTTATCCGCATCGAGAACCCGCGCGAGATCGCCAAGCAAGCCAAGGTGTTCGGCTGGGACCGGCTCTCCGAGGACGAGCGCAAGGCGCTGCGTGAGGTCGATATCCTGGCCCGCAACAAGCGCTCGGTAATGCTCGATATCGGTGACGAGAAGGCGCAGGAAGCTATTAAGGCGCTGGTTGCCACCGCCGATATCGTGGTCGAGGATTACCGGCCGGGCGTACTCGAAGGCATCGGGCTAGGCTACGAGTCGCTCAAGGCCGTCAAGCCCGACCTCATCTATGTGAGCCTCACCCTTTGTGGGCAGACCGGCCCTTATCGAGAAAAGCCCGGACACGATCCGATCGCGCTTGCCATATCTGGCGTTCTCTCACGCATCGGTGAGAACCCCGACGCACCGAGTTTCCCGGGAGTACCTGCTGCCGACGTCATTACCGGCACCCACGCCGCCTTTGCGACACTCGCCGCCTTCATTCACCGCCAGCGCACCGGCGAGGGGCGGCATATCGATGTGGCGATGAGCGATTGTGCGATGAGTCTTCTCGTCAACGTACTCTCGCGCCATCCAGACCCTTCGACCATTCCTCCACGCGGCACACGTCGCGCCGACACGGGGCTGTGGCGCACGAAGGATGGCTCCTTCATCTGCACCACCGATATGGAACCGCGCTACTGGCGCACCTTCTGTGAAACGATTGGGCGGCCCGATTTCATCGAAAGCCAGAATGATGTTGCGCGCCGCAGCGAAATCCGTGCCGAACTCGAGGAGCTATTTGCGTCACGCACCCGTGACGAATGGATCAGGATTCTGGAAGCGGCCGGAACGCAGTTTGCTCCGGTCAATGAGATTTCCGAAGCACTAGTTGATCCCCACCTCCGCGCACGCGGCATGGTTATAGAAAAGCAGGGAACATCCGGCCGCACCGTGCGACAGATTGGACAGCCAGTCCGGTTGGAGGGGGAGACCAGAATCCGGAATTTAGGCCATGCGCCCGGCAGCGACACGGAAGAGGTTCTATCGGAACTGGGACTTTCCAAGGAAAAGATCAACCAGCTCAAGCCAAAGGCAACCTGACGCGCAGGGATGCCCGAACAGAGGGAGGAGAACCATGACAATCAGATCAATAACCATCGCGCTGCTCACCGCGGTGAGTATGGGTACGGCATCCGGCGCCGTGGCGGCGGAGTTCGAACTGACTTACTCAACCACCTATTCTCCAACACATCCGTATGGCCAGGCGGATGAAATGTGGATTCAGCGCATCGAGGAGCAGACCAACGGCCGCGTAAAGATAACCCCCTTCTGGGGTGGTGCGCTCATCAGCAGCCGGGAAGGTATCGACGAGCTCAACGCCGGTGTAGCGGACATCGCCTACATTGCTCCGATCTACGCGACCTCCGGCTATGATCTCAACCGGCTCACGCCGCAATTCTTCTACGGCTATGAGGACGCTTCCAAGGTTCTCGAGGTTTATCTGCAGCTCTGGGAAGAATATCCGCAATATGCGGAGGAACTCGATGGCGCCCAGGTACTCGGCTACAATGTGGGCACCCCGATGCATCTGATGCTTCGGGAAAAGCCCTTTACCCAACTTTCGGACCTCGAAGGTCTCCGTATCCGTTCGGCCGTAGATTATATCGGCGCGCTTACCGCGGCCGGCGCCGAGGGCGTTACCATGCCCATGACCGAAACCTATCCGTCGCTGCAGCGCGGCGTTCTGGATGGCGTTATCGCTCCTTATGAGGCGCTGAAGTCGCTGAGTTTCGCGGAGGTGATCAAGTATTATTCCGAACTGCCGCACAGCCGCGGGGCCTATCCCTCGCGTGCAATAAACGCGGCCGCGTGGTCACGCCTGCCTGAGGACATACAGCAGGTTTTTCTCGATAATATCGATTTCCTCACGCAGAAAACCTACGAACTTGCGCAGGCTGCCGAAGATGAAGGCCGTGCTTACGGCGAGCAGCTTGGCGTCCAGTTCAACGCCGTAGCGCCCGAGGTCATCGCCGAGTACTCTGCTGCCTTCGAGCCCGCCGCCAGGGAGACTGCAGCGCAGCTCGATGCAAAAGGGCTGCCGGGCACGGAAATTCTCGACAAGATTCGCGCCGCCATCAAGAACTAGAGCGAAGGAACGCTTTGCTGCCCGGGCAACCCCGTGGCGGCAAAGCGGCACCGAATAGACCATGCATTTCATTGATACGACTTTGCGACGTATTTGCGCCACAGCCGGCGTAATAGGCATTGCCGCCATTCTCGGCCTTATGGGGCTGACGGTCATTACCGTGGTGCTGCGTGCCCTGCACATCGCTTTTCCGGGAACATACTCACTTTCCGAGCTTCTGCTGATCCCCGCCGTGAGCATTTCGATTGCCTATGCTGCCATGCATAACGACCACACGCGGGCGGTAATCTTCGTAAATCGGATTTCAAATACTAGGCTTCGCCACTTCATTCACGGCCTCATGCTGATCTTGGGGTCGCTGTTCTGGGCGGTGGTGGCTTGGGCCACCATACGCGAGGCGATCCGCCGTATGGCACAGAAAGAGCTTTCGCCCATCATCGACGTCCCGGTGGCTCCGTTTCGCTGGGCAATGGCGTTGGCCATCCTCCTTTGCGTGATCGTGCTGCTCTGGCAGGGGTTCAAGCTCCTGAAAGGCATCCCGGTCGAAGATGAATCTCACCAGTACGCGGACCCGGAAAAATGACCGCGCCGACATTCGGCTTGATCGGAATTGTCATCCTGTTCACGTTGATCGGCTTCGGCATGCCGATCGGCTTTGCGATGGGCCTTGTCGGCTTTGCAGGGTTCGCGTTCCTGGTGAGTCTTGATGCCGCCATCGTGAGGACCGGCGTCACCACCTATAACCTTGCCACCAACTACGCCATCGGCACGGTACCGCTGTTTCTTTTCATGGCTCACATCCTCTTCGCGGCTGGTATCGGCAAGGATCTTTTCGACTTTGCCGCCAAGTGGATTGGCCGCCGGCGCGGCGGCCTGGCAATGGCAACTATCGGTGCTTCGGCTGGATTTGCCTCCGTCAACGCTTCCAGCCTTGCGGCGACAGCGACCATGGGGCTCATCGCGCTACCTGAAATGCGCAAACACAACTACGGTCTTCCACTAGCCTCGGGCAGCGTCGTTGCTGGCGGCACAATCGGCTCGCTTATCCCGCCCAGCGGCATGTTTATCATCTACGGCATCCTTACCGAGACTTCGATCGGAAGGCTTTTCTCCGCTGGCATCATCCCCGGCATCCTGCTCGCCATCTTCTACATGGTAGCGATCGGCATCTGGTGCCGCGTCGATCCCGGGGCCGGGCCGCGCGGACCCAAATATTCCTGGCGAGAAAAGCTTCTGAGCTTCACCAAGATCGGCGAAGTCCTCGCGCTCTTCGTTCTTGTCATGGGCGGCATCATCAGCGGCTGGTTTACCGCCACTGAAGCTGGCGCGGTAGGCGCAACGGGGGCCATCCTCATCGCCCTCGTCCGGCGGCGTCTGACATTTGAAAGCGCCAAAACCGCCATTTATGCCACTCTTAAGACAACCGGCATGATCTTCGGCATCCTTTTTGGCGCCATGGTTTTCAACAGCTTCGTCACCGTTACCACTATCCCCACGCGCGTCGTCGACTTGGTGGCGAATGGCGACTTCTCACCCATGGTCGTGCTGCTGCTGATCCTGATAGTCTATTTCTTTCTGGGTATGATCCTCGATGCCTCAGCGATGATGACGCTGACCGTCCCCCTCTTCTTTCCAATCGTCACGTCGCTGGGCTTCGATGCGATTCTCTTCGGTGTTCTGGTCGTCCGCATGACGGAGATCGCTCTCATCACGCCGCCGGTAGGGATGAATGTCTATGTCCTTTCAGGTATCGCCAAAGATATCCCCCTGACCACCATGTTCCGGGGTGCCATGCCATTCGTCGCGGCTGACATTCTGCACGTAACAGCCCTCATCATCTTCCCCGCGCTTGCTCTCTGGTTGGCCTACCTATGAGCGATAGCCGGCGGACGAGCTGGGCGCTGGTCACCACAACCGGCGTACTCACAGGTTTGGGACACGGCTTTGCCGCCTTTGCGGTTTCCGCCCTACTGAAGCCCCTTGCCGTCGACCTGAATACGGGGCGCGGTACCGTTTCGACCGCCATTGGACTGGGCAGGCTCATCAGTGGACTTTCCGCCCCAATCGTAGGGCGCATCACCGACCTCCACGGGCCACGCCTTATTGTGATCGGCGGTATGCTTCTTTCAGCGCTTGGACTTTTCGTCCTTGCTTTCGTGCGCTCCGAGCTCGAACTTTATATCGCCTGGTCGCTGCTAATTTCGGCTGGCGTAGCGGCAGGTTTTACCGTTGCGCTCGATAAGCTTGTCGTCGCCAGCGTCGCGCGAAGGCGCGGCATGGCGCTTGCGGTGCGGTTCTCGATATCGGCACTCGTCGCGACGCTGATCGTGCCCGTAGTCAGCGTCATGGTCGAAGTTGTCGGCTGGCGTCAGACATGCATCGCCTGGGCCGCCATCACCCTCCTGTTGATCCCGATTCCGGCAATCTGGTTTCGGCGGGCTCCGGTTGCGGAATGCGGAACACTGGAGCTCCGGGATCACGTCGAAGCGAACACCTTGGCCGCGCCATTCAAGGTTCGATCCTTTCTGGGGAACATGAATTTCTGGCTTGTCGCCACGGCACTTTGCGCGCAGGCATCCGTTACCACCGGGCTTTCAGTGCACCTCCTGCCCTTAATGACTGACTACGGGCTCGATCCGGTATTTGCAGGAACACTCTTGGGCGCCACGATCCTCATGACCATTCCGGTTCGTCTGCTGGCCGGCTATATCGCCGACCGGTTGGACCCGAGGCTTCTTCCCAGCATGCTTGGCGGCCTCCTCCTCCTCGAGGGCCTCGCCATTTGCAGCTTCCCGCTTGCGCCGGGCCTTCCGGCCATGCTCGTTGTTGCATGCGCCCTCGGAATCGCCGCCGGCGCCCCCATGGTTCTCGTGCTTGTCATCTGCAACGAACTGTTCGGCCAGTCCAGATTCGGCACTGTCCAGGGAAGTCTGATGATGATCCAGTTTCCCGGAACCACGCTGGCGCCAGCCCTGGCAGGCTATATATACGATTTCACTGGGTCGTATGTCGCGGTTATCGCCGGCTTTGGAATTCTGTTGATTCTTGGCGGTTCGATGCTTGGCTTCGTACGGATGCCGGATCAACGCCGCTAGGTCACCAGTTCGCTATACACCCGCCGGACAAATAGCTTCAAGCGCGGGGATTTCTTCCAGCTTAAAGAGGTAGCGTGCCGCAACCGTTTCGTCGATCTCGATGCCAAGTCCGGGGGCGTCCGGCGCACTCCAAACTCCATTCTTCATATCGAGCGGATAGACCTCGGTGCAGATGTCTCGAAACGAGGGTACAAGCCCTACCGTTCGGACCATAGCGCCGCCGCCTGAAAAAAGCTTATAGTTCAAGGGATCAGTAATGGCGCGAGTGACGGGGCTCGAACCCGCGACCTCCGGCGTGACAGGCCGGCACTCTAACCAGCTGAGCTACACCCGCGCTTCGACGCGGCTCGCGCGTCGTGGCGGTGAATTAGGCGCTTCCCGTTGCGCTGTCAAGCAGGTGCAAGCGGGTAACCGGTGAATTCGTCTATTAGCCTGTTGAAGGGCGATTCCCCCTTGCGATCGGGCAGCGAACGGCCTAAACGGACGGGCTTGAAAATGGGCGGCAGCACCGCCCCTTCAGGCGGGCGATTAGCTCAGCTGGTAGAGCGCTTCGTTTACACCGAAGATGTCGGGAGTTCGAGTCTCTCATCGCCCACCAATCTTTTCAATGACTTAGGCGGATCTCCTTTGGCCACCGCCACAAAAACCGCCACGAAAACGTTTGTTTGCAAGTGGCGGTAATCGCTAGCAAAACAAAGGCCCGGGAGAATCCGGGGCCCTTACATCTCCGTGCGGATCGGGCCTCGGCTTCGAAAACCGCGAGCGTGATGCGGTCCCGAATGTCGGCATCCCGGACTGACTGGCTGTCGAGGGTTGCCTGCTTCGTGTGGTCGCCGTAACGCCAATAGACCCTCAGGCCTCCGATCTTCTCCTTGACCTGGCGCAACTCGAATTTAGCCGGATCACGTCCTGCAGGATGAAGGCGACCTCGTCGAAGAGCCTCTCCAGGATAGGGAACCATCCAACACGGCACTCGAACAGCTCCGTGATGAGCTCCGGGTGCTTGTCACGGATTTCCTCATACCTGCGCCGACACTCGGCTGTTGCTCGTCCGTCCACATCTCAAACTTCCACCACGAGGCCCGGATTGAAGTCCCTGTTCTCGTCGCCGCAGCCGCGAGGATTGCACAGCACGCGCGTTCGTCCGACGCGGTAGTCGAAAGAGTCGTGGACGTGACCGTGCACCCACAGGTCCGGCTGCCAGCGCTCGATCTCGCTGGACAGGTCGGACACGAACGAGGGGGTTAGCAGGTCATTTGTGAACCCCGGATGGACTGACCCCGGATGCGGCGCATGGTGAGTGACAAGGACGGTGGGGCCGTCGAACTGCTCGGAAAACTGCCCGTGAGCCACACGACGGAACGCCGGTGCGTCACCTGAGACAGCTCCGGGGTCCACGGCTCCTCCGCAGGCAGCCTGCGCTTCCGGATGCGGCGGTAGTCCACCATTCGGCGTGCGCCTTCGCCTTTCGCGACGCGCTCCTCGGCGGCCCGGTCTTCCTCGTCGTCGCCGTCCTCGACGTGCAACAGGAAGTCCGTCCACAGGGTGCAGCCCAGGAACCGGGTGCCTCCGATGACAACAGCATCGCGTTCCAGCAGATGCACACCGGATGTAACGGCGGTCTCCCTCGTCCACTCGAGTCCCTCCATGAAGCTGTGCCCGTAGAACTCGTGGCTCCCGAGGATGTAGACGACAGGCATCCAGCGCGCGAGCGGGGCGAGACAGCGCACGGCGTAGCCCGGTCCCGGCATCACATCCCCGGCGACCACGCACACGTCCGCGGCCGGAGGCGGCGACGGCAGCCGGAAATTGTCGTCCTCTTCAAGGTGGAGATCGGACAGCACCCAAAGCTTCATCACGCACCGTCCTCGAATGTGACGGGGATGTGCCTCATCCCGGCGGTGAGCTGCTTGAAAGTCCGCGGCGCATAACCTGTGTCTGGACAGTCCACGCCAACGTCCCGAGAGCGGCCCAGCGGCGACATCGCGCCGTGGCAGTGGCCGTAGAAATGCCACGCGCCCTTCCTGATCCCCGGCCATGTCCTCTGAGCGTAGTGGCTCAGGAAAACACGCTCGCCTTCATCGGTCGTGTCGAGCTGCTGAGTGAGGTCTTCCCAGCCCAGCCCCTCGATCGTCGGGTGGACCATGTTCTGCTTCGCGTAGTCATGATTGCCGAGGATCAGGACCTTCCGCCCATTGAGGCGGTCGAAAATCGCCTTCACCCGAACCGCGTCGTGCAGGCCGAAAGCAAAGTCTCCGAGGTGGTAGACGAGGTCGTCCGGCCCCACCGTCTCGTTCCACACGTGGATGAGGAACTCGTCCATCTCCCGCGTATCCCGAAAAGGACGGGGGCGATGAAGCTCGGGATTGATCATGAGGTGGTGGCCGAAGTGGGTATCGGCCGTGTAGAACTTCTGAACGAACATAAGGAACTCCTCGATACGGCAAGCAGGGTCGAGCGCCCTGGAAGGGCGCGGCGGTCAGGCTGCTATTCGTATGAGGGTCCCCACGTTCTTCATGTCTCCGTTCCTGCCGGGCCTGTAGCCGACAGGATCTAACAAAACGCGATCGCAATACGGCGTCTCTACCCTCGGCGTCAATCCTCTATTAGAACGGGATCTTCTGGGTAGGGGTCGAAAGCGGGCTGCTGGACGAAGCGATGCTTCCTCTGCTTGGAGATCTGACTGGCCGACGGCTTGGCCTTCTCGTCCGCCTCAAGGGCAACGACATCCGCGAGAAGTACCCAGGCGTGTTCGTTGCCCAGACCAGCGGCATCGCCCTTTCCCAGAGCGGCCGCTGGAGCCGCGTGCCGATCAAGACCGACCAGAGCACGACCTTCTTCGTGCTGCATGATTTCCTGCGGGAGATCGGCTTCGTCGAGTGGGCGATAGCCCAGGGGGACAGGTTCCTGTTTCCAGAGCTCATGCGCCTTGCTGGACGCCGTGGCGTGGCGTGCGCCGGGTGCGTGACGGCGAGCAGGACTTCGAACTCTACGGTTTCCTGCGACGTCGCCGAATGCTGTCGTACAGCCCATCCACCTGAAGGCCATGCCCGTGATCCTCACCACCGAAGAAGAGATCGATACATGGCTGACGGCGCCGTGGGAGGAGGCAAATTTCCTGCAGCGTCCCCTGCCCGACGACATGCTGACCGTAGTGGACGCCCCAGCACTGCCGCAGGACGAACAAGCGCAGTTGTTGCTGCTGTAGCAGGCCAGAACTCGAAGGAACCGTCGTCGACTTGCTCACGCACGACAATACTCAGGCGATGGTGGCACCAAGGACGTCGTTTCACCTCGTTTCCTCCGAGCAACCTGTATCGCTTTCCCAGAATTCTGAATCGCTGATCCGGCAAACGGCGTTACAGGGAGTAATGGGGAGAGAAAGCGTCTTCAGAAGCGCAAACGGCGTTTGCAACGCGGGCGGCTGAGACTGCCAGCGGAGACTCTGCTCACCAGCCGCAGGCAGGTCAGGCGACGGCGTCTGATGGAAGAAGCGGGCACTCCAAAGACGCCCAGACGTCGAGGCAAGCCCGATACCGGAACGTGTTGGGCACTGCCGCTGTCAATGACGAAGCTGCACGCTCACAATCCCCCTCTCCCGTCCCCAGTCGCTGCGTTCTTCAGCCGCTTGAGATGTCAGCCGCCCGCGGTCTGTCCCTCGTTTGACGCCTTTCTTCCCATCCTGTGTTCCCGGATCCTTTCTCGGCATCATCTTCTCCTTGGGCTTTTCGGCAACGTTCGACCTCTCGACATCCCTGCAGCCCGCACGCAGCCGCCACAGCCACGTCGCGTCCTCTCCCGGCGCTTCTGCCGTCCGCGATGTAACGCTTTTCCAGAACCCTGAATCGCCTTTGAGGGAACCTCGAATCGCTGGCAGAGATTCTTCAATCGAATGCCTTGGCTTTTGAATCGCCTGCCTCGGGTTCCGAATCGGATTAACGTAAATTGTCTCAATGCATATCGGTTTGAGATGACGTGCGGGCACGTCATCTCACATTGCCTGCACGGCGTCGTCGTGCTCGCTTGTTCAGTAGATGGCTGTCGCACTCCAACGCCCGTCCGGAGCGTTGAATCGCGTGCCTCGAGAACTGAATCGCTGGCACGCAGTCCCTGAATCGAATTCCCCGGCTCCTGAATCGCCTGCCACCGGTTCTGAATCGACATGAAGAGGAGAAGCGTTGGCTGTCGCATCAGCCAAGCCGACCTTTATCGTTACAACTGTCGCCCCACCTACATTGACCAACCCTCCGATAACTCACCGCCCGCGATCCCGAGCGTCGGCAGGCTGAGAATGCCTTGACTTGGTTTTGACTTTCGTCTATTTTGTGTTTCGTAAATTTAGGATATGAATGAGATGCGCTTCGAAACTCTAGCTGACTACATGGAGGCTTTCACCAAGAACCCGGACCTTGCTGTCATCCCGACGCCACTTGTTGCGGAACACTTGGGACGGACGCCACCCGCCGTTACTGCGATGATCCGGACGGGGAAACTCGATGAAATCCAGATCGGAAAGAACAAATTCATCGCCTTGAGGAGTCTTATGGAACTTGAGAAAGCGTTTCAAAGACAGGTGGATATCGTTGAGCAGTACCTTAGAGATCTAGTAAAGGAAGGCCGTCGTTCCGTCTTTTACGAACCCATCATGACAAAGGTTGGAATGGATCCTGCCATCCCTGCAGATCGTACGAAGATTGGTGAAATCCTCGGTGAAGTATCGCGTCGCTCGATGAAACGCGATGGAGTACTTCTGTCCGTCTTGGTGCATCGAAAGTCGGCGGGCAACACCGGGCCCGGACCGGGATTTTTCAAGCTTGCCGCCGAGCTTGGATGTAGCTGGACTGATGACAATGCGTTCGTCGAGGAACAGACGGAGCTTGTTGTCAAGAAATACTCATGACTTATGACCTGGGTAGCGTATTTCCATGCGAAGTGCGTCACTCCGGGCTTTCGAGGTACTTAGACGTCTGACTGCAACGCTACCCCAGAGCGTTGAAACGCGTGCCACGAGAACTGAATCGCTGGCACGCAGTCCTGAATCGAATTCCCCGGGTTCTGAATCGCATACCCCTGGTTCTGAATCCAGTTACCGTAAATTGTCTCGATTTGAGATGAGTTGCCGACACATCGAGACAGCGCGCGGAGACGTCATCTGACATTTTGTCGAACGTATGCCGCAAGAACTGAGGCATACATTCGACAAAACTGCCTAGAATGCGTGACAGGTAGGTCCAAGCGTCCGGACAAGTGCGCAAGGCGCGCGATGCTGCGCCGAGGCAGCTACGGCTGCTTCGGGCAGGCCGATGCAATGCGGCGTCGGCGTCTCCTTGTTCTCGCGCAGTGCCGTCTCCTTCAGTGCGATCGCCCTCCTTCCCCATCCGGATGCGGGTGAGATGAAGCGGAAGGTCCAGTGTCGGAAGAAGCAGGCGAAGACGACGGTGCCGGGTCTCCGAGACGGTACCAGCGCGACAGGGTCCGCGCCCATTTCCCGTCCGAGGACATCAGCCAGAGATCCGAGGTGACGATCAGCCTGCCCGTTCCGGTGAGCCTCGGATGGCCGCTGCAGGATCCCACGAGACAGGGTGCGGGGCGCTCGGAGCGGGACCAGTTGTCAAGGAATGGGGGAGATTTTCCCGCAAGCTCTTCCACCGGA
>Ga0207864_1001937_pt1 | contig 21033 bp, 9 predicted proteins | sample HigsolmetaAR202D_FD_184834 | JGI IMG/M metagenome (GOLD analysis project Ga0207864, IMG submission 184834) | Ionic liquid and high solid enriched microbial communities from the Joint BioEnergy Institute, USA - AR20-2-D (SPAdes) (version 2) ... | reverse complement strand
AGCCGCGCAGCGCCGCCGCGAAGCTGGGGGTGGCGACGGCGACGTCGGCGAGCCGGGTCTCCAGCAGCGTGTCGACGGCGCGGGCGAGGGCTTCGGGGTCGTCTTCGGTGGCTTCGCCCGCTTCGAGGACTTCTTCTTCGAGGGTGAAGAACCAGGAGTCGACGACGGCGCGCAGCGCGCTGGGCGGGTGGGTGGCGGTGGTGAGCCGTTCGGTGAGCCGCCGGTAGACGGTTTCGAGCCGGTGCAGCGGGGTCTCGGTTTCGGAGATCTGGATTTCGGCGGCGGCCAGTCCGGCGCGTTTGGCGCGTTCGGCGAGCCAGCGGGCGAAGAAGGTCTTGCCGGAGCCGTATTCGCCGCGGATGGCGTGGAAGGCGGCGCCGCCGCGGGCGACGGTGGCGATCTCGTCGTCGAGGGCGCGTTCGAAGCGTTCCAGGCCGACGGCGAACAGGTCGAGTCCGGCCTGGGGCACGGTGCCGCGCCGCAGCGCGTCGACGACGTCGCGGCGGCGTGCCGCGCTGACCTGGTCCGCCGGGGTGGTCACTGCTTCTCACCTCCGTGTCGTGGGGGTTGCCACCGCCGAACATACGCCACGCCGGGGCGCCGCCGTGACCGGGCGGGGCGGGCGGTGTCCGTGCGCCGTCCACAGCCTGTGGACGGCGCACGAAGAGGAGAGCCCTACTCGTCCAGGCGGAACTGCTGGCGGGCCAGGGGGACGTTGAGTCGCAGGCGCGCGCCGTTGTCGATGATCTCCAGGACCGGGTAGCTCTCCACGTTGAGCAGGCGTTGCAGCACGGTCATCAGGCCGTCGGTCTGGGTGCGCCGGAAGTCCGCCCGGCTGGCGGCTGCCATGGCGGACATCGTCCCTCCGGCCTCGACGAGCGCGTCGATCACCGCCGCGACCCTGTCCGGCGTCCACCGCTTGGCGGGCACGTACTTGCGCTGCTCCTTGTACACCTTCGACTCCACGATCTGCCAGCCGAGGGTGGTGCGCGTCTCCTCCGGCTCGGGTTCGGGCGCGGGCACGGCGGCGGGCTGCTCCGCGCGCGGCGGAGCGGAGAGCGGGGCCGTCCGCCCGGTCGGCGCGGCCGACGCGGCGGCGTCCTGGGGTGCGGGGCCGCCCGTCCACCAGGCGGGGGTCACTCTGTGTCCTCCCAGCTCCTCCCATTCGCCCGACAGCAGGTCGGGGGAGGGCGAGAACGCCAGGACGGGCACGGTCATCTCGGCGAGCGACACGCCACCGTGGTAGCCGCCGCGGCGCTGCGCGTAGCGGATGTCCTCCCGCCACGGCACCACGACCGTCCCGCCGCCTTCCCGCACGCGCGGCCCCGACACCGCCACCTCGCCTTCCTGCGGGGTTCCGGTACGCCAGCGGGCCGCTTCTGCCTGGCCGTCGGGGGTGCGGGCGGGGGTGCTGTCGCCGCGGTCCAGCACGTGCCCGTGGTCGGAGACCAGAACCACGGGCCGCCCGTAGGAGCGGGCCGCGTCGAGGAGTTCTTCGAGGTGGGTGATGTCGCGCAGCCGCCACCCGGTGCGGTCGCCCTGCGGCGAGTGGTCGAGGGCCTCGTCGATGGTGTTGAGCACCACGCCCACGACGGTCGAGGTGTCGGCGAGCGCGGTCTGGAGTTCGGTGGAGAACCGCTGCCCCGGTTCTCCGGCGATGTCGGCCTTGTGGAACAGGGCCGCGGTGGTCCGGCACTTCCGCCAGAACTCGGCGAACTTCTCCTTCTCCACGGCCTGTCCGCCTTCGTCGGGGGCGCCGCTGAGCAGGGCGGCCCGGCTGGTGCGGGTGACGGAGGGAATCATCGCGACGGCCGCCTCGCGTGCGCCCCTGCCCTTCTTGGCGACCTCGATCCAGGTTCCGGCCTCTGTGACCTCGGCGGCGAGGGTGACGGCGACGGCGCTGCTCATGCCGTCCAGGACGATGACGAGCGGCGCGACCCGCTGGTCCTTCCGCGGTGTCTTCTGGTCCTCGTACAGCGGCACGACGATCTCAGCGAGTACGTTCTCCACGAGCAGGCAGCCGCCGGTGGTGTGCGCCTGGTCGGCGGTGCGCGCCCACTGGGCGAGCCGCCAGGCGAACTCCGCGTCGAGGTCGGCCCGCCACTGCCGGACCCGGCGGCAGACGGCGGTATAGGCGGCGGCGACGTGCGCGTCGGCGTCCGGGTCGCCCGCCCACAGCACGGTGAGCGCGGCGTCGGCCCAGCCCCAGTCGGCAAGGTGGCGGGTGACGCCGTCGGCCACCGACGTGGGACCGGCACCGGGGTGGGCGAGGCGGCGCACCAGGCGCACGGCGGCTTCGGCGGTGCGGACCCGGTGCCGCCACAGGGGGGCGAGCCGGTGCTCGTTGAGCCGGGAGAGGGCCTCCTCGGCCTCCTCGGGGGAGCGGGAGAGGGAGTCGGCGAGGCCGCGTAGGCGGGCTTCGAACGCCGACGGCAGGTAGAGGCTGGCGGCGAGGTCGTTGCTGAGCCCGGCCTCGGCGGCGAGCGCGTCGGCCCGCCACAGCACTTCCAGCGCCCGCCCCCGCAGCACAGAGCGGTCCTGCCGGTGGTCGGTGAGCCAGCGGGCGAGGGCGCCCTCCACAGCGGCGGCGAACGGTGCGAGGCCGTCGGTGGGGACGCCGCGGCCGAACAGGGAGCCCAGGGCGAAGCCCGCTCTGGCCAGGTCGACCCCGGGGCTGGTGTGCACGGCGGAGGCGACCACGCCGAGCGGCATGGCGTCGCGGCCGCGCCCTTCGGCGACCAGGGCCATCAACGGGCGGACGGCAGGCCCGGCGACCTCGACCAGCCAGTCGGTGATCTCTTTCTGCTCGGCGGGGTCGAGCGCGGCGAACCACCGGGGGCCGGTGCTGGTGAGCGACCAGGCGAGCAGCGTGTCCGCGTCGGGCACGGCGTCGCGGTCGGACAGGTCGAGGCGGGCGGCGACGAGCGCGCGCAGCGCGGTGGCGCGGGTGAGGACGCCGCCGGTCTGCGGCCATCCGTCGCGGGGTTCGGCGTCGAGGAGAGCGTCGACGAGCCACCGTTCGGTGCGGATGCGCGGGTCGAGGCGGGTGGCGCCGAACCGCTGCCGCACGATCTCGACGCGGTCGGCGTTGAGGACGCGGCCGCGCACGGCGTGCCCGCGCAGGTCCCAGCCGATGGCGGCGTCGGGCACGTCGGTGACGACCACCAGGATGCTGTCGCCGTCGGGGTCGGCGGCGCGGTGGTCGTGCCAGGCGGCGGCGATGCCGAGCACCGAGCTGTGCTGGGCGACGGTGACGTCGCGCGGGCTGCCGTCGATGCGGACGGTGAACTCGGCGGAATCGGCGGGATCGTAGCGGCCGTGGACGAGGACGAGCCGCCGCCGCGCGTCCGGGTGGTCGCCGTCGCGGCCCGCGGCGGACAGCCGGTGGGCGAGCAGCGCTTCGAGGATGCGCCGTCCCAGCAGGGGCACGGCGGGTGCGTCCTGCGGGGCAGCCATCAGGCCTCCTCTCCGTCGGTCGGGTCGACGCCCCGCCAGGTGACCTGGATCTCGGCGTTCGGGTGCTGTTTCGCGTACGCGCGGATCTCCCGGAGCAGGTCGCCCATCTGCTGTTCCAGGGTGGAGGGGACGCTGCGCGCGGGGATGCGGCGGGTGGCACCGCTGCGGACGGCGGTGGAGGGCACCGGCGGGTCGCCGTGTTCGGTGAGGCTCACCTGCTCGGGGTCGGTGACCACCTTCTCCGGCGGGACGACGGGCGGCTGCGGGACGACGGACGGCGTGGGGGTGGCCAGTTGCAGCGCCCGGGCGACGAGGTCCCGCCCCTTCCGCTGGGCGCTGGCCAGCGCGTCGGCGAGGTTGTCGGAGAGGGCGAAGCCGCGCGCGGTCCCGACGAGGGACTCGACGGTCTTCCGGGCGTCGTCGCCCACCGAGTCGTCGCGTCCGGCGAGGGAGTGCACCTGGCCGAGGAGCTGCCAGTCGGTGGTCTCCAGGGCGCGTTTGACCTGTCCGGCCGAGGCGACGGCCCGGCCGAGCGTCTGGTCGTCGACGTCGTAGGCGACCGCGGCGAGCTCCCGCACCAGCGGCGTGTCGTCGTTCTGCCGCAGCACGCGTTCCACGAGGTCGACGGCGTGCCGGGCGGCGAGCGGCCGCGGGGAGTCGAACGCGCCGGTCAGGCCGAGCACGGCGGCGTGCTGTTCTCGGGTGAGCAGGGAGTACACGCCGTTGACGTCGGCTTCCACTGCGCGGGCCCGCTCCCGCACCGCCGCGGCGAGCCGGGCGACGTTGCGCGCGAACAGCACCGGCGGGACTCCGCCGACGCCGAACAGGGCTCCGGCGCGGTTCAGCGCGGTGGTGAAGTCCGCCTCGTCGGGCAGTTCCTGCTGGCGCAGCAGGTACCCGGGGTCGATCCTGCCGATCTCGGGCGGGGTGGCCGCCACCCCCCGGTACGGGTGGACCCAGGCGCGGTCGGAGAGCAGCGCGTAGGTGGCGATGATCAGGTCCTGGACGGGCGTGTCCAGTCCGGTCCAGCCGAGTTCCTCGATCCACGCGCGGAGCTGCGCCACGGACAGGTCGCGTCCGGCGTTCTTCTGGTGGGCGATCTGGTCGATGCGGCGGCGCCACTCGGTGCTGAGCACCAGTGGACCGTCGTGGACCTCGCCGAGTTCCAGCGGGTGCACGATCCGTTTGACGAGCGGGAGCTGGCCGCGGTCGACGGTGACGCGCTGCGACCCGTCCTCCATGGCCCGGCTGATCCAGGAGTGGACGGCGCGCAGGTCCCGCACGTCGACGGCTTTGCGGGTGACGCGGGGGTCGAAGTCGGGGTGTTGCGGGTACAGGTGGTCGAACAGGTCGTCGACCAGCCCGTACAGGGCGGTCTCGAATCCGCCGCCGCCGGCCAGGCGCGGCCGGTGGTCGGGCAGCAGGCTCATGACGTGCCCGTCCTCGGGCAGGGGCGTGCTGGTGTTGGCCTCGTCGAGCCGGGCGATGCCGTAGAGCTGCGCGAGGACGGTGGTGAGCTGCGTTTTGAGGCTGTCCTGCTGTGCCTTGAGCTGGTTGCGCAGCCGTATCCGGTCGTCGGTGGACAGGTGGGCGGCGTAGTCGTCGAGGCGGTCGCGTTCCAGCAGGTGGTTGATGCGTATGAGGCGGCCGAGCTGGGCGGCGCGCTGCGGCGACATGTGGACGGGCAGCCACACCACGGTGGGGTGGTGGTTGCGTTCGTCCTGCCGCAGCCGGTGGACGCGCTGCGCGTCGTCGCTGGGGTAGTGCCCGGGCTTGTCGAACGGGTAGTCGAGGACGAACCGGACGTGTCCCGCGACGCTCGGCTCGAACTCCTGGTCGGGGAGGTCCTGGCTGTCGCGCACGTTGCCGAACACGAACTCTGCGGTGCGCTGGCTGCCCCGCCACACCACCTCGCGTCGGCACACGAACTCGCCGGTGTCGGTGACGCCGAGCTTCTGCCACAGGGTGTCGCGGACCCAGCGGCGGCGGGCGCCGGGGCGGTCCTGTTCGGCGACCTGGTCGAGCAGCGGTTCGACGTCGAGGTCGGACAGGTGCAGGCTGAACATGGGGTCCTCGTCGCCGTCGGCGCGCAGCTCGCCGAACTCGGCCTGGAGTTCCCGCAGGTGCCGGGTGGCGAGGCGGGCGTCGTCCAGGGTACGGGTGCGTTTGACAGAGCCGTGGTTGAGCGCGGCGAGCCGCCGCCCGGTGAGCCGGGCGAACGCGGGGACGTCGGGGGCCAGGTAGGCGAGCAGCAGGGTCTTCACCAGGCGCAGGACGCCGGCGTAGTGCGGGTTGTCGGCCCCGTACTTCTTCCGCAGGTGCGCCTCGACCCGGTGGTAGAAGCGGACGGCCTGTTCGCCCTCCTTCTTCAGCCGTTCGGTGAACGCGCCGCCCATGCCTGCGGCGAGCACGTCCCACAGGTCGCCGAGCGGGATGACCTGGCCGATCTTCAGGTCGTCGCGGCGGCGGCCCAGCAGGTCCTGGATGAGTTTGAGACCGGTGCGCTCGCGTTGCAGCGCGCCCGACAGCGCGACGAGCACGTTGAGCAGGGCGGGGGTGAGTGGGTAGACGGCGCGGAAGTCGTCCCAGTCGGCCCCGGTGACGCCCTGGGCGTCGAGGAGCGCGTCGCGGACCTCGACGCTGGCCCGTTCCACACCGGTGAACGCGGCGTCGATGATCTCGGCGGCGCCGGGCCGGGGTTTGAGGACGCGCTCCTTGATGATGGCGGGCAGGTTGCGGTCCTCCAGGTTGATCACGTCGAACCGTTCGGCGAGGTACTCGACCTGGGCTTCGAGGTTCTTCACCTCCAGGCCGGTGACGTCCTCGCCGACGAGCTGGGAGAGGTTCCGCTGCCGGGAGATGAAGGAGACGATGGGCACGGGCCGGTCGGCGTTGCCGGACTCGATGATCTTGACGAGCTTGTTGACCTCGCGTTTCACGAAGTCCTGGTCGGACATGTGGGATTGCAGCCACAGGATCAGCTCGTCGATGAACAGGACGATGCCGTCGTAGCCGAGCTGCTGGGCGTGGCGGCTCATGACGGCCAGCCCGTCGTCGAGCGGCAGGAAGGCATCGGCGTCGCCGCTGGCGCCGCGCGCGTAGGACTTCATCGGCCCGGACAGCAGTGCGGAGACGAGCCGTTCCCGTAGCGGGTCGCCGTGCGGCGCGGCGAAGGCGCGGTCGAGGAGTTCGCCGGTCCACCCGGTGGCGGGCTCGTCCAGCGGGGCGAGGTCGTCGTCGAGGGGCGCCAGGTCGTCATCGTCGGGGGCGGGGCCGCTGCTGTGGGCGAGCTTGCGGATGAACAGCTCGTCGCCTTCGACGGCGCGGTTGGCGCGGGCGTCGTCGAGGAGCGCGTCGGAGCGGTAGACGGCGGGGGTGGGCGCGTCGGGGTGCTGCCTGCGGACGGCGGCCACGTATCCGCCGAGCAGCGCCGAGTCGAGGTCGGTGGCGCCGACCAGGTGGTAGGGCACCATCAGGAAGCGGCGTGCGCGCAGCCAGGAGTCGTGGTCGGCGATGATCTCGCGCAGTCGGGGCTTGGCGAGGGTGGCGGGGTGCCGGTTCAGGACGGCGTGCAGCACCGTCATGAAGTGGCTCTTACCGGAGCCGAACGAGCCGTGCAGGTAGGCGGCGTGGGACACGTTGTCGCGCACGGCGGCCCGAACCAGGCTGAGGGCCTGCTGGAAGGCGGTGCGCAACTGGTCGGTGACGACGTACTCGTCGACGCGAGCGGCGGTCTCGTTGAATCCGCCGGACAGTTCGACCTTGAAGTCTCCGGCGTGGACGTCATCGGGGGCGGGGATGTCCAGGACGTCGCGGAGGAAGACGTCGGTGGTAGGCGAGGGGGTGGGGGACATACGTGGTGCGGCTTCCTTCTGGCAATTACTACCGGGAGTGTTCGAGAGGGGTGGTCCTTGGTGCTAGCTCGGGACGCCGGTGGTCTTGAGGAGACGGAAGACAAGCACTGGGTTGTTGCCTGATCTCATGGACTAGTGGCTCCGTGTTGTTGTTCATGGGCGCCAGTCGGCGAGGTCGGCGTCGGTGAGGTGGTGGCGTTCCTGCTGGTCGGCGAGCCACTGGGCGATCTGCTCGGCAGGGCTGCCGTCCCAGTCGGGGTCGTAGTCGCTGTGCCACTGCTTCACCCACGGCAGCAGCTCTCGGACCCCGGCAAGCAGCGGCGTGACCTGCTCCCTGGTCCAGTTGTCGCGCTCCCCCCGGTCCTCGACCAGCCGCATGAGCGCCTCGGCCTGCTGCTGGTGGTTCCATCCGGCCCAGCCCACCACCAGGGTGGGGTCCGAGGCGGGACCGGCACCCGGATAGGAGATGAAGCGTTCCTTGGGCACGTCGAGCTTGCCGCGGTTGGCCCAGTACGAGGGTTTGCGGAAGTCGGCGGAGGTGTACTTGGGCGGCACGGGGATGTCGAGGCGCTTCTCCTTCTCGCCTTCGGCGAGATTGGCATTGAGCGCGTCCTCTTTGCGCTGTAGGTCCCAGACCTTCTCCCACTGCTCGCGTTTGCGCAGTCCGGAGGGCTTGTAGCGCAGCGCCGCCAGGTAGGGCACATGTTGGTCGGCCGTGATCTTCTCCAGCACCTCGACCAGCCGTGCGTCGGGACGGCCCAGGTGGTCGGCGGCGTACATCTCGGCGACGGACACCACCTCGTCCCCGTTCGCTCTGCGGGTGAGCGCGTCGGCCAGCTCGGCGAGCGTCATCGCGCAGGGCACGTCGGCCAGCCCGTCCCGGTCCCGGAACCACAGGGCGCGGTCCTCGCACCGGTCCAGCAGCCAGGATTCGAGGGCGGCCTTCTCCTTCTTCTCCCACGGCTCGGACTGCCAGCGCCGCTTGTACTCCGGGCGTTCCAGGAGCGCGATGTCCTTGCGGGACTCGATGACCTCGATCCGCTTGGCGACGACCTTCTTGTAGGCGTCGGGCCAGTGGGCGGGGATCTCGGTGATCGGGGTGGAGCCGTGGCGGCTGAACCACTCGGTCTTCGCTTCCCCGGAGGAGAGCTTGCGGGCAAGCACGATCTCGAAGGCCCGCTCGCCCAGCTTGATGTCGGGAACGTCAGCGGTGTCGGGCAGCACCAGCTCGGCGAACTCGGCGTCGTTGAGAAGGCCGTAACGGTGGTAGACGTCCCAGTCCAGCTCCTCCTGGAGCGCGATCATCCGGGAGCGGACGGCGGTGTACTCGGCCCGGGCCTCGTTCAGGCGGGCACGGGTGGGGGTGGCGGACTCGATGGCTGCGGAGGGTTCCAGGGAGGACAGGCGCTGGGCAAGGGAATCAAGCTCGCGGGCACGCTCCAAAGGGAAGGAAGTGGGGAGCGGGAACTCTTGGAGTTTAGTTCCGGTGAATTCGTAGCTATGAGACCAAGGCTGGTCTGAACTTCCACCCCCAGAGTTCGCAGATCCACCTTTCTTCTGGCTGACTTGTTTCATCCAGAAGCACGCTGTTGAGGAATTCAATAATCCAAGCAGCTCTAGGTGCTGGTCTTCTGTGGAATCTTTGGGAAGTTTGATCACCGGAGCGGATTGTTTGAAAACTTTGTTGTCGCGATCCAATGAGAAGTGGTTGTGTGTGGAGACGAAAGAAAAAGGAATGGCCCAATTATGGGCGTTTTCATCCTTGGGTATTTGGTGCCATTCATACCATGGCCGACTGCTCTCAAAATAGGTTCTTCCGTTGAAGGTGATACGCCTTCCAAGTGAAGTGCGAAAGTTCCACATATGTCTAAAAATTGAACTAGCGTCAAGCTTGACAAGCCTGCGATTTTTATCGTAAGGAAAGAATATGGAATTGGGTGAAGAGAGGCTCCAATTTCTAACATCTTCTCCCGTGGTCAGAGGTTTGATTAGGTGGCTGTTGGCGGCAGATCTTTTCCATTGTTCGGCTTTCATTTGCATGATCTCGTCGGCATGGGTCATGCCCATGAATCCGATTCGGGTCACTTTGTCTGAAAGTTTTCCTCCAAGTGATTTTTCTATTCTTTCCTGGAGGTTGGGGGCCCCGCTGCCGCTTAGGTTCCAAGGGTGTTCTTTGAAGTTCTCCCAGGGCAAATCGGCTACGCTCACCCATTCACTCTCGTTTCCTGGCTGTCCGAGTTGCTTAACAATGGCGGACCAAACAAGTCCTTTGGCCGGGGTCTTCGGCTGGGATGGTTCTCCTCGAATGCCGAGAACTGTGCGTACTTTCGCGGTATGGGAATTCAGTATGTTACGACCGACGAGGATGACTGTAGGGGTTCCGTGGCCTGGTATATAGGCTCCTGAGGTGTCGATAATATGTGTTAGGCGAACTCTATTTCGAAAGAAGTTGTTGATGAGTTTTTTGCCGAACTCGCGTTTCATGAAAGAATTTGCGGTGATCTGTCCAACAAATCCGGCGTCGGTCTGGTTGCCGCCGGAGCGCTTGGCCAGGTTGAAGAATCGCTCGGCAAACGGGACCGACAAGGCGTAGGTCCCCGAACATGATCCATAAGCGGAACGATAGTTCTGATTCTCTTGTTTATCCTTGACGGTGATGTAAGGTGGATTTCCCACGACCACGTGGTAACTATTAATGCCGAGAAGGTCTACACGCTCGGTGTAGTCCAATACGTCCTCAGTGGAGTAGGTGAAAATCTGTCGATCCACTGTGAAAATGTCCTCATCGGGACGCCATGCATCTCGTCCATGTATCAGTGAATCACCTACTGCGACGTGGATGGGAAACTCCGGAGCCTGGTCCAAGCGTCGAACTCCTGCCTCTTTGAGGACAGCGACGAGTAGGCGGAACCGGGCAATGCTGGCCGCGAACGGGTTCTTGTCGCAGCCGTGGACTGAGTTCAGGGACTTACGGATCAGTTTCCAGTCGTCAACTTCTGTCCCGGCAGCCTCGCGGTGCTCCTTCAACAGGCGAGTGAAGAGGCTGATCAGGAAGTGGCCACTGCCACAAGCGGGGTCGATGGTGCGTAGGCCCTTGTGGCGCCAGATCACTTCACCGGAAGCGTTTTTTATCTCAAGTTCTGGCTCCAGTCCGAATTCATCGATGGCGGGAGTGAGGGTGAGGTCTAGGATGAAATCGATAACAAATTGGGGAGTCTGCAACAGGGCGTAGGTCTTGCGAGCGTGCTCGCTCAGGTCCTGGTAGAGGTCGCCAAGGAAGCGGGTGTCCAGGTTCTCCCGGTCCTCGAAGACGTGGACGAGTTCACCGTCGGGACCGCGTCGTCGCCAGAAGGAGAGCAGAGCACTCGCAGCCTCGTAGCTGGGAGTGATCTGCCACAGCGGGTTGTGTTTCCGATCGAACAGTCCGGCGACCGTGGGGTGGCAGTCGGCCAGGTGGGTGAAGGCAGCGATGAGCCAGTCACGGTCGTTGTATTCAGGATGCTCCCGGAAGAAGGCTTCATGCCGAGCCTCAGCCAGCTCCAAGCGGTCGCCCGGTCCGGCGATCCAGGGGTGTTCGATCAGTTCGTTGTCCTCACAAAACCGCACAAACAGCGTCCCCAGCACCCAGGCCACCGCAACCTGGGTCACTCGTTCGTCCCGCCAGGACTCGTAGGTGGCAGCGGTGCGGCCCGCCTTGCGTGCCTCTTGGTACTCCTCGTCGAGGGAGATCCTGAACGCTGGTTCCTCGCTGCGAGAGCGCAGATCCCCTTCCAGCAGCGCGATCTGCTTACGCAGATCACCTAGCAGCCCGCCGTGCTTCGCTCTCCGGCCCACCACCGGCGCCTCCCTGTTCAGTTCACGTCTCCTGGGTCACACGACCTCCCATCTTGCCGATCTTCCGCTATTTTTGTTGGCTATTTTCTAAATATCCTGTTCAGGGCATGTCCTGCTCGAGGAGAGGAAGGACGGGACTCCGCGGTAGCGGTTCTTGACTCTACGAACGGCGGTGACACTAGGGACGTCGGCGATCGCGACGCGGTTCTGCTGCTGGGGGTGGCTCAAAGTACGCCAGTGGGTGCTAGCGTCGACAGGGTTGCGGCGGGCTCTGGGCTGGCGTCCCTCCGTCCTGCCAGCTCATGAGGCCTTCTTCATGGCCACAAATCGGGATAGCATGACTGTGGAACGAGTACACGGAAGCCCTCGGTGACCAACGTCGCCGAGGGCTTCCGTTCGTTTGGTCAGAATGCGTCCTGCTTGACAGCATCGATGAAGGCACGCCACTCGGCAGAGGAGAAGAGCAGGCTTCCCTGGTCACGGTTCTTGGTGTCACGGACAGCGGTGACTCCGGGGTGTCGGCAACCTCGACGCAGTTCTGTTGCTGGGTGTAACTCGAAGTACGCCAGCGAGCACTTTCAGGAAACACGTGCATGGTGTTCTCTATGAGGAACTCCTCCAGGAAGGCAACCGAGTCCTCGACCGACAGCACGGTCTTCTCCAGCGCCGTGAAGAGCCGTTCGTAGTGCTGTACCTCTTGCTCCTCTTCGAGGAACAGACCGTCCAATGGCTGCTCCAGGTAGACCACCGGCAGGTCATGAGGGAAGCTCATCACGACGAACGAGCCGCCCATCGCAGGATGTGGACCGATCGAGTTCGGCACGATGCGCACCTGGACGGTGGGACGCTGCACAGCAATCAGGTGCCGTATCTGCCCCGGGGCCGTCTCGCGCGGGATCTTGTGGATCGCGGCCTCGTCGACCAGTGCGGTGAACAGCGGGGCGTCAGAGCGCTCCAGGACCTGTCGACGCATCATGTGTGCTTCCACCCGACGAGTGATCTGGTGTTCATCGATGACCCCGGAACCCCGAACGAGCGCTTCCGTGTAGTCCGGGGTCTGGAGCAGGCCCGGAACGCACAGGGCTTCGTAACTCCGCAGTTCGTTCGCCTCGGTCTCCAGGTCGATGTAGGTGCCGGTGCCGAGGATGTCGCGGTAGCCGATCCACCATCCGGTCTGCCCGACCTCCTTGGCCAGCTTCACGTAGGCGGCGCGTTCCTTCTCGTCGTCGACTCCGTAGACGTCGAGCAGGGTGAGCAGGTCAGCTTCTCGCAGGCGCTGGAGCTGCCGGTTCTCGATGCGGGTGATCTTGGCGGCCGACCACGGACGTTCAGGGCTCCGCTTCTTTGCCTCTCTGGCTGCGGCGTCGACCGTGTAGCCCTTGTCGGTGCGCAACTTGAGCAACCTGTCGGGCAAGACGCCATCGGCGGAGCGTGGGACTGGCAGCCACCTCGGGGCTCTTCGCTGGAGGCAACGTCGAGTGCACGGGGCAGCAAAGGGGAACCTGAACCGTTCTCCTGTCGGCGGCTTCCGCTGCTGCCTCACCTCTACTAGCTAACCGGCCTTCTCCGGCCCGTGTCTCGGTTTCCACAGCCCGTCCCACGTGACACGCACGCCGCCGATGACGGACGAAGGTGTGACAGGGCTGGCCGACTTCGACCGCTGCCCCGCCGGTGCCCGACTGTCCACGGTGCCGTTCTCTAGGACGGACAAGCCCGGGGGCGGGCTAACGGCGTCGCCGACGGGTGACGGAGACTTCTCCTCCGGTCCCAGGGGGGGATAGCATGGCGGCGGGAATAGGTTGCGCGAGGTCCCGGCCTGGCCGGGACCTCGTGATGTTTCAGAGTTCGTTGTTCTTGAGCGTGGTGAGGAACGCCTGCCACTCTGCGGCGTCGAACACCAGGTGCCCGAGCTCGCGGTGTTCGGAGTCGCGGACAGCGGCCCCCCGCTTGAAGCGGGCCACCTCGACGCAGTTGTTCAGGTCGCTGTAACTGGACTTGCGGAACCGCAGTTCACCGTCTGGAATCAGGTTGCCCATCGTGGCCTCCTAAAGCATCTCCTTCAGCATCTGAAGCGATGCGTCCGGGGGACAAGCAGATGTTGTGATGTGGTCGAAGATGCGTCTGTACCGGTCGACTTCTTCCTGATCTTCCAGGTAGAGCCCGTCGGCGTCGGTCTCCAGGTAGACCACGGGATTCACGTCCGAGGGGAAGTCCATGATCACAAACGGCCCTCTGAGACCGGCGTGCATCCCCGAGGAGAAGGGCAGGATCTGGATCGTCACCGTGTTGTCGGCTTCCGCGACGTCGATCAGATGCTGGACCTGCTCCCGGAAGACCTCTTTCGCTGGGCGGAATCTCAGCAGCGCGGCCTCGTCGATGACCGCCCAGAGTTCGGGAGCGTCGTCGAGGTCCAGCAGCGCTTGGCGCCTACGGCGAGTTTCCAACGTGCGGTCCACGTCGACAGGGGTGCGGCGAATTAGCGCTCGCATCATCAGCCGGATGTAACCGGGAGTTTGGAGCAGTCCCGGGATGATCGCCGGCTCGTAGGTGTGGATGCTGTGGGCCTCGGCCTCGAATGCGGGGAAGTCGTCGGTGAAGACGTCGTTGTACTTGGACCACCAGCCGCGTTCGCGCGCCTGCCGGGTGAGGTTGAGGATCGCTTCACGACGCTGCTTGTCGGTGACGCCGTAGATATCCAGCAGGCCCTTGACCTCCATGACGGTCGGGCGTAGACGAGCGCCGGTCTCGATGTTGCTGATCTTGCCCGCCGACCATTCGGTGGCGTTGGCAACGTCCTCGATCGTCATGCCCGCTTCTTGGCGGGCACGCTTCAGCTCCGCGGACAGACGTCGGCGACGAATGGACTGCCGCTGTTCAGCCATGCTCTCGCTCCCAGGCTCCGACCTGCTTAAACGGATGCTACGGGGCGGACTGTGAAATACGCTAATCACTCATTCTTGAATTTTTCAGGCATGAAGAAGTGGAGATTGATGATTCATCTATGAGAAATTTTTCTATGTAGATTGAAAATCTGAAGATTCAGGTTCACGATGGATGGGCAACCTGTTCCTCCGCCGGACCTCCCATCCGGCCTGTCATGCGTGAGGAGACGCCCATGCGTCTGGTCCGCACCCTTGTCCCCCTGCTGGCGGCGCTTCCGCTGCTGCTGGCTCGTACCGCCCTGCCGCGAACGCGCCGACCGGTCGCCGACCGGCCCGCTCCGCGCCGTGCCCGGCGGCCCCAGGAACGCCCCGTGCCCCGCCGCGCTCCGCGGCCCCGTCCCTACGTGCCGCGGCACGCCGTGCCGCCGGTGGTGGACGACGCCGAGTTCCACCGGGTCGCCCGGCGGCACGCGCCGCTGTGGCAGTTGAGCTACGAGCCGCACGACCTCGTGCCGTACCTGGCGCGCCACCGGGTGCTGGGGGACCTGCTGGTCGGCTGCACCGACCTGGACGCCCTGGACTTCACGCTCACCGAGTTCACGCCGCCCGGCTACGCCCGCGCCTACCTGGGCCACCACCGGTGAGAGGGGCGGACGGCATGGACCTCACCCCCGAGGAGGCGCGCCTGCTGCGCGACCTCGCCGACAGCCTCGTGGCGGGCACGCGGGACCGCGCCTACTGGCTCACTGGTGTGCGGCACACCTGCCTGACGCTGCTGCACCAGATCGCCCTGTGGCTGGGCGAGTCCTGCGGCGAGTGCCACCCGCTCACCGGCACCGGGTGCGTCCGTCCCGACGGCCACGTCGGCTTCCACACCGACGTGTTCGGCCACCTGTGGCCCCAGGACCAGAACGGGACCACACGGACGGAACCGGAGCCGGAGTCGTAACCGTCGTCACCGAAGCCGCCGTGCCCCGACGGTCGGAGAACCCCGACGGGAGGACGTCGGGGCGCGCCCCTCCGCCGGTTCCCGTCCCGGTCCGTGCCGGGACGGGGGCCACTTCGTCGTTCCGGAATCCGTCAGGCCGCCGCGGAGCCGTTCTCCGCCAGGCGGGACAGGAAGTCCTCGCGCAGCACCGCGCGCTCGTGGTCGCCCAGCACCTCGACGATGCGGCCGTCCAGGCGCGGCGCGGCCTGCGGGGCGTCGGTCGGGCACAGCAGCCACAACCCGTGCGGGTCCGCCCCCGACCGGCGGGCCGCGTTCTGCCACCCGGTCAGCAGCGCGTGCCCGCCCGCGTCCGCGTAGCGGGTGGTCAGCCCCGCGTTGTGCAGCAGCAGCACCGTGCGCGGCCCCGCCTCCGCGACCCGCTCCCGCAGCCGCTCCTCCGTCCGCTGCCAGGCGGCCCGCACGTAGGAGCGCAGCCCGCGGCTCAGCTCGCCGGAGGCCGCGAACCGGGCGTCGCTGCGCAGCACCGCCTCCCACTGGCCGCGCTCGTCGGCGATGCGGCGCAGCTCGCCGAGGAACACCGCGCCCAGGTCCACCGGAGTCAGCGGGTAGGCGGCGGCCAGCAGCTCCGCCACACCCGGCAGCTGTCTGCCGCGCAGAGTCAACGCCAGGAAACCGCCCCGGCGCAGCGACTCGCCCAACTGCTCCTCCAGCAGCGCCACCGGGTCGCGTCCCGCCGCGGCCGCCGTCACGGCCAGGTCGGTCGCGATGTCGGTGTGCCGCCCGGTGGTAAGGGACGACAGTCCGCTGCCGGTCAGCGTGACCGCGGGCGGCAGGAAGCGGCGGCTCTGCGGGTCGTACTCCAGCGAGAACCCGGCCTCGCGCAGCGCGTCCTGCACCTCCATCCGCGTGGGCTCCCCCAACTCCAGGTCGGGGAAACGGGACCGGATCCGCGCCAGCAGCTCCTCCGCACTCACCCCGTGCCCGGGAAGCACCCCCGCCGCAGCCTGCGAGATCCGCAGCGCCCGCACCAACCCCAGGTCCTTCGGGTACAGCTCAAGCCGCGGCGAGTACCGGGCGTTCCCGGAGACCGCCGCCGCCAACGCCACCAGGCGCGTGTCGGCCAGCGGCGCCATCCCCTCCGGAACCGGCACCTGGCGCAGGTTCCGCAGCACCGCCGAACGGTCGGGCAGCGGATCCGCCGCCACCAACCGGGTCGCGACCTCCCCCAGCCGCTGTGCGTAGTCGGCGAGGTCCGCGGGAACCGGGTCGGCGGTGCCGGGCAGCGACTCGGCGGCCACGAACACCCGGCCGCCGCGGCGCAGTACCGCCAGCCGGGGCTGGTTCTCCTCGTCCTTGTTCTTCTCCCACAACTCCGTGTCCAGGGCGGCGCGCACCACCGCCGACGCCAGGGCGGCGACCCGCCACGGATCGTCGGCCCCCTCGCGGGTCCCCCGGCGCATCCTCAGCTCGGCCGCCAACTCCTCGACGACCACCACACCGCCGGCCGCCCGCACGTGCTCGACCAGCTCGTCGCAGACCTCCCGCAGCTCCGGCAGCGCCGCCCACCGCTCGATCGCGCCGCGGTGGTACGTGGACACGGTCGGCTGCTTGACCCCGAGCCGCTCCGCCACTTCGAGCTGCGTGCACCACGGCGCCAACGGCGAAGGAGACCCGTCCGCCGCGGGCAGCCCCAGCAACAGCCGCACCGCCTCCGGCCTGCGGCCGCGCTCCTCCGGCTCGGGGGCGACCAGGGCAGCCAGCTCCTCCACGCCCAGACGGCGTCCGGCCCCGGCCTCGCCCGCCTGGTCCGCGGTCGCGTGCGGGGCCGCAGCCGAGGCGGGCTGCTCCGGGCGCTGCCCCAGCCGGGTGCGCCACTGGCGGTGGCGGCGGTTCAACTCCCTACGGACCAGCGTGCCCGTGCCGCGCGCCCGGGAGATCAGGTGTGGCGGGATCTCCAGCAGCTCGCCCACGGTGGTCGCGCCGAGCTGGTGGGCCGCCGACTCGGCTGCCGGAGACAGCCCCGCCGCCCCCAGCGGCGTGTCCAGCTCGGCGGCCTCGGCCGCCCGGTCCCGCGCCTCCTCCACCGACACCGAGGGGGAGGCGTCCACCGTCGCGGGAGTGCTCGGCGGAGCGGTCGCGTCGGCGGTGGCGAACACCTTCCGCCACGCCTCCCGCATCTGCCGGAGATCTTCGAAGCGGCGGTGCGCGTCGCGGTGCAGGGCTCGCTCGAAGAACTCGACCAGTCCCGGGCGCAGCGCCGGGTCGAACAGCTCCACCGCCAGCGTGGGAACCTCGTCGTCCCTCATGGCCGGGTTGGCGGTCTCGTCCCCCCAGCGGGGGCGCTCCCCCGACGCCATCTCGTGCAGCGTCATCGCCGCCGCGTACCACTCGGCGTGGTCGTCGTAACGGCTGCGGCGCGGATCGGCGCCCAGGAACGGGTCCACGTAGCCGGGGGTGCCCGCCCGCAGGTTCTCGTCCGACGCCTTGGTCAGCGAGAAGTCGAACAGCTTCAACTCCCAGGAGCGGTCCGCGCGGCGAAACAGCCCCAGGTTGTCGGGTTTGATGTCGCGGTGGCGCACCCCCTGCCCGGCCAACTGGTCCAACGCCACGAACAGGTCGTCGCCGAACCGGGCCAACTCGTGGTAGGTGAGCCGTCCCTCCGAGCGCAGCCGCTCGCCCAGCGACCGCTCCCCCGCGTACTCCAGCAGCAAGACGGTGCGGCCGTGCATCTGGCGGGGGCCGTCGATCAGCCGCACCACGCGCCCGCCGCCGACCTTCTCCAACGCCTCGGCCTCGTCGCGCAGCCGCGCCGCGCGGGCACCCTCGTCCAACGCCACCTTGAGGACCCGCGTCTCCGAGCGCATCTCCCCCTCGGGGGTGACGACCTCGGCGCGCACCAGCAGCACCCGCGACGTCGCGCCGGTGCCGAGCACCCGCTCCACCGTCCACCCGTCGGCCACCTGCTGGCCCGGCAGCACCTCCAGCGGGTCCACACCCGCCGACGCCGACTGCTCGACGGCGGTCCGCTGCTGCTCGAAGGCGTCCAGCTTCTCGAGAAAAGCCGCCACAGATGTGAGGCGGTCGGCCACGTCGGCCCGCGTCACCGAGAAGACCAGGTCGTTCAGCTCGTCCGGCACCTCGTCGGCCACCGTCTGCGGCCGCAGCCCGCCGTCCACCCGCAGCCGCTGGAGCAGCTCCGAGCGGTTCGCCGCGGGCGGGCGACCCGTGAGCACCAGATAGGCGACCGCGCCCAGCCCGAACAGGTCCAGGTCCCCCGGATCGGCGTAACGCTGGTCGAACTCGGGGGCCAGGTACACCTCGGCGGCGTCCGCCACGTGCTCGCTGTGGAGGCTGGACCTGCCCACGGGAGACAGCGGCGTGGTGTCGAAGTCGCGGGCCGCGACCTGCCAGTCGGTGACCCGCAGCACGGGACGGGAGCCGTCGTCGCGGCACGACACGTACACCGACCGCGCCGCGAGCGCCCGGTGGTACAGGGACCGGTCGTGGGCGTACCGCAGCGCCTCGGCGAGCTGGCGCACCAGGTTCAGGCGGTCCGCCAGCGACAGCGAAGTGCCGTACGTGTCCAGGTAGGAGTCCAGGCGCAGGTCGGAGGAGCGGTGCCGGAACAGGATCGCCGGGCAGCCCCGGTGGTCGCGGAACTGGAGGGCCTGGACGATGCCCCGGTGGTTGATGCCCTGGAGGACCTGGTACTCGCGTTCGGCGGCGCGTTCCACGGCACGCCGGGCCTTCTCGTCGGCCTGGTCGCCCACCAGGTAGATGCGGACCCGCCCCTCCTCGCGGATGGGGTGCTGTCGCACCGCCAGCCGGTCCTCCCAGGTGGGGCCGCCGTCGATCGGGCTCTTCGACAGCTCCCAGTCGTCGTCGAACCGGAGGTGGGCGGTAGAGGCGCTCACCCCGATCTTCTTCATCAGATCGGGCAGCAGTTGCGCGAACCGGAACAGTTCCCGGCGGGCCGTCTCCGAGGAGGACTTCGGCGGCAGTGCGAGCAGGTCGTCCCAGATCCGGGGCAGCCCCGTGTCGCGGTCGTTGCGGCCGTAGACGTTGATCCGCTGCTGCTCGTCCAACTCCGAACGCAGGTCGCGTGCGGACAGGAACACCGCGGCCTCGACCCGGGGAATGACGACGTGGGACCCCGACGCCTTTGCGGCCCAGACCAGCCGGTCCTTCAGCTCCCGGGCCTTCATCTCGGTCAGGTGCAGCGGGTTGCGGAGGGTGCGGACCCGGTCCGCGTAGTGGAAGTTCCAGGTGCCGCCGTTGTTGACCAGACGGCCGGAGTGCGCCTTCAACTCCAGCAGGAACAGGCCGCGCGGCACCAGGATCAGCAGGTCGCACTCGTTGACCCGGCCGCTGCCGGCGGTGAAGCAGAAGGTGGCCCAGGCGCGGAACGGCTCGGCCGGAGGCATGAGCTCGCGGATGTGGTCGAGCGCCTCCTGCTCGTGCGGGTAGGGGGAGGGGCGCTCCTGGAACCAGCGGATCACCCGCGGCGGGGCGGGCTTGGGGATGCGCTTCAACCGGGAGGGGTCTCTGCTCGCTGCCGCCATCGTCCGTCCTCCACGAATGCTGCGACCTGCTGCCGACCGGCGTGAGGGAGCCTACCGGCCCGGCCGGACAATTCGCCAAGAACAGACGGCAGCCCGGTGACGGGCGCGGAGCCCCGGGACGTTCGGGGCCCGGGGCTCCAATGGGGCGTCTGTGCTGAGGGCGTCGGGGCCTGGATCACCCCAGCCGCACTTTGCGGCGGGTGACCCGGTAGATCGCCCGCCGCCACCGGGCGCGCGGCAGCGGGGGAAGGCTGGCCAGCCTCCGCTCGTACCCGGGACGGTTCAGGTCCCACAGGTCCTCCGGCGCCGAGGAGGCGACCGGGTTCGGCACGACCGGGGGAGGCTCCGGCAGAAACCCGGTGAACTGGACCGTCGTCGGGATGTCGTCCGGCTCCGGTGCCGGGGAGACGGCCTGGAAGGGCTCCTGGGCGGGTTCCGGCCCCGGCGTGGAATTCGGATCGATGACCCGGGCGAACTCCTGGACCAGCCCCGCATCGGGCTCGGGGGCCGGTTCCGGTTCTGGAGCGGGGGAGACGGCGTGGGGCGCTTCCTGGACGGGCTCCGGTCCGGGTTCCGGCTGGGTGGCCTGGGCCGTGACCTGGGCGGGCTCCGCTTCCCGTTCCGGTTCCGGCAGCGGCGGAGCGGGCTCCGGCTCAGGCTCCGGGGGAGGAGCGGTGATCCGGGCGGTCTCCCGGACAGGCTCCGGTTCGGGCTCCGGCTGCGGTTCGGGTTCGGTGACGGGCTCGGGAGGCGGCGCAACCGCCCGGGCGGGTTCCGGCTCCGGTTCCCGTTCGAGAGCAGCCTCCGGTTCGGGAGTCGGATCGGTGACGCTGACGGTCTCCCCGACCGGGTCCGCTTCCGGCTCGGGGGCCGGTTCCGGTTCTGGAGCGGGGGAGACGGCCTGGGCGGTCTCCTGGACGGGCTCCGGTTCGGGTTCCGGTGCGGTGGTCTGTGCCGTGACCTGGGCAGGCTCCGCTTCCAGTTCCGGTTCGGGCGTCTCCAGGGCCGCCGGGGCGGTCTCCGGCTCCGGTTCCGGCTGCGGGGCAGGCTCCGGCTCGGCGGGCTGCGGCGCAACATCCTGGACCGGTTCGGGCTCCGGCTCCTGGACCGCCTCCGGCTCCGGAACAGGGACGGGAGGCGGGGCAGGAGGCTGCGGCACCTGCGGGGGTTCCGGGGACGGCGGCACGTCCGCCACCGGCTCGCGGACCGGCTGCTCCACCGTCCTCGGCGGCTCCGGGGGCCGCGGCGGCGTGGGAACCGGCGGCGTCGGGACCGGAGGCGGGAAGGCCACCGGGGTCGGCTGCGCCTCGACCGGCGGGCTCGGCGGAGGAGCGGTGTGCGCCGCGGACCGGGGGTACCGCGGAGGCTCGGGAGACAGCGGCTCCGGCGGCGACACGGGGTGCCGCGGCACGGCAGGGCCGGAGAGGAACGCCTCCGCCGCGGAGTCCGCGGGGACCGCCGTGACCGGGGTGAAGCCGAGAGGATTCGCCGCCCCC
>Ga0207864_1001932_pt1 | contig 21068 bp, 28 predicted proteins | sample HigsolmetaAR202D_FD_184834 | JGI IMG/M metagenome (GOLD analysis project Ga0207864, IMG submission 184834) | Ionic liquid and high solid enriched microbial communities from the Joint BioEnergy Institute, USA - AR20-2-D (SPAdes) (version 2) ... | reverse complement strand
AACGCTCGGCGATCCGGTCAACTTGACGACATCGTGGCAGCGGTTCTCGCAGGTGGTCGATCTGCCGTCGATTGCAGACAAGGTGCTGGGGACGGACGGGGATGACTTCTTGTCCGTGACGCTCGACGTTAAGCGGGGGGAGGTCGGCACTGACTTGGGCGACGACACAATCGACCTGGCCCGCGTCTCGCTGGTCGAGGGCGATGCGACCGGCGAGGCTGACCCGTTCCCGTTCAGACACATCGCGCAGGAGCTGGAGCTGTGCCGTCGATACTACGTGCGGCTGACGGCGCCTGCGAATGGGTGCCGGGTCGCGACCGGCTTCGTCAATACGGAGACGCAGGCGATCTTTCAGCTCCATGGGCGCGCGTTTCGGGGAACGCCGGCCGCGTCCTTCAGTAACCTGACGGTGCAGCACCCCGGCGGCTCGGCAATCGCATCGAGTATCTCCGAGGTCGTGATGATCGACGACGTCCTGCACCTGACCGTCGATGCTACCGGCCTGACGAGCGGCGATGCATGCCAGCTGCGGCTCCCGTCCGTTGGCGATTACCTCGCGCTCAACGCGGAGATTGGATGACGGCCCGCTTCGGCGGGCCGCTTTCGGTTGATGGCAGAACGGCGGGCGCTCCCCGCCCCTTACAAGGAGGCTCATGATGAGCGATCCCACCTTTGGCATTTCGATCACGCAGATCGACAACGAGCCGCGTCCGGCTATCACGACGGACATGTCCGTCATCGGGCTTGTCTTCACGGCGCCGAATGCCGACGCGGACGTCTTCCCGCTGAATACGCCGGTGCATTTCTACTCCGACAACACTGCCAAGGTGGCGGCGCTCGGCGACGAGGGCACCGGCCCGTGGGCTGTCGAGCTTATCAACCAGCAGCTCGGGGAATTTCAGGTTGCGGCGAGCATCGTCGGCGTCCGCGTCGAGGACGGTGCAACCGTCGCGGAGACCATCGCGAACCTGCGCGGCGATCTCAACAGCCGCACCGGCATGTACGCGCTGCTCGATGCCGGATCGATCCTCGGCATCACGCCCCGCCTGATCGGCGTCCCTGGCTACACGTCGCAGCCGGCCGGCCTCATCAGCGGCGTGACGATCGTCTCGGGCGGTGCCGACTACGTCGTCGGCGACACGGTGTCCGCCACGGGCGGCGGCGGCAGCGGCTTTGCTGCCGAAGTCACGGCCGTCGATGGCTCGGGCGCGATCACGGAAATCACGATCACCGATCCGGGCAGCGGCTACACCTCGGCGCCGACCCTTTCCGTGACCTCCTCTGCGGGCACCGGCGCCAGCCTGACCGCGACGGTCGATCTCTACAGCAACGCGATCATCGCTGGCCTGCCGACGCTCCTCGATCGCCTGCTCGCGGTCGCCGTCGTCGACGGCCCGTCGACCACCCAGACGGCCGCGATCAACTGGCGCGAGACGATCAATTCGAAGCGGATCATTCCGGTCGAGACGGCCGTCAAGGTGCTCGACAGCGACGGCAGCGTCATCACCGTTCCGGCCTCGCCGGCGATCCTCGGCATCGCCGTCCGTCGCGACCACGAATTCCAGGGCCGCCCCTTCCATAGCTGGGCGAACCAGCCGGTGCGCGGCATCGTCGGTCCGGCCCGGCCGATCGAATTTTCGATCCTCGACGGCGCGTCCGAAGGGCAGACGCTGCTCGCGAACAACATCGGCATCATCGTCCGGGGCGAGAACACGGACGGGTCGGCCGCGGACGGCGGCTTCATCTTCGTCGGCACCGATACCTGCTCCGAGGACACGCTGTGGCGCTTCTACAATCAGGTGCGCGGCCGCGATTACATCCACCTGATCTTTGTCAAGACGCTGCGGTATTTCCTCGGGCGCCGGAACATCGACCGGGGCACGATCGAAGACATCGTCAATACGATGAAATTCGCGCTCCGCGACATCCAGGCGACGGGCGATCTTCTCGGCTTCCGCGTGAATTTCACGCGCGATGCCAACAGCCCCGAGCAGCTTCGCCTCGGCCGCTTCACGGTCGCCTTCCAGGCGGAAGAGCCGCCGGTGCTGCGCTACCTCGGCATTCAGTCGGCGCGCTATCGCCCGGCGCTCGACACGCTGTTGAGCGACCTGCTGGCGCAGCTCGACATCAACGCCTGATCGGCCGCCAAGGCCACCCGCGCCGGGATGGCCCGGCGCGCCCGTTCATCGCTCATCGGAGGCTCATCAAATGGCGAGCACGATCTACATCATGGAGGCCGCAAACCTCTTCTGCGGCGATCACGACCCGGCGAATTCCAAGCATCTGACGCTCGAAGAGCTGAAGCTGCCCGACCTTCAGGAAGTCCTCGTCGATCACCAGCCGGGCGGCGGCAAGGTCGGCGTCGAATTTGCGGTCGGCATCGAGAAGCTCGAACCCACCTTCAACCTGAAGGGCTGGGACATGCCGCTCCTGCGGCAGTTCGGGCTGGGCTCGCGCGAGCGCCGCGTCTTCACGGCCTATGGCGTCGTCCGCGACAAGCGGACGGGCCGTGCGATCGAGGCCAAGGCCGTGATGGAGGGGCGCCTGTCGCGCATCGCTCCGAGCGCCTTTCAGCGCGGCGAGGCGATGAACCACGAGTATGCGATCAACGAGGTGCTCCACTACGAGCTGCACTTCGACGGCATCGAGGAGCTGTACTACGACTTCTTCACGAACACGCTGCGCCTCGGCGGCGTCGATCCTGATCCCGAGATCAACAACATCCTGCGCATCAGCAACGCGGGGTGAGGGCAGCAGCCTACCCGATAACGCGCCCGCCCGGCTTCGGCCGAGGCGGGCTTTTCTTTGGGAGAGAAGCCTGTGGTGAAATACGACCTGAAGACGCCGATCGAGATCAACGGCGCGACGATCGCGTCGGTCACGATCCGACAGCCGAAGGGCCGCGACATGGTCGAAGTCGGCGACGACTTCGCGACGCTCGCCCGCTTCTATGCGGCGAATGCGCAGGCAATCACGGCCGCGATGGAGCAGGCCGCCGCCGCCGGCGCCGAGGATGCCGCCGCCGGGAAGGACGCGCCGGACTTCGGCCGCCTCGCCGGCATCGATGCCGCTGCGATCACGCCGGCCGACGCCTCGATCTACAAGGCGATGATCGCGGTCGCCGGGCAGATGACCGGCCTCGGCGACGGCGCCGCCGAGCTTTCCGTCCCTGACCTGACCGAGATCGCGACGAGGGCCTTTACCGGCCTGGGGGAATAGCAGGGGCGTGGAGCGGCAAGCAGTGGAAGCGCGGCGTCGGCTTCGCCGCGCAGCAGCTCAACACGCCCCTGACTGATCTTCTCGAAATGCCGGTCGGCGAACTTGTCGACTGGATGGAAACCGCGTCGCGCATGCCGAGGCTTTCCTGATGGCGACCAAGACCAGCACCCTGACCGTCCGCCTGATCGACGCCGTCACCGGCCCGGCGCGCGCGGCGGCGCGCGCCATCAAGGGCATTGGCGCGGCGGTCAACGAGACGAACATGCGGCGCCTTCTCATCGGCGTCGCCGTCAACGATCTGAAGAAGAACGTCGGCCGCGCCGCGCGCGACATCAAGCGCAACGTCGACACGCTGTCGTCGAGCATGGCCGTGCCGACCGCCCTGATGACGGGCTTCGGCGCGAAGGCCGTCTACGAATTCGAGAAGGTATCGAACGCCGTCAAGGCGGTCACGAACATCACGGATGAGCAGAAGCGGTCGCTGCAAGGCTACGCGCAGGAGCTGAACAAGCTCTTCCCCTACACGAACCGGGACATCATGTCGGCCGCCTTCGAGCTTGGCCGCGCCGGTTTCAACTTCGAGCAGATCATGGGGACGCTGCGCGGCACCCTCAGCCTGGGGCTCGCCGGCGACATCGATCTTCAGCGCGCGGCCGATATCGCGACGAACGTCCTGACGGCGATGCGCCTGCCGGCGCAGACGGCCGAAGAGGCAGCGGCCTCGCTGAAGCGCGTCAACGACGTCATTGCCTACGTCGCGACGTCCTCGAACACCGACGTCGGCCTGATGGGCGACACGCTGAAATACGTCGCCCCGATTGCGGCGGCAGCCGGCGTCTCGCTCGAAGAGCTGGGCGCCGCGAGCATGGTCTTGGCGAAGGGCGGCATCAAGGGCGCCGAGGCCGGCGTCGCGCTGCGCTCGGCACTGACGCGCATGGTCAAGCCGTCGCTCGACGCCAGGCAGGCGATGGCCGAGCTTGGGCTGTCCTTCGAGGACTTCGCTACATCCTTCCGCGCCTTCTCGGTCGACGAGCTTGCTGCCGGCCTGAAGAACGTCGGCTTCGACATCAGCCCCGTCGCCGGGACGCTGCGGAAGCGCCTCGAAGGCAAGACGCTCGAAGAGAACCGGGGCGAAATCTACGACATCATCCTTGAGACGATCATCAAGGGGATGGACATCAAGCGGCAGGTCGACCAGACGAAGGTCGCCAAGGCCGTGTCGCGCTTCATTTCCAGCCAGGCAAACGAGCTGGATATGGTCGCCCTCTTCGAGGCGCTGGTCGAGAAGGGCGTGACGACCGGGCAGATGGCCCGCATCTTCGATCAGCGGCAGGGCGCGCGCCTGACGAACCTCCTGCGCGATATGTTCGGGACGCCCGAGCTGACGACGGCGCTCGACGAGATCAACAAGAAGTCCAGCGGCGCTGCCGATCGCATGGCCGCAATCCGCATGGAAGGCATCGTCGGCGTCGTCGCAGCGCACGTCGCCGCCTGGGAGAACCTCTTCATCGCCATTGCCAAGTCGGGCGTGCTCGAAGCCGTCACGAACGTCCTGACGACGCTGACGGGCGCGCTTGAGAAGATGGCGGCGTCGAACCCCGAGCTGCTGAAATGGGGCACCTACGCCGTCATGGCTGTGGCTGCCCTCGGCCCGCTGACGATCCTGCTCAGCGGGTTCGCCGGGGCGCTCGGCGCCATCGGCGCCGCGATGCGTGTCATTGCGGCAAGCGCGGCAGGGACGGTCGCTGTCTTCCGGGCAGCAGCCAGCGTCGGGGCCGCGACGGGAGCGGCCGGTGCAGCAGGCGCGGCGGGCGCCGCCGGTGCTGCCGCTGCGAAGAAGGGCATCTTCCGTCGCCTCATGCGCTTCGGCGGCATCGCCGGGACGGCTCTGGGGCTCAATGAGCTGCTCGGATACCTTGACCCCAAGGGCAACCTGTGGGGCCTGACGAGCGGCATTGACGCCTGGGCGAAGCGCAATCTCGGCTTCGACCCGTCCAACATCGGCGGCGGCGGCTCGACGATGCCAGGCGCGACGCCGGCCGAGGCGCAAGCCTACACGCGGCAGCGGCTCGAAGAGATCGACCGCAAGATCAGCGAAATTCAAGCGCGGACGCATCCGGCAATGCGGGATGCGCCGAACCCTGAGCTTGATCGCCTGCGCTTTGAAAAGGCCGCGCTCGAAAACGAGCTTGCGGCTGCCGGGCAGCAATCCGGCGCCGCCTTCCGGGAAGGGCTCAATGCCGAGATGCAGGCAGCCGTCAAGGAGGCCGAGGCGGCAGCGGCTCGGATCAAGAGCGCCCTCGAATTCACGGCGCGGCCGACGATCCAGCCTCGCGTCGATGGCGCGACGCTGCGCGGCGTCCACGCCGATACGGGAGTTGACTGATGCTCATGATGCTCGGGCCGCTGATGATGGAGGTGTGGCCCTTCAATCCGACCGAAACGAGCAGAGAGGCGGGCGGCGACTATGTCGAGAAGCCGGTAATGGGCCGCCGCCCGCCGCTCGAATTCGTCGGCGAGGCGTCGGAGACCTTCACGATCACGGCGCGCCTCTTCCCGGCCAAGCTCGGCGGCCTCGGAGGCTTGGGGCAGCTCAACGCGATGCGCCAGAGCGGTATCCCGCAATATCTGATGCGCGGCGACGGCATCCCACTCGGCTGGATGGTCGTCGAGCGCGTCAGCGAGCGCAGTTCGCACCTCGACGCGAAGGGCGTCGGGCAGGTCATCGACGTCGACATCACGCTGAAGCGGGCCGACGCGCCGAACGCGGCCAACTTCTTCGCTGCCATCTCGGGAATTCTGCAATGACGGAAAGCACGAAGATCGAGACGATCGTCGTCGAGACCGAGGACACGCCGCTCGACCTCCTGATCTGGCGGCGCTTTCACACCCGAACGCCTGGGCTCGTCGAGCGCGCCTTGTCCCTCAACGTCGGCCTCGCTGACAAGGGCCTCATCATCCCGGTCGGCACGGCCGTGCAAATCCCGGTCGATGCGCCGGACAAGACGCCGGCGCAGCGGCCCGTCGTCCGTCTGTGGGGCTGATCCGTGACGCGCCGCACCATCTGCATCGTCCGCATCAACGGCGTCGACGTCTCATCGGCCGTCCTGCCGCGCCTGACGAGCCTTTCGATCACGAACAAGGCGGGCACGGTCAGCGACACGACGAGCCTGGAATTTGACGACGCCGGCGGCGTCATCCTCCTGCCCGAGGACGGCGTGCCGATCGAAATTCAGCTCGGGGACGATATCGGCGGCGTCGCGACCGTCTTCCGTGGCGTCGTCGACGAAGTCCGCTCATCGGGCTCGCGCAGCAGCGGCCTCACGCTGTCGATCTCGGGAAAGGGCGTCGACACCAAGGGCAAGGCAAAGCAGCAGCAATCCCGTCATTGGGACAACAAGAGCCTCGGCGACGTCTTCCGCGACGCCGCACAGGCGGCGGGGATCGGCAGCGTCCGCGTCGATCCCGCACTCGCGGGCATCGTCCGCTCATATTGGGCGATGCAGGGCGAGAGCTTCCTGCATTGGGGCGAGCGGATCGCGCGCGAGGTCGGTGGCACGTTCAAGGTCTCGAACGACGTCGCGATCCTCGCCCTGCGCAATGGCGGGCAGGCGCCGAGCGGCGACGCCCTGCCGACGATCCGAGCGGCCTATGGCGACAATCTGATCTCGTGGGACATCGCGCCGATCCTCGGCCGACCGCGCTATCGCAAGACGCGCGTGCGCTACTACGATCCGAAAACGGCCGAATGGAAGGTCGAGGACGTCGAGGTCGCCGACGAGAAGGCGCAGGCCGAGTATACCGGCCGCTATTCCGCCTCCGATCAGGGCGAGGCGCGCCGGGCGGCCGAGAGCCGCAAGACCGACAGCGAGCGCGGCAAGGGCGGCGGATCGATCACGATTGACGGCAACGCCGATGCCGAGCCCGAGGGCACGGTCATTCTCGTCGGCGCCCGGCCTGGCATCGACGGCACCTATCGGATCGACAGCGTCAATCACGACTTTTCCCGCAGCTCGGGGTGGACGACCCGCCTCGACGTCAAGCAGCCGCAGGGCGACGCCGGCACCGACAGCCGAGGCGGCTAGAGCGCCCCACCCCTTTTCAGAAGCAGCAGAGGAGACGACCATGACCACATGGCCGTTGCAGCGCGATTGCGCGAAGTTCTACGGCAACCCGGCGACCGCCAACGGCAACGCTTCGGCGAAGTGGGAGAAGGAAAACCTGATCCTCATTCCGTGCCCGTGGGAGCTTCGGTACGATGGCAAGCCGGTCAAGGGCATCCGCATCCACAAGAAATGCGCCGACAGCCTGTCCCGCATCCTCAATCGCATCTGGGAGCGCTGCGGCAGGTCGCAGGCGGAGATCGACCGCATCGGCATGTCGGTCTATGGCGGGAGCTACAACTTCCGCAAGATGCGCGGCGGCTCGTCCCTGTCGATGCACAGCTATGGGTGCGCCGTCGACTTCGACCCGCCGCGCAACGGCCTCGGCAACAAGAACCCGGCAATGGACCGCCGCGTGATCGAGGAATTCGAGCGCGAGGGCTGGGAGTGGGGCGGGCATTGGAGCCGCCCGGACGGGATGCACTTTCAGGCCGCGTGGACGAAGGCGAACCCGCCGCGCCTGAAGGCGGCCGCCGCTGCGGCGCCTGCCGCAGCGAGCGCCAAGAAGGCGGCCGCCACGCCGTTCCCGCCTGGCGTCTACAATGCCGAGTGCGAGCGCCTTCAGATCGCGCTGAAAGACCTCGGCTATCACGAGGTCGGCCTGATCGACGGCAAATGGGGCTCGCGCACGCAGGGCGCGCTCCTCGCCTTCAAGGCCGACAACGGCCTGCCGCTGAGCGTGGCCGTCGATGATGCGACGTGGATGGCGCTCGCACGCGCCAAGCCGCGCCCCATCGCGCCCGAGCGCGCCGAGGCGACGACGGCCCCGAGCCCTGCCGCGAAGGCTGCACAGGCGGCGAAGATCGTCGGCGGCACTGCCGCAGCCGTGGGCGCGGCCGACGCTGCCCTTGAGCCGGCCGGCGGTGTCGGCGGCTTCCTCGAATGGCTGACCGGCCTCGGCGACATGGCGAGCACCATCACGGGCGCACTGACGCCCTTCCGCGACCTCTTCGCGTCGCTCGCCGGCAACTGGCCGCTCGTCTTGATCGTCGTCGGCGTCGCGCTCTTCTTCGTCGGCCGTCGCATCTTCCGCGACGAGCTTGAGAGCTTCCGCAACGGGGAATGGACATGATCTCAGGCGTCGTCTCGTTCCTCACGTCCCGCGCCGGCCTGGTCGCGATCGCGCTCATTGCCGGCTTCCTCTACGGGCACCGCGTCGCGAGCCAGGGCGAGGAGGCGCGCAGGCTGAGGGACGAGAACGCCGCCCTGCGCATTGACCTCGTTGCTGCGACGAACGCGGCCCGCATTGCCGAGGCTGAGGCGGCGGGGCTCCGCGACCTTCAGAGGAACCTAAAGGAGGCCGTTGATGCCTACGCCGCCGACCTTGCGAGCCGCCCCGAGGATAGTGCTTGTCGCCTTGGCGACAGCGACATTGAGCGCCTGCGCAAGCTCCGGTAATGCGCCGGGAGCGCGAACCCTACCGCCGGCCGCGGCCGCCGGCTCCCTATTCGAGCCGGTCCCGCACCCTTCCATCCGCAAGGGAGACGACGCGCGCGCCAAGCTCGCGGAAACCGCGGCCGCGCTGACGACAGCCAACCGCCGGATCGAGGGGGCTCGCCGGTGGTACGAAGGCATCCGCGAGAGCTACGCCAGGGGCGGGCAGTAATGGGGGGTAATCGTGAACGATCGCACGCAAGATGCCCGGCCTCTGTCGTCCGAGGAGACGGAGCGCCTGCGCCTTCTGCTGAAGGCGCTGCCCGACGAGGAGGCCGCGAAGCAGGCCGCCCAGCTATTCCAGACCTATCGGGCGCTGGGGCAAGTCGGGAAGCTCTTCATTGGGGTGCTGAAGATCATCGCGGTCGTCGCGGCCGGCGTCATCGCCTGGCTACAGCTTCGGGGGCTCTGGTTCGGCAAGGGAGGAGGCCAATGAAGCGCATCGCCGCGTGTGCGAAATTCGTCTGGCGCCTGACGGTTCCAGCGTCCTTCATCGTCGTGATCAGCTCGCTCGCGATCTGGTCATTCGACAACGCCCCGCCCCTCGAAATCCGATCGCTCGCAGTCCGCGATGGCGCCGTCCATCGCGGCGGCGTCCTCTTGATCGACTATGACATCGTTCCGCACCGGGCCTGCTACGGCACGCTGCAACGGATCATCGTCGACAGCCAGGACGTTGTGCAGCTCGTCGAGCCGCAGCATTTCACGCCGGCGACATCCGACCGGAAGGAGACCCGCTTGACCGTCTCGGTCCCTGTCCCGGTCGGCGCCGCCCTCGGCCTCGCGCGCTATCAGGCCGTCATCCAATACCAATGCAATCCATTGCAACGGCTCCTTGGAACGTCGATCGACGTCCGCACGCCGATCGTGCAGTTCGAGGTCTTGCCCGCCGGATCGGTGAGGCCGGTGCCGGCGCCGCCAGACACGCGGGACGATCCCGACAACCTCTACATCCCGCTCCCAGCGCCGGCCGTTCCAACGCCGCAGCGCGCGAAGCCGCGCGACGGCAATCTGCGCACCCCTGACAAGATGCTCGCCAGCCTGCGCCTCGTCACCGCAGGTATGGCCCCGGCATCGCCGCTCATCATCAACGCGGCTGCCTCGACATGCGAGCCGGGCAAGCGCCGCGTCGCGCCATATTCGCGCGTCGTCAACGGCGTCCCGCAGCACGTGCGCGGCTACTGCCGCAGGCAATGAATTCGCCGGCCCGAGGCCGGCGTCCGATGCCCTCCATGGGCGTTTCCTCCCTAGACTGCCCCTGTCCGGTTCGCCGGGCAGGGGCTCTTTTTTTGTGCCTTGGTTCGGCGGGGCGGCCCCGGAACGCATCGTGAAAGCGCGGGAGGTTCGGCGCGCCGAACGTCGCCCAACCCTTTGATCTGCCGAAGCCCTGGCGGTCCTGCCGGGACCGCCAAGAACTTTGATTTTATTGAGGAATTCCCCGGTTCGGCGGGGAATGGCGGAAGGTTCGGCGCTGGGCCTTCCCTCATTGGCGGCGGAGGCGGAATGCAACCGCCTCCGCCATCACCTTCCGCCGCGCGCCTTCCGTGTACCGCTGGACCTCCGCCAGCGAGCGATGGCCGGTTATCGCCATGATTTCGTGGTCGCTGCATCCAAGCTCGGCAAGCCGCGCCGCGATGGCCTTGCGCAAGCCATGCGCCGAGCAATGCCGAAGGCCGGCCTGATCGCACCAATTGCGGAAGCGGATGCCAAAGCCCTTGGCGGTGTATGGCTCGCCCCTATGTGTCACAAGCCATGTCTGCGAGCCGACAACCGGCGTCGCGTCGATGACCTCCTTGAGCGCGGGCAGGATCGGGATTGCCATGTCGACCGGATTGCGCTCCCGGTTCTTCCACTGCGTGAAGTACAGCCAGCCGTCGCGGACCATCGGCGGGCCGAACCGAACGACGTCGCTCCGGCGCTGGCCGGTATAGAGAAGCAGCGCCATCGCAAGCCGCGCCTTCGTCCCGACAGGGTGACGGCGCTCGAATTGCTCAACTTCCTCTATTGTCCACGAATGATGGCCGCCCTTCCGAACCTTCAGTTTCGGGACGTCGCGGATCGGGTTGCGGGTGACAATGTCCGGCTCGGCGTCCATGCCCCACTTGAAGGCGTACCCGAGGCACTTCATCCGGTTGTTCGCGGCATTCGGGAACTTCGCCTTGCGGTCGCGCAGGACGCGCAGCGCCTTGTAAGTGAGCTGGTCGATCGGGATTTCCGCGAACGTCCGATCCGAGCCGGGCGCTATCGGCTCGCGCATTGCCTCTTCAAGAAGCCCGCGCCGATGACGCTGCGTGTCCTTGTTCAGCATCTGGAACTCGACGGAGTTCAGATAGGCCTGGCAAAGCCAGCCGAGCGTCCCTTTCTCGACGCGCAGGACGGCAGGGGCGGGGCGCCGCTTCGGCTTCGGCTCGGCCGCCGCTGCGGCCGCATAGCGCTCGGCGAAGTCCGGCGCGGACGGATCAGGCAGCGCAATGCGCGGGCCGTCGCCTTTCCGGTAATAGTAGCGGACGCGGCCGTGCCGATCCGTCTCTCTGCGGACGTGTGGAAAGTCCTTCATCGCTTCCTTCCTTCATTCAAAGCTCGACATGCGCCCACGGATTGTCGGGCGCGCCGTCAGTAGGAAGCGCGTCGAAGGCTTCGTCCAGCGCTCGAACGTCCCACACGACGCGGCCGCCGATCCGCTTCGGGCGCGGCATCCGCCCGTCCTTGACCATCTCGTCGAACATCGTGGGGGAAACGCCAATGTAGCGCGCGGCCTCTACCCGTGAGAGGCCGCGCGGCGGAAGCGAACGGGGAAGGACGTCACGGCGATCAGGCTGCACGTCCTTCCTCCGTCAGAAGGGAATGTAGTCGTCGTGATCGCTGTAGTCCGGCGCGCGCCGGCCGTAGTCGTTCCGCCCGCCGCCGCTGCTGCGCCGATCATCCCGGCCGCTGTCCCGCCTGCCGCGGTCGTCGTCCCGCCGGTCTCCGCCGCCCTGGCCGTCGCCCTTCGGCATGAGCTTCAGCACGGCATTGAAGCCGCGAAGGACGACTTCGGTCGTGTAACGCTTCTCACCGTCCTTCTCCCACTCGCGCGTTTCGAGCTGCCCCTCGACGAGGACGCACGATCCCTTGCGCAGATACTGCTCGGCGATCTTGACCAGCCCCTCCGTCCAGATGACGACGTTGTGCCATTCTGTCCGCTCCCGGCGCTCGCCGGTTTGCTTGTCCCGCCAGGTCTCGGATGTCGCGAGCCTGAATGAGCAGACCTTTCCGCCGCTGTGCAGCGTGCGCACCTCGGGATCGCGGCCGAGGTATCCGATGAGCGTGACCCGGTTATACATGGCGCGCTCCTGCGCGGGCCTTCCTGCGCATCATCATTGTGCCTTTTCGGATTGGGCGCTCGCCCTCGGGGTCGAGCGCCATGAGGATGTCCTTGCCGACCGAATAGCCACCGCGGCGGTGGCGCTCCCACTGCGCCTCGGTCATGCCGAGACGCAATGCGTTCTCCCGTGCGAGCCGTCGGATCGCCTCGCGATCCTCGACCGACATGACCTGCCGTGTGATCCTGACCTCAGACGTTGCACGCTTCACCTCCTTCCCGTCGAACATCTCCACACCCCACGCGAGACTTAACAGCGGGTGGATGCTCTCCGCTGCATTCTAAACAAATGCCTGTCGTCTCAATGCTGATCGTCCTGCGCAGCGGCCCCTTCGGCCTTCAGCGCCTGGGGCGCGGGGGACGGGGCGACCGGGCGGACGCGAGACGGCGCGAAGGCGGCGGCGGCATCACGCGGGCTGGCGTTGTAGAGGGCGATGATGCGCCCCAGGCGCAGGATGTCGTCGGCCGTGAATTCCCGCCGGCCCTCGTTCAACGCGACGACGACACGATCGCTGTTGAAGAGCGACGCGATGACCTGCGCGCTGTCCAAATCCTCGCGGATCGAAATTTCCTTCAACACGGACGAGATGCTCATATCAGTCTCCATTCGATGCCGTTGATCATGATGTAGACGGCGGCGCGCGGGGCGCGGCGCCGAAGGCGCTCGAAGCGCCGGCGGGCGAGGAAGGCGCGGATCACAGCACGCCCCGCTGCTTCAGGTGGAGGCGGGCGTTCGCCTTCGCGTCGCGGAGCATCAGGCGTCCTCCTTCGCATTCGCGACGGTGACGAGGCTGCAATCCTTGGCAGATCGCGTGTACGGCCCATCCTCGGAGGCGAGCCACAGATACGAGCCATGGACGGCGAGGACTGTCGTCCGCTTCCAGCCATCGACGATCACGACATCGCCGGGGGCGAAGCCCCGCGTGACGACGGCCTCGATGTCCTCAAGGCCGACGTAGTGCGATGCGCCGCCCGGCAGTGCGATGCGGTAGGGCTTGGCATAGTCCGGCCCCAGGTCGTACTCGACGCGGCAGTAGATGGCGACCACGTCGCCCGCCCTGATCTTCGTGCCCTTCGCAAGCGGCATCAGTCCTCTCCCTCGTTCGCGGCCATGGTCGCGTAGTCATGCCCGCGCTGCCACGCAGCGGCCTCGGCCTCGCGGCCCTTGGCACGGTATTCCGGCGGCACGGCGCGGCGCGAGACGCCTTCCTCGGCCGCAGCAAGGCCGGCGGCGTAGGCAATGACCTGCGCCGGATCGTCCGCGTCGATCCCCTTCGGCGCATGGTCGAGATCGCCGAGGATCATCGCGGCGCGCTCTTCGAGGGCGCCGTCATCGGCATCGCCGTCCTCGGCCGACGCATCGCCTTCAGCGTCCTTCTTCGCGGGCGGCTTCTGCTCAACGATCTCCCCGGTCTCGGGATCGATGTCATCGATCTCGCCGGCTGGCTGCGCAGGGGCAGCAAGCGCATCGAGCTTTCCAGCGAGGCGCGGCCGCTGCGGCGCCTCGGCCTTCTGCTCGGCATCGCTCGCGCCCTTGAAGTCGTAGAGGTCGTCATCGCGGCGCATCAGATCGTCGAGGTCGGTGCTCATTGGCAGCACCTTCGAGTGGCGGCGCGCGACGGTCTTTTTCGCCATCTCATCGAAGTCGGTCGCCCACGGCGTCGACTTTATCTTGCCTGCCTTGTACGCCTTCCAGGCGTCGGAGCGGTCGCGGATGCGCTCAACCTCGCCGACCGACATGACGTCCCGGCTCTTCTCGCCGCTCTTGAGCGTCGCGATCGAGTAGACCGCGACCAGCTTGCCGCGATCGCCGAGCGCCGGACGGTGCCGAATGAATGGCTCGTCGCCAAGCTCATACTCGAAAACATCGTTCTCATAGACAGCCTGGACATCCCACGTCGCGATCTCGCCCGAGTTGCGGACCTTCTTCCTGATGCCCGCGATCATCGGCTGCCACGTCACCGAGACGCCGTCGCGGGTCGGCCGCGCCACAAGCGCGCCCTCGCGGCCATCAGGCAGGAGGCCGTCCTGCGCTGCCTTCACGCAGGCGCGGAAGAGTTCGGCGCGCGGCGCGCGCAGCAGGTCGGGGCGCTCGGAGATCGCCGTGATGACGACGCGCCGGAAGCGCTCGATCGGGATGTGCGCCGGGAGCGCGGCCTGGAATTCCTCAATTCGGGCATCGAATTGATGCTTGACGACGTCGATCGGATTGCTCGCCTTTGTGGTGGCGACTTCCTTGCTCATTGCATGGTCTCCTCGTTCGGGATGATGGCGGGGCGCTGCCGACGCCCCGTCCGGCGATCAGCGGAAGGTCGCGCGCACGTCCTCGTAGACCTCAAGGCCGGGGATCGAGCCTTTGCCCTTCGTCACGCGCAGCCACGTATTCGCGGCCTTCTGGATCATCTCGCTGTCGATGTACGGGCCGAGCGGCCCCATGCTGCTCTGCACGAGCGCAAGGTCGACGATCCGCACCTTCGTGACAGTCTTGGCGCTCGCCAGCGTGCCGCTGGCGCCGCGCGCCCGCGCCAGATCGGCGGCGCGCGCCTCGGCCAGGCGCTCGGCCTCGGCTGCCTTGTCGGCCAGCGTCTCGGCCTTCGCCTCGGCCCTGTCGGCGATCGCCGCGCGGCCGGCGGCTGCCGCTTCCTCGGCCTTCCGCCGCGCCGCTTCCTCGGCCTCGCGCAGCTTGCGCGCCTCCTCCTCGGCCTTGCGCCGCGCTTCGGCGGCCTTCGCGCGCTGATATTCGGTCGCCCGATCCTCAAGGACGGACGCGATGCGGTCTAGACGCTCCGTCAGCGCCTTGAAGAATGCGTCGACGTCGCGTCCGGCCTGAAGGTAAGGCTCCTTCTCGTCCTTGCGGGCGGTGTCGACGCGCTTTGCCATCGCCCTTGCGTCCTTGACGATGACGCCGACTGCATCGAGGTCGTCGTCGCTCTTGACTGCCTTCGGCGCCCGGTTCGCGCGCTCGGCGATCGCCTCGATCTCCTGCGTGAAATGCGCATAGTTGGCCGCGAGAATTTCCTTCAGCGGCGGCGGATTGTTGTGGCCCATGGCTGCGGGGACGCTCATACCTTTTCCTCCTTCAATCGAGCCGCCGGATCGACAGGCGGCGGAATTCGGCGGGCTCGACATAGAAGCCCCGCCGACGAACAATCGGCCGCTTGATAGACCATCCCGGCAGGAATGCCCGCTCATGCTCGCCGAGCTTTGCGATGACCTCGTTCTCGATCTCCTCGATGCGCGCGCGATCGGCCGCCATGCGCTCCTTGATCTGCTCCCGCTCTTCGAGCAGCGCCGGGAGCATGTTGTCCCTCGACAGATCGAGTTCGCGGCCGTTGTCCGCGCGGAAGAGCCCGGCGATCAGCGCGCCGTCGCGGCCATAGTCCGGGTCCGGCGGCTCGTTCGCCTCGACGCTCCGCCAGAAGGCGGCGGCCTCATCACGCAGGCGCTTGACGAGGCCGGCATGCACCGGAACCTCGATGACGTGGAGGTCGAGGCCGAAGCCGACGACCATCGCCGCGACGCATGCCCACGACGCGCCGGCAAGGTGCGCCTCCTGTATCGCCTGCACCGCGATCCAGACGGGCGGCTCGATCTCGCCGTCCTCGCCGATCCACCGGCGGCGAAAGACGCCCTTCTCGACGGACTTGACCTGCACGACGCCGAAGCCAGGGCGCTCCGGGTCGACGGCGTAGGCGTCCGGCGTCGCGCCAAGCCGCGCCGCCGGGTCGCGCAGGTAGACGTTCGGCCTTTCGATCCGCCACGTCGGCCGATCGATCGCGAGCAATTCGAGCGCAGGGGCTTCGAGGACGCGGCCGCGGATCATCGCCTCGGTCTCTTCCTCGGGCTCGGCCGAAAGGCCGGCCTTTTCCATCCACAGCGCGTAGCGGCTCTTGTAGGGATGGACGCCGAGCAGCGCGCCGGCGACCGAGGCGGTGACGTCCTGCTGGCGCAGCGCGAGCCACTGCCCGCGCTGCGTGATCGGATCGATCCTGTGCTTCTCGATCCGCATCAGGTCACACCAGCAGCGCGAGGCAAAAGCCGAGAATGAAGCCGCCGATGGCGCAGAGGACGAAGCCGCCGATGGCGGAGGGCTCGCCGTGCATCTCTCGCAGCTCTCGCAGCTTGCGCTCCCACGCAAGGCGGTCGGCTTCATCGTGGTAGCTCATCGATCTTCTCCTTGGGCTCGGTGGTGACACCAGGCGCTCAGGCGCGCCTGGCAAGGCGCTCGTCGAGCAGCTCAAGCGGGCGCTCAAGCGAGGGGATGAGCGGGAGGCTGACGCGGACGTAGCCAAACTCGACGTTGCTGCCGCCTCGCCCGCTGAAGTTCATCAGGGTCGGGATGACCTTCTCGACGACGCCGCGAACCGGCGCGCCGAATTCGGTGTAGTGCTTGCGCTTCGTGATCCTCATTGCCTTCATCCATCCATTGCGCAGGGGAAAGGGGTGGGCGGCGGCGTTTTAAGCGGGGCACCCCGCTTGCCCTCTCGCCGCCGCCCGGCGGCGGCTTCAGGCCGCCACCTTGTCCAAGAGCTTGCCGGCGATGCTCTCGAAATCGACGCGGTCGTCGGTGTGCGGGATCGTATGCGCGACGCGCGTGATGCCCTGCGCGACGTCCCACACCGTGCGGATCGGCCGGCCCTCATGCTGCTCGACGCTCTCGTAGACTTCGAGCGCGCGCTTGCGGGAAAGGCCGCGACCGGCGAGGAATGCGAGGGCCTCGTCCTTGTCGTCGGCGATCTTCGCCGCCTTCGCCTTCTCGACGCCCTCGATCAGGAGGCGCGAGGAGCCTTCGGCGAATGACTGAAGCGCCGGGCGGGCCTCCTCGACGAAGCGGGCCGGTGCATACTTGCTGTGCCTCATCGAGACCTCTTGGAAGCCCTCGACGCCCCAAAGGATGCGGTTGCAGCAGATGGCGCGCAGATAGAAAGCGGCGATGCGCAGGCTCGACTTTCCGACCTCGGAATTCGTGACGTAGAAGCCCCGGAACATCAGATCATCGTCGCCGTTCGGCAGCTTGCCGACCGAGATCGGATTGCGGTCATCGACGAGGAAGATGAAGACGTCGCGGTCGCTCGCATAGAGCGTGGTCGTCTCCTTCGTCACCGGGTGCTCGGGATCATAGATCATCGTCCGCCAATCCATGACGCCCGGCACCTTCCACCGGCTGTCGCCGGTCCCGTTGCCCGCGATCTGCTGGACCGCCGCGACAACCTCATGGTCGAAAATGCGCCCGTAATCCGGGCCGGTGGCGGCGCGCAGATCGAGGCCGTCGCGGCCGTAGAGCTTGATCGCCTCGACCTCCCTGCCATGGCGCAGGCCATAGGACAGCGCATCGGCGGCGATTTGCGAGGGCAGCTTGCGGAGATATCCGGCGGGGGCACCGGCGAGCTGCGCAAGCTGGCCGAAGCTCCAATGCGTCGGCGCGACCTCGCGGCCGCCGCGCAGGCCGATCGTCATGTGGTGCGTATCTTCGAGCGTCGTCGGCTCGGGAGCGATGATCTCGATGCCGCGCGTGTCGATGCGGTCCTCGAAGGTCGCGTCGCTGCGCGCCTTGACGGCGGCGTAGAGATCGTCGAGCGACAGGAAGCGCTCGTCGTGCGGCCTGGCGATCCATTGCTTGGAAAGGTCGTTGCGGCTCTGGCCGGCGTTGATATTGCCGACCTTGAAGGCCGTCGAAGCCGGGGCCGGTGGGCGGGCGGGCGCGATCACGTTCATGCTTCTCCTCCATCTGCGCGTCGTTGCGAGATGTGGAGACGTTATGCGAGATTTTTGGAAAAGCAAGCCGTTTTCCAAATTTCCAAACGAAAAATTCCAGACGCTACGGCTTGGACGTGGCATGCCCGTTGCTACGCGCGGGCGTGCGCGTGCGCGTGCGCGCGTTGTTGAAACTCTCTCCTCTATAAGGGAACACTCTTCTCTACTCTCTTCTCTATAGGGGAAGGGCGTAAGCCCTTCCCCATAAGTAGACGTTGTAAGAGAAGAGAATAAGTAGACGTTGTAAGAGAAGAGAACTGTTGTTGCTGAAGGAGAACTGATGTTGAGAGAAGATAACTCGTTTTCCTTCGAGAAGAACGTTGATGGCGTTCGCGCGCGCGTGCGCGCGACGCCTCAGAGGGGCATGACTGCCCCGACGACCTTCGCGATCATGCGCGCCTTCCCGCCGGGCTCGTCAGTCTGGCCACCGCGCACGACAATCGGCTCGACGCCGTTCGCCCGGTATTCCGTCCGATCGGGGAAATGCTGAAGCTCGCGAGCGCTGATCTCGATCTCGACGCCATCAAGGCGCGTGTGCTCGACGATGACGAGCGATCCGTTGCCGACCTCGTTCTCGGCGCCCTCGATGCAGATCAGAAACATGCCTTCGATGATGCCGCGAGAGGCGAGCGCGTCGCCGCGGACAGCATAGACGACCTGCCGGGCCTTGGGATGGCGCGGATCGGGCGCGACCGGGATGAGCCGGTCGGGCGGGCGATAGGATGCGGCCTTGCGAAAGACGCCAGCCTCGACGACGCCGCGATATGGGATGCCGCCTTTGATCCGTGTCGACGGGAAGGGCGCGTCGCCGGGCGGTGATCCGGGGACGTCGCTTTCGCCGGTCAAGTATTCGATTGAGCAATTCAGTGCTTTCGCGAGCCTTACCGGCCCATCGCCCTTAAATGACTTCTTCTTCCCGATGAAAAAATCATAGATGAAATGACTGCCTTTGCCTGCGCGTTTCGCTGCTTCGAACTGATTTATATTTAGTGCGCGCAGTCTGGCCTCAACCCTATCGCGCCTGATCATACCTTTCTTCCTTCATCGGCTGCCGCCGTTGCTTTGCACAATAATCCCGGTTTGGAAAAGCCGCAAGGCGTCTTGACTTGCGCGATCATTTACCCTCGTCTTTTTCCAAATCGGATGACGATTTTTCCAAACGCGAACAACAGGGCTGCCCACATGAGCGAATTCACACCGATGCTCCCCATGCTGAAAGACAACCTCCGGCGCGTCGTCGACGCCTACTGCGCGCACACCGGCCTGAAGCAGAGCTCCGCCTTCATCAGGGTCATCGGCTCGGCGACGCCTCGGACGATCCTCCTCGATCAGGAGGCGGACATGAAGGCGGGCAAGTACGACGAATGGCTTCAGCGCTTCTCGAACGCCTGGCCCGACGACCTTGAGTGGCCGGCGGGCGTCGCGCGCCCGCCGAAGACCGGCGGGCAGGAGTGAGCGGCTATCGAAGGAGCGAAGCATGGCAAAGCGAGTGACAGCGGCCGGCCTCGGTCGGGGCAATGGCTACGACGGCGACAAGCTCCGCGCCTACGTCGAGCGGATCGAGAGCCTTTTCGAGGAGATCGAAAGCTCGAAGGGAGCGCACATGAACCGCTGCCAGAAGATCAGGGGCAGCATGGATGTCGTCTATGAGGAGGCGAAAGCGCTCGGCATCCCGAAGAAGGTGCTCAAGGCGCACGTCGACCTGCGGCGCCTTGAGGCGAAGAAAGCGAAGCTCGTCGAGAAGCTGACCGATGAGGAGGTCGATGACTTCCAGGCGATGGCCGACGCGCTCGGCGACTTCGCGACCCTGCCGCTCGGCATGGCAGCGGTGCGCCGCACCGCCGATCCTAGTGACGCCGACATCCTCAACAGCCTGACGGAGTGATGACCGTGGCTTGGTTTTCAGTGACGACCACCATCCGGGCGGGCAACGGCCAGAACGTCGTTTTCGCCTTCCGCGCGCCGGAAGGCGTGAACACGATCGACGACTTTGCTGATGAGCTTTCCGAGCACGGCGTCATCACGGGCGAGCGCTTCCGCGTGACGAACGCCCGCGCCGGGCGCAAGGGCGTGCTCGATGAGCGTCGCGACATCATGCTGACGCGCGAGGGCATCGCTGCCGTCCAGCCATTTAGCAACCCCGAGGACTTCGAGATTTACGAGTAGCGCGGAGGGGGCGATGCGCGATGAGGAGCTGCCGAGCATTCTGGCGCTGGACTTGGCGCGGCGGATGGGGTGGGCCTATGGCACGCCTGGGACGCCGCCGCGTCACGGATCGGTCACGCTCGGCCCGCCGGGATCGGACATCGACACCATCGGCGCGGCTTTCGTCCGGTGGATGACGGATTTCAAGAAGCTGAGCCCGGTGGACGTCCTCTATGTCGAGGCGCCCGTCTCCGCTTCGCACATGGCGGGCAAGACGAACGCGACGACGCTGCTCAACCTCTACGGCCTTTATGCGCTTTCCGTTGTCATCGGGAAGATGGCCGGCATCGGAAAGCGCCGGATCGCGTCTGTCCAGCAGGTGCGAAAGCACTTTCTCGGGACGGCGCGCCCGGCGGACAAGAAGAAGGCCGTCATTGCCCGCTGCCGCATGCTCGGCTGGCAGCCGCAGGACGACAACGCGGCCGACGCGCTCGCCCTGTGGGCCTATGGCTGCGCGGAGGAAGCGCCGCGCGCGGCGATCGCGACCGCCCCGCTCTTTTCCGCGAATGGCGTGCCGACCTTCGCCAGCGTCGACACGGAGGTCCCGTTCTGATGGCCGGCGCGTATTACAACGAGATCGATCCGTATGCGGCTGCCTGGCTGCGGGAGCTTATCCGCCAGGGGCTGATTGCGGAGGGGGATGTTGATGAGCGCTCAATTGTCGATGTTCGACCGGACGATCTGCGGGGCTTCACCCAATGCCATTTCTTCGCAGGAATTGGCGTCTGGTCCTACGCCCTCCGGCGGGCCGGCTGGGGTGATGATCGACCCGTTTGGACCGGGAGTTGCCCGTGCCAACCTTTCTCCGTCGCAGGCCGAGGCGCTGGGTTTGCTGACGAGCGGCACCTTTGGCCGCACTGGCACCATCTCATCGCACAGTGCCGCCCTCCAGTCGTCCTTGGTGAGCAGGTTGCGAGCGCGGACGGCCTCGC
>Ga0207864_1001928_pt1 | contig 21097 bp, 17 predicted proteins | sample HigsolmetaAR202D_FD_184834 | JGI IMG/M metagenome (GOLD analysis project Ga0207864, IMG submission 184834) | Ionic liquid and high solid enriched microbial communities from the Joint BioEnergy Institute, USA - AR20-2-D (SPAdes) (version 2) ... | reverse complement strand
GGTGTGGCGGGAGCTGGAACTGGACCCGCGGCTGTGCGGCGGCCGGTTCGACGAGGCCGAGCGCGCCCGGGCGGAGACCCGTGCCCGCGCCGCGGTCCGGAGGCGGCGGGCGTTGCTGGCGGGGGCCGCGTTGACCGGCCTGGCGGCGGCCACGGCGCTGGCGGTGGCCCTGGCGCGCCCCCGGGGCGGCGCGCTGGCCACCGGGGTGCGGCGCGGGGGGCTCACCGTCCCGACAGGGTGAGGAAGAACGCGGCGATCAGCATGCTGCCGCCCAGCGTGGTCAGGGTGGCGCGGCCCCGCTCGGTGAGCCGGGCGGAGACGGTGTACGGGCGCGGCAGACGGCCGCGGGAGGAGCGGCGGCTCCACCGCGGAAGGCGGTTGGTGAGCGCGATCGTCACCAGGACGGACCCGAGTGCGGCCAGGAGGAGCGACACCGTCGGCTTTCCCTTCGTGGCAAACGGCACCGGTGGTCGTCGCCGGTCCCGCGGGGCGGGTCCGGCTCGCGGCGTCCCCGCTCAGGCGGGACGGGCCGCCGCGGCGGCGCGCTCCCGGTCCACGCCGAGCGCCCGCAGCGCGAACTCGGTCACCAGGGAGCGCGCTTCGTCCAGCCTGACCTCCCCGCGTACCAGGGGGAGGCGCTGGGAGCCGATGAGAGCCAGCAGCAGCTTGGCGGTGGGCTCGGCGGGCACCGGCTCGAACTCGCCGCTGTCCGTCCCCTGTTGCAGGATCTCCACCAGCAGCCGGTGCATCGGCGCGACGTGGTCGGCGAGCTTCTGGTACGCCTGCGGGCCCAGGCTCGCGCCGAGCTCGGCCGCCGCCGGGTGGGGGTGCTCGACGACGGCCTCCAACTGGAAGTCCACGAACCCGGCCAGCCGCTGCACCGCGGGGGCGTCCCGGGGCAGTTCCTCCCGGCAGCGCCGCACGAAGTCGGCGGTCACCCGTTCGGTGAAGGCCAGCAGCAGGGCGGGCTTGTCGGGGAAGTAGTTGTACAGGGCGGTACGGGTGATGCCGGACACCGTCGCCACGTCCGTCATGGAGATCTCGTCGATCCCCTGGTCACGGGTGAGGACGGCCACCGCGTCCAGGATGCGGTCGAGCACCTGGGCCCGGTGTGCGGCAATGGTGGGCGCCGAGATCTTGGGCATGACTCTATCGTGACACGTCTCACCGCGGAGAGTGTCCGAAATCGCCGTTATGCCTGGTGGGCCTCAGGAGGCCGGGACGAAACCGCTCAGTTCGTTCATCATCTCGGTGTTGAACCGGTAGGCCACGTGCGCCTCTTCGATGATCCGCTGCTGTTCGGCCTCGTCCAGGTTCAGGGCGTCCACGGCCGCGCGGTAGCTCTTCTTGAACCGGGGCAGGCTGCCCAACTGGTCGAAGACGTAGAACTCGATGCCCGCGCCGTCGTCGAAGCCGTAGGTCTGCTGCACCACCCTCTTGATGAACTGCCCGCCCGACAGGTCGCCGAGGTAGCGGGTGTAGTGGTGCGCGATGAAGCCGCCCGGCCAGTCGGCGGTCCAGCGGATGCGCTCGGCGTAGGCCCGGGTGGAGGGGAGGGGGGTGATGGTGTCGCGCCAGTCGGGACCGCACAGGAAGGCGAGGTCGCGTTCGAGGGCGGGGACCCGGTGCAGTTCGGGGAAGTACACGGCGCCGCCGACCGGGTGGGTCGCCAGGCTCTGGGCGACCTCCTCCAGCGCGGTGTAGATGAAGTAGTGCTGGACGGCCAGGGCGGTGTACCCCTCACGGGGGAGGGTGCCGGCGAGCAGGGCTTTGGCGAAGCTGTTGGACTCGGCGGAGTCGTGGTCCTGCCGGGTGTCGGTCCTGAGCCGCTCGGAGAGGGAGAGAGAGGAGTCGGGGCGCTGCTGCGTGGCCTGTGCCGTGCTCATGGGGCCGTTCTTTCTGTCGGCTGCTTTCCGGACAAAGGATAAGGGTCTATACGACATGATGTCGTTTAAAGTCGGATAAGGCAACACTTTGCTGACAAGCCGTCAAAAAGGCTGGTCTTCGTGGTGCGCTTCGGTACGTCACAGGAACCTCGGAGGAACGGCGAGTATCCTGGCCGGGGCGGACGGCACGACGTCCCATGAGCCCGGAGCCCGGCCGTCGTCCCCCGGCCGGAGGTCGGCCGCCCGCGGCCTGCGCTGCTGGCGGTGCAGAGAGCCGGGCCATTATCGTTTGACTGGCACGAACTGTTCGCGAACCAGCCTGGAGGGAGAGGAGTCGGGCTGGACCACCGCGACCCCCGGTGCGCTCGCCCTGCCAGGTGCCCAGCACGCCGGTGTCGGAGGGGAGGAGCCATGACGCCGGACCCCGCACGGATCTTCCTTTTTCCCGGGTGCTGAGAGACAGTCGACCTAGAGGCGATGTGGACATTGGAAAGACAGAGCACGAGTCGCCGAACGTGCCCTTATCCCCAGGCACGCCAAGCGCACCCCTCAGAGGCGCCGTGGAATCAGTAGACATCCTCCTGATCGAGGACGACCCTGCGGACAAGCTCCTCGTCGAGGAGTTCCTCGCAGACACCGCACTCAACGCCAAGATCACCTGGGTCACCACCCTGGCCGAGGCCCGTCCGCACCTGTCCGACTTCCGCGGCTGCGTACTGCTCGACCTCAACCTGCCCGACGCGCGCGGCATGGACCTGCTGCGCGAGGTCCTCGACGCCGCGCAGTCCGCCGCGGTCGTCGTCCTCACCGGACTGGACGACGAGCACGAAGGCATCGCCGCGGTGGCCGCGGGAGCCCAGGACTACCTCGTCAAGGGCCAGGTCGACGGCTCCCTGCTGGCGCGCAGCCTGCGCTACTCCGTGGAGCGCCAGCGCGCCGACGAGAACGCGCGCCAGTTGCGCGAGGCCGAACTGCACGCCCGGGAGAACATGCGTCTGGAACGGGGCCTCCTGCCGCAGCTGCTGCTCGGCGAATCCCGCATGGTGCCCCGGTCCTTCTACCGGCCCGGCCGCAAGCGGGCCCTGGTCGGCGGCGACTTCTTCGACGCGGTGGACCGGGAGGGCACCACCCACCTCATCGTCGGCGACGTCAGCGGACACGGCCCCGACGAGGCCGCGCTCGGCGTCAACCTGAGGATCGCCTGGCGTGCCCTGGTCATGGGCGGGGTCGCCGAGGAGCGCCTGCTGCCCGCCCTGGAGAAGATCCTCCTCTCCGAGCGCGCCCAGGAGGAGATGTACGCCACGCTCTGCCAGGTCAGCATCGACCGGGGCACCGAGGAGGCGCGCATCCGGCTGTTCGGCCACCCGCCGCCGCTGGTCCTCAGCCCCGACCTGCGCGTCACCGAGGTGAACGCCGAGCCCCGACCGCCGCTGGGGATGTTCCCCGACGCCGAGGCGGAGGTCGAGCGCTTCCCCTTCCCCCAGGGGTCGACTCTCATGCTCTACACCGACGGACTGGTGGACGCCTACGCCGGCAACGGCTCCGACCGGCTCGGCGTCACCGGTCTGGCCCGCATCGTCGAAGCCGCGCTCGCCGCGCAGACCCCGATCGGGGAGCTGCCCGAGCGCCTCGTGGACGAGGCCGAACAGCACAACGGCGGCCCGCTCCAGGACGACGTCGCGATGCTGCTCGTCACTTATGGGGAATGACTACGTGAACTCCGGCACCGAACCACGGGACGGGACCGTTCCGGCCGCGGGGGGGATCCTCACCCGCCCATGGTCGCTGCGGCGGCGCGTCACGGTACTGCTGATCTCGGTGGGCGTTGTCCTCATCGCCTCCATGGCCACCATCGTCATCACCGCGCTGGAGGCGCGCGAGGCGGTGGTCCGCCAGGTCGAGCAGCTCACCCCCGCCCAGAGCGCGCTCCACCAGACCATGGCCGCCTACTACAACCAGGACAGCGGTATCCGCAGCTACGCGGAGACCAGAGAACTCGATTCCCTGGAGCCCTACGAGCAGGGGCGCCGCACCCTGGAGGAGAGCCTGCCCCAACTGGAGCAGGCCGCCCGCGACAACCCCGCCATCGACTCCGAGATCGAGGCCCTGCTGGCCGCCGGGGAGGCGTGGAGCACCGAGTACGCCGCGCCGGTCCTGGACCGGCTGCGCGAAGGAGAAGACCCCGGTCCCGCCGCCAACCAGATCGGCGACGAGCGCTTCACCTACCTGCGGGAGGCGTCCAGCAGCGCCCAGGGGCGCATCAGCGCCGAACTACAGGAGGCCCAGGACGACCTGGCCTCGGCCACCCAGCAGCTCGCCGCGCTGCTGATGCTCGTCGGCGTGGTCATCGTGGTGCTGTGCGGCTTCCTGTGGGTGATGCTCCAGCACTGGGTGCTGCGCCCGCTGGACGAACTGGGCCGCCACCTCCAGCAGGTCTCGGACGGCTACTACACCCACCGCATCGAACTGGAGGCGCCGCCCGAGATCGAACGGGTCGCCCGCAACGTCGACGCCATGCGCGAACGCATCGTGCACGAGCTCGACGAGGTCGGCACCGCCCGGCGCACCCTCCAGGAGCAGTCGGAGCTGCTGGAACGCCAGACCGAGGAGCTGCGCCGCTCCAACCTGGAGCTGGAGCAGTTCGCCTACGTCGCCTCGCACGACCTCCAGGAGCCGCTGCGCAAGGTCGCCAGCTTCTGCCAGCTGCTCAAACGCCGCTACCACGGACAGTTGGACGAGCGAGCCGACTCCTACATCGACTTCGCGGTCGAGGGCGCCAAGCGCATGCAGACCCTGATCAACGACCTGCTGGCGTTCTCCCGCGTGGGACGGACCAAGAACTTCACCACCGTCGACCTCAACAGCGTCCTCGACGACGCCCTCGCCAGTCTCGGCTCGGCGCTGGAGGAGGCCGAGGCCGTGGTCACCGGGGACCAGCTCCCCGAGGTCCAGGGCGACCGGACGCTGCTGACCCAGGTCTTCTTCAACCTGATCGGCAACGCCGTGAAGTTCCGCGGCGAGGAACCGGCCCGCGTGCACATCAGCGTCCGTCGGGAGGGGACCGAATGGGTGTTCTGTTGCGCCGATAATGGAATCGGCATCGAGCCGCAGTACGCCGAGCGGATCTTCGTGATCTTCCAACGGCTGCACACACGCGACAAGTACGGCGGAACGGGGATCGGCCTGGCCATGTGCAAGAAGATCGTGGAGTTCCACGGCGGACGCATCTGGCTGGACCACGAGTCGGACGAGCCGGGGACCCGGATCTGCTGGTCGCTTCCGGTAGACACGGACAAGGACGACGACCTTCCCGAGGAGGAGGCGTCGCCGCTGACCGCGCCGCCCGGACGGGGCTCCGCTGGCGCCGACACGAGAAGGTTTCGGGATTGAACGAGGTCCGCATGGTGCAACCTATCGAGGTGCTGCTGGTCGAGGACGACCCCGGCGATGCCCTCATGACCCGGGAGGCGTTCGCGGAGCACAAGGTCGGCAACCGCCTCCACGTGGTCTCCGACGGGGTCGAGGCCCTGCGCTTCCTCCGCCGGGAGGGCGAGTACGCCCAGGCTCCCCGGCCGCACCTCGTGCTGCTCGACCTCAATCTGCCCCGCAAGGACGGGCGCGAGGTCCTACAGGAGATCAAGCAGGACGAGGACCTGGCCCGCATCCCGGTCGTGGTGCTCACCACCTCCGAGGCGGAGGAGGACATCGTCCGCAGCTACCAGTTGCACGCCAACGCCTACGTGACCAAGCCCGTCGACTTCGACCAGTTCATCAAGGTGGTCCGCCAGATCGACGACTTCTTCGTGACCGTGGTGCGCCTGCCGCAGCGGTGAGGGGCGGCGGGGCGGGGGACCGGCCGCGCCCGCGGAGCCGGGCGGACTCCCGCGCACCCGGGCGGGTTCTGGACTACGGTTGGTCCCATGAGCCTGCCCGAACCCCGTGACTCCTCCGGGCCCTACCGCATCTGCGTGGTGTGCCTGGGCAACATCTGCCGCTCCCCCATGGCGGAGAAGATCCTCATCACCGACCTCGCGCGTGCCGGACTCGCCGACCGGGTCGAGGTGGACAGCGCGGGAACGGGAGACTGGCACATCGGCGCGGACATGGACCCCCGGGCCGCGTCCACCCTGCGCAAGTACGGCTACCCGACCGGACACGTCGCCCGCCAGTTCTCCCCCTCCTGGTTCGCCGAACGCGACCTGGTGCTGGCCATGGACACCGACAACCTGGACGACCTGGTCCGGCTCGCCCCCGACGCGGAGAGCCGGGAGCGGATCCGCCTGTTCCGCTCCTTCGCCCCCGGAGCGGGCCCCAACCCCGAGGTGCCCGACCCCTACTACGGGGGCGACGACGGCTTCGTCGCCGTGCTCACCATGATCGAGGCCGCGTCCAAAGGGCTCACCGGCGAACTCGCCCCGCTGTTCGGTCCGTGAGAGGGGAGGGCCTGTGCAGTCCGTCGCCGCCAGGGTCGCCGAACTGACCGGCCGTGAGGTCGCCGCCGTCACCGAGATGGGCAGCAGCCACAGGTGGCGGCTGTACCGGGCCGAACTGGCCGACGGGACGCCGCTCTTCGTCAAGGCGTTCCCCGACGGGGACCCGGGAGCGGACGGGCTCTTCCGCGCCGAGGCGCTGGGCCTGGACTGGCTGGGCCGCTCGTTCGGCTCCCCGGTGCCCGACGTGGCCGGGTGGGACGACCGCGCCCTGGTGCTGGCCTGGGTGGAGGAGCGCCCGCCCACTCCTGAGGCGGCCGAGCGCTTCGGCCACCAGCTCGCCGCCATGCACCTGGCGGGCGCCGACTCCTTCGGTGCGAGCTGGAACGGCTACATCGGCCCGCTGCCCATGGACAACACGCCGCGGTCGACGTGGCCGGAGTTCTACGCCGAGCAGCGGATCCTGCCCTACCTGCGCCGCGCCGCCGACCGGGGTGCCCTCACCCCGGCTGACGTGCGCCTGGTCGAGAAGGTGCTCGCCGCGATCGACGACCTGGCGGGCGATCCGGAGCCCCCCGCCCGCATCCACGGCGACCTGTGGAACGGCAACGTGCTGTGGCAGGACGACGGCGCGGTGGTGGTGGACCCGGCGGCCCACGGCGGCCACCGCGAGGCGGACCTGGCGATGCTGGCGCTGTTCGGGCTGCCGTACCTGGACCGGGTGCGCGACGCCTACAACGAGACCGCGCCGCTGGGCGCGGGCTGGCGGGCGCGGGTCCCCCTGCACCAACTGCATCCGCTGCTGGTGCACGTGTGCCTGTTCGGGGCGGCCTACCGCACCATGGTGCTGGAGACCGCCCGGGCCGCGCTGCGGGCGTGACCGGCCGCGACCGGGGATTAGCCACGGCACGGAGGCTGCTCTAGAGTCGGGGACGTGAACCGGCCACACCCCCCGCAACCGACTCCTGACCCGTGGGGCCGCCCGACCCAGCCCCCGACACCGACACCCCCCGGCACGCGGGGAAGTCCCGCGCCGTACCTCTTCCTCGCGTTCGTGCTGGCCGCCGCCCTGACCGTCGCGATCGTGGTGGTCGTGGTCTCGCTGGGCGGGAGGACCGGGTCGCAGGCCGCACCGCCCCCGTCCCCCGAGCAGCGGCCCGTCGACACCGCCACGCCCGAGCGGACCGCCGAGCCCACCGAGGACGACGAGAGCCTCATGCAGCAGGGCTGGCAGCGCGCCGACGTCCCCAAGTGGGGACTGGTCTACGAGGTCCCCGGCGAGGAGGGGTGGCGGATCGCCAACCCCGTGGAGGTGCACAGCTTCGAGGGCGACGACGGCACCGCCCTGGGCATGAGCGGCGTCTCCACCTACCTCGACTCCCCCTGCGCGGGCTGGGGCAGCCGGGCGCTGCTGGGCGCTCAGGGCATCACCGACGCCGAGGACACCGACACCGAGGAGATGGCCGAGGCGACCGCGCGGGCCTGGGCCTACTACGGCTACCGCAGCGACGGCGAGAAGCCCGAGGTGACGACGCGCTCGGTGGCGGAGTTCTCCGCCAACGGGCTGGAGGGCCACCACGCCGTCGTGGACGTCACCGTGCCGGGCAGCGACGGCGAGTGCGTTCCCGCCGAAGCGGTGGTGCACGCCGTGGTCGTCCCGGCGCAGGAGGACGAGGAAGGGCTGCGGGCCTTCGTCATGCTCCTGGACCAGGGGCTGCCCGACACCCTCGACGGGGAGACCGTCGGCACCATCCTCTCCACGCTGCGCGACGCCGACCACGAGGTCTGAGCACGGTCCGCACGGGAACGGCCCCGGTCGGCGTGCCGACCGGGGCCGTCAGGAGAGGGATCAGCCCTTCACGCTGCCCGCGAGCAGGCCGCGGACGAAGTACCGTTGCAGGGCGAAGAACACGATCAGCGGGACCACCATGGACACGAACGCACCGGCGGTGAGCCGCTGCCACTCGTTGCCCCTGGTGCCCGCCAGCTCGGCCAGCCGGACCGTCAACGGCGCGGTGGAGACGTCGCCGCCCGCGAAGATCAGCGCCACCAGCAGGTCGTTCCACACCCACAGGAACTGGAAGATCGCCAGCGACACCAGGGCGGGCACGATCAGCGGCAGCACCACCCGGCGGAACAGCACCCCGTGCCCGGCGCCGTCCACCCGCGCGGCCTCGAAGAGGCTGTGCGGCAGTTGTGAGATGAAGTTGTGCAGCAGGAAGATGCCGAGCGGAAGACCGAAGATCGTGTGCGCCACCCACACGTTGGTGAACGCGAACGCCCCCGGCAGGTCCCACGCCGGCAGCACCTGGACGTCGCCGATGGTCACCCCCTGGGAGAAGAACCGCAGCAGCGGCACCAGGGACATCTGGAGGGGGACGATCTGCAACGCGAAGACCCCGAGGAACACCCAGTCGCGGCCGGGGAAGTTCACCCAGGCCAGGGCGTAGGCGGCCAGGGCCGCCAGGACCACCACGAACACCGTGGACGGCACGGTGATCACGAAGGAGTTCACGAAGTAGCTGGCGAGCTGCCCCTGGTTGGCCGAGAACAGCACCTCGCGGTAGTTGTCCAGGGTCAGTTGCGGGTCGGTGAACATCGTCCACCAGCCGGTGGTCTTGATCTCCTGTTCGGGGCGGAACGAGGAGATGAACAGGCCGGCGGTGGGCAGCGTCCACAAGGCGGCGATGACGATCGCGACGAGGCTCGCCGTGGTGGTGGACAGCCGCTTGCGCACCCGGGCCGCGGCCGACTCGCGCGACCCGGGGCTGCCGGACGCGGCGGGGGACGCGACGCGGACGCCGGGGCCTCCGGATGCGGGGGCGACCGGAGAGGACGCGCGGCCCCCCTCCTCCTCGGCGGCCGAGGACTGCGTCGTGCTCATCGCTGCTCCTCCCTCAGACGTCGGTTGGTGCGCATCTGCACGATGACCAGCGGAATGACCAGGATGAACAGGAACACCGCGAGCGCCGAGCCCATGCCCAGCTCGCCGTAGCGGAACGCCTGGGCGTACATCTCGTTGGCGATGACGCTGGTCTCGTACTGGCCGCCGGTCATCGTGCGGACGATGTCGAACACCTTCAGGGTCTGCACCGAGATGGTGATCAGCACGACCGTCAGCGTCGGCCACACCGAGGGCAGTGTGATGTTCCAGAAGTGCGACCACACGCTGGTGCCGTCGATCCGAGCGGCTTCGATGATGTCGTCGGGGATGGCCTTGATCGCGGCGGAGAGCACCACCATCGCGAACCCGGCCTGCACCCAGATCAGCACCACGATCAGCAGCAGCGTGTTGAGCGGGGTCTCCAGCAGCCACAGCCGCGGTTCGCCGCCGAACCACACGATGAGCTGGTTGAGCAGGCCGATCTGGTCGGCCTCGGCCGGACGGTAGGCGTAGACGAACTTCCAGATGATGCTGGCACCGACGAACGAGATCGCCATCGGCATGAAGATCAGCGACTTGGCCACGGACTCGAACCGCCTGCGGTCGACCAGCAGCGCGTAGAACAGTCCGATCGCGGTGGCCAGCACCGGTCCGAACAGCACCCACAGCAGGGTGTTGCGGAGGACGACCAGGATCTCGGGCTGGGTGAACATCCGGACGTAGTTGTCCAGACCGACCCAGGACGTGCCCTGGCCGTTCATGAAGGACAGCAGGGTGGTACGGATGACCGGGTAGACCAGGCCCAGCAGGAGCAGGACCAGTGCGGGTGCCAGGAAGAGTGCGGCCTGCCACCACTCGGTCTTCGTCTTCTTGGGGCCGGCGTCCACGAAGAACAGCAGGACGCCGATGACGGCCAGGAAGCCCGCGACACCGATCACCAGCCACAGGAGCTTGGGGAGCTCTTCGACAAGGGAGAAACCCATTCCCGTCCTCTTCCGATCGGGTCGGTCCGGGGCCGGAGGGAACCAGCCCCGGACCAGCGGACTGTGTCAGGAAGACCAGGAGTTCTCGATGTAGTCGAGGGTGGCGTCGGTGTCCTCGCCGTTGATCCAGTTGACCATGCCTCGCCAGAACGTGCCGGCGCCCACCTCGGCGGGCATCAGGTCGCTTCCGTCGAAGCGGAACACGGTGTCGGGGTCGCGGAGGATCTCCGCGCCCAGGCGGTCGGTCGGTACCTCCAGAATCTCCAGGTCAAGGCCCTGGTGTGCGGAGAACCAGGCGCCTTCGGCGGCACGGTTGTTAGCGTACTCCGCGGTGGCCAGATATTCGCGGACCGCGACGACCTCGGGCCGGTCGGAGAACGCGCCGACGAACTCGCCGCCGCCCATGACGGGAGTCCCCTGCTCGGGGTTGATCGGCGGCAGGTTGAACGCGTACACGTCGCCGGTCTCCGAGACCTCGGTGCCCTCCGGCCACTGTGCGGCGTAGAAGGAGCCCATCAGGTACATGCCGCACTCGCCGTCCAGGATGGGCAGCCCGGCCTCCTGGAACGAGGTGATGGCGATGCTCTGCACGTTGCCGAAGCCGCCGTTGACGTAGTCCGGGTTGCGCAGGATCTCGTCGGCCCGGTCGAACGCGGCGGCGATCTTGGCGTCGTTGAACGGGATCTCGTGGTTGACCCACTGGTCGTAGACCTCGGGGCCGTTCTCGCGCAGGATGACGTTCTCGATCCAGTCGGTGGCCGGCCAGCCGGTGGCGTCACCGGACTCCAGGCCCGCGCACCAGGGCTTGACGCCGTCGTCCGCGATGGTGTCGCTCAGCTCGATCAGCTCGTCCCAGGTCTGCGGGACCTCGTATCCGTTGTCGGCGAAGAACGTGGGCGAGTACCAGACGAAGGACTTGAAGTTGGCGCCCAGGGGAGTGGCGTACAGTGTGCCGTCGATCGTGGCGTAGTCCAGCCAGTCCTGGCTCCACCCCTCCTCGGCCAGTTGCTGGACGCTCTCGGGGGCCGCGACCAGGTCGCCGGAGGCGGCGAAGCGCTCGAGCAGTCCGGGTTGCGGGAAGAAGGCGATGTCGGGCGCGTTGCCGCCGTCCACCTTCACCTGGACCTGGGCCTCGAACTCACCGCTGCCCTCGTACTGGATGTCGATGCCGGTGCAGTCGATGAACTTCTGCCACGAGCGCCTGAGGCGTTCGGCCTCCTCGTCGCGGATGGAGGCGTAGATGGAGACGCTTCCTCCGATGTCCTGCCACTGGGCGTAGGGCTCGCACTCCGGGGAGTCCGGGTCCGCGCCCGCCGACCCGCCGCCTCCGGACAGGTAGGCGCAGCCTCCGGTCAGCAGGACCAGGGAGAGTGTCGCGGCGATTGTGGTGCGCGGGTTAGGGAACTTGGGCATTCATGTACCTCCAGTACAGCCCGGTCATTGTGTGACCTGCTCCGTAGACATCCGATGCAAGTGGTTCTGTGTGTGAATGTCCACACATTTGGCCAATGACTGCCGTAACGGTTTTGTCACGTAGGAAGAGTCCCAGTTGGTAACGGATTGCCGAGATAGCGGACGGTTAGTGCCGTGATCGCTGAGAGTGAACAAGGTTGAGCGGGTTCGAGGCCCGCTCCGCCCCGGGACCGGCCGGTGCGAAACGCCGTTTCCGACGGCGGATCCGCAGCTCAGAGCGGGTCTGTACCCGGGGACGGCCGCGGGGGGCGCCTCCGGGGCCGGGGGGAGCGCCACCGGCTCCGCGGTCGGGGTTCCGGAAGGACCCCCAAGGACCTTTCGGCCTTTTCGGTGTACGGGGTGCATCTCCGATAATCGGACCATGAACACCGACCACGGCACCGGGCCGGACCTGCACGTCGCCCTCATCGGCTACGGCAGGGGCGGAGCGGTCTTCCACGCCCCGCTCATCGACGCCACCCCCGGACTCCGTCTGGCGGCCGTGGTCACCGCCGACCCCGGGCGCGGCGCGGCGGTCCGCGCCCGCTACCCGCACACCGAGGTCATCACCTCCGTCGACGAACTGTGGCGCCGCGTGGGCGAGTTCGAGATCGTGGTGGTCGCCACCCCCAACCGGACGCACGCCCCGCTGGCCCGCGCCGGGCTGGAGGCCGGGCTGGCAGTCGTCGTCGACAAGCCGTTCACCGTCACCGCCGCCGAAGCCCGGGCCCTGCGGGACGAGGCCGAACGCCGCGGCCAGGTCCTCACCGTGTTCCACAACCGGCGCTGGGACAGCGACTTCCTCACCCTGTGGTCGCTGGTCGAGGGGGGCGAACTGGGCCGCGTGCACCGGTTCGAGTCCCGGTTCGAGCGGTGGCGGCCCCGGGCCGGGGACACCTGGCGCGACAGCGGCTCCGTCGACGACGGCGCGGGCCTCCTCTACGACCTGGGGTCGCACCTCATCGACCAGGCGGTCAACCTCTTCGGCCCGGTGCGCACCGTCTACGCCGAACTGGAGTCGCTGCGCGGCGGCGCCGACGACGACACCTTCGTGGCCCTCACCCACACCAGCGGGGTCCGCTCCCACCTGTGGGCGAGCGCCCTGGCCGCCCAGAACGGACCGCGCTTCCGGGTCCTCGGCGACCGCGCCGCCTACACCGTGTACGGACTCGACGGGCAGGAGGAACGCCTGGGCGCGGGGGAGCGGCCCGGCGGAGCGGACTGGGGGGTCGAACCGGAGTCGGCGTGGGGGCGGCTCGGCGTGGCCGGAGACACCAAGGCCGTGCCCAGCCTCCGCGGCGACTACCCGGCCTTCTACGCGGGGGTGCGCAACGCCGTCGGCGAGGGCGAGCCGGTGCCCGTCGAGGTGCACGAGGTCGTCCACGGGCTCGACGTCATCGAGGCCGCGCTGCGCAGTGCCCGCACCGGCCAGGTGGTCGAGCTGCCGCGGGACTGAGGACCCCGCCGCCCGCTCCGGGGCGCGCCGCACCCCGGCGGTGCACTAGAAATGGAGGGGTGGCACAGGTACTCGTCATCGCGGACGATCTCATCGGCGCGGCCGCGACCGCCGCGCGCTTCGCCCGGGCCGGGCAGCGCGTCACCACGGTCGCCCCCGAGCACGTCACCCGCGCGGCCGAGGAGTACGACGTCGTCGTCGCCAACCTGGACAGTCGGCACATGCCGCCGGGCCAGGCCACCGACCTCGTCGCCGACGTGGTCGAGGCGGTGTGGCCGGTCGGCCTGGTGGTCAAGCGGTTCGACACCACGCTGCGCGGCAACCTCGGCGCGGAGACGGAGGCCGCCTGGGCGTCGGTGCGGGAGCGCTGCCCGCGGCACACGCGCCTGCGGGTGCTGCTGGTCCCCGCCTTCCCCGCAGCAGGCCGCACCACCGCCGACGGCGTGCAGCTCCTCGACGGCGTCCCGGTGGACCGGACCGAGGCGGCGCTCGACCCCCTCACCCCCACCGTCACCGCCGACGTCGCCGCGGCGTTCGCGCAGCAGAGCGACCTGGCGGTGCGCCGCGTCCCGGTCCGCCAGGTCACCCCCGAGCTGCTGGCCGCCGAACTCGCCGCCGGGGACGAACCGGTGGTGCTGTGCGACGCCCACACCGGCCCCTACCTGGTCGAACTGGCCGACGCGGCAGCCCGCGCCCACCGGGAGCACGGTGTGGTGTGGCTGACCGCCGACCCGGGGCCGTTCGGCGCGCTGCTGGCCGAGGCACTGCACCTGCACGGCCAGGGCAACGTCGCTGGGCCGCTGCTGGCCGTCGTCGGCAGCGTCACCGAACTGACCGGCCGCCAGCTCGACGCCGTCGCACGCACCGGGCCGGTGCACTTCGTCGACGCCGACCCCGCCGACCTGGCCGACGACGACGGCCAGGACAAGCTCTCCCGGGCCCTGGCCGACGCCCTCGCCGGCCACGTCTTCCCCGACGTGGTGGCGTTCCGGCTGCGGGTCGGCGCCGCCGAGGCCGCGGCGCTGCCCCTGCAACAGCGTCGCCTCCTGCCGGACCGGCTGGCCGAGGTGGTCGCCGCGGCCGTCGCCGACGCCCAGGGCGCCGGACCCGCGAACCTGCCCAGCGGCCTGTTCACCACCGGGGGCGACCTCACCTCGGCCGTGCTGGACGTGCTGGGCGTGCGGGCCTTCGACGTCGGAGGCGAGGCGCTGCCGCTGACCGTGTACGGCGTCCTCGTCGGCGGGGTGCTGGACGGTGTGCCGCTGGTCGCCAAGGGGGGACTGGTCGGCGACGACTCCGCCGTCGCCGAGTGCCTGGGACGGCTGCGCCGCGCCGTGCAGACGAGGCTGCGCACGGTGCGCGCGGAGGTGTTCGAGCACTTCCCGTTCACCGCGGGCAGCGAGCCGGGAGTGCCGGGGAGCCGGTAAATCCGTTGTGCTCCGGCGGAGGGGGCCGTAGCGTGCGGCAGCACGGCCTTCCGGTGCGAAGTCGACGGTTACTTCGGTTCATCTGGTTCAACTCCCAGAAACACCGCCACGGCGGTGCAGCCCGTCGGCGCCCTGGTCTCGGGAGGCCCGGCACGCACGGCGGAGTCCGGTGCGCCGGTGACGGGTACTTCCCGGAGCCGCCGAGGTCCTGGGCGTGTCCTGCCACTCCCAGGGCCGTACGGTTCCGAGGAATGCGCGGCCGCCGCCCCGGTACCGGGGTCCGCGGTCCCATGACCGCCGCCTTCCCGATCTCGGACTCCCCGGCGTGCCCTGGACTGTCCTTTCTGGGGCTATATGCACAGAAAATTCCTGGCGTCCGGAAAGTCCTCTCCGTTACTGTCAGGGCCGTGCGCCCCCGCCGGGCGGGGCGGCGTGCGCGGTGGGACGTCCGGTGCGCAGGCTGCGGATACTTCCCTCTCCAGGCGGAGACGCGGGTTCGAATCCCGTCGCCGGGACTCCTCCCGGCGTAGCTCAGCGGTCCAGAGCGCCGAAACTCCGCGGCCGTCCCGATCTCGGACGTCCCTCTCCGCACGCCGCCCCGCCCGGCGCTTCTCCCCCCTCCCCTCCCCGAGCGAGGTGCAGTATGGCCAAGTTCAACCGGGTCACGGCGACCACGATCGGGCGCAGTCCTGTCAGGTCCGAGGCCGTCGCCTCCGGCACGACCTACGAAGGAGCCCTCGGCCACGCGCGCGACGCGCGCTCCGAACTGTTCCTGCTCGCAGTGTCGAACATGGTGGGCGAGGGAACCTTCTACGAGAAGGCGCACGACCGCGACCGGCGCTACCGCGACCTGGTCGCCCGACTGGCCGTGGGCGACTTCGACTGGCTGCGCGGCCTGCTGCGCTGGCTGCGCAGCCACGTCGGCCTGCGCTCGGCGCCCCTGGTGGGCGCGCTGGAGGCGGTGCAGGCCCGCCTGGCCGCGGGGGAGCACGGCGGGAACCGGCAGCTCGTCGACTCGGTGCTGCTCCGTCCCGACGAGCCCGGCGAGGCGCTGGCCTACTGGACCGCGCACTACGGGAGGGCGGTGCCCAAGCCCGTCAAGCGCGGCGTCGCCGACGCCGTGGTCCGCCTCTACACCGAGCAGTCGCTGCTGAAGTACGACACCGACTCCCGGGCCTTCCGCTTCGGCGACGTCATCGAGCTGACCCACCCGAGGGCCGCCGACGCCCGGCAGGGCCTGCTGTTCCGGCACGCGCTGGACCGCAGGCACGGACGCGGCAAGCCGGTCCCCAAGGGGCTGGAGATGCTGCGCGCCCGGGCCGAGCTGACGTCGCTGCGTCCCGCGACGCGGCGCGCGCTGCTGCGCCGCGCGAACGCCGCCAGGAAGCTGGCGCAGGCCGGCATGACCTGGGAGTCCGTGGCGGGCTGGTTGCAGGGGCCGATGGACGCCGTCGCGTGGCGGGCCGTCCTGCCGTCCATGGGGTCCATGGCGCGGCTGCGCAACCTGCGCAACTTCGACCAGGCGGGGCTGAGCGACGAGAAGGCCGAGCGGGTGGCCAAGTACCTGGCCGACCCGGCGGAGGGGGCGCGCTCCCGCCAGTTGCCCATGCGCTACCTGTCCGCCTACCGCGCCGCCGGTCCGCGCTGGGCTGCGGCGCTGGAGCGGGCGTTGCAGGCGTCGCTGGCCAACGTGCCCCGACTGCCCGGACGCACGCTCGTCCTGGTGGACCGCTCCGGGTCGATGTTCTGCAACACCTCCGCGCAGTCCGCGCTGACCTGGGCGGACGCCGCAGCGGTGTTCGGGGCCGCGCTGGCGATGCGGGCCGAGCGGGCCGACCTGGTCGAGTTCGGCACCACCCACCGGCCGGTCCGGTTCCGCGCGGACGAGCCGCTGCTGCGGGTGGTCGAGCGGTTCGGCGAGCTGGGCGGCACCGACACCGCGCGGGCGGTCCGCGACAACTACCGTGGCCACGACCGCGTCGTGATCGTCACCGACGAGCAGGCCAGGGGCGGGGACCCCACGGCGGAGGTGCCCGGACGGGTGCCGGTGTACACCTGGAACCTGGTCGGCTACAGGTACGGCCACGGCCCGTCCGGCACCGGCAACCGGCACACCTTCGCCGGGCTGAGCGGGCCGCCGCGGCGTCCCCGGCGGCCCGCCCTGCACGGAGGTCAGCCCTCCGCGCAGGGCGGGGAGGCGTCGGCGCGCGCTGCGGCGGGATCCGCCCCGTTCCGCGCCGCCGGACCGGGCGCCAGCGGCAGCGTGGTCCGGCGGGAGAACCGCAGTTCGGCGAAGGCCCCGGCGGGGACGGCCGGGTTCTTCGGGTAGACCGGCGCCACCCGCCGGTAGGGGGAGCCGGGAGCGGGCCGCGGGTCGGGCTCGCCCCGGTTGGGCCACAGCGCCATGGCGCGCTCGGCCTGCGCGGTGATCGTCAGGGACGGGTTGACCCCCAGGTTCGCGGTGACGGCCGAGCCGTCCACCACGTGGATGCCGGGGTGCCCGTAGAGCCGGTGGTAGGGGTCGACGACCCCCTCGGCCGGGGTGGCCCCGATCGGACAGCCGCCCAGGAAGTGCGCGGTCAGCGGGATGTCGAAGATCTCGCTGACGCTGCTGCCGGGAAATCCGTCGATCTGCTCGGCCATCCGGGTGGCGAACTCCTGGGCGGCGGGGATCCAGGTCGGGGTGGGCGCGCCGTGGCCCTGCCGGGAGGTGAGCACCCGCCCGCCGAACAGCCCCCGCCTGGTGTAGGTGGTCAGCGAGTTGTCCAGCGACTGCATGACCAGGCCGATGATGGTCCGCTCCGACCAGTTGCGCACCGACAGGCTGCGCAGGAACACGGCGGGGTGCGCGACGGCGGCGCCGAGGAAGCGCAGCCAGCGCGGCACGCTGCCCCCGCCGGGGACCTGCATGGTGGTCAGCAGTCCCATCGCGTTGGAGCCCTTGCCGTAGCGGACCGGTTCGATGTGCGTGTGCGGGTCGGGGTGCATCGAGGAGGTGATCGCCACCCCCCTGGTGAAGTCCTGGGGCGGGCGCACCGCCTTGGTCATCGCGCCGACCAGGGACTCGGAGTTGGTGCGGGTGAGGGTGCCCAGTCGGGAGGAGATGCGGGGCAGCAGGCCCGAGTCGCGCATGGCGTGCAGCAGGCGCTGGGTGCCGTAGGTCCCGGCGGCGAGCACCACCTGGCGGGCGGTGAAGGTGCGGGCGTTGCGCCGGGTCCGGGGCGCCCCGGTGACCAGGGTGTCCACCGCGTACCCGCCGCCGTGCGAGGCGGGGCGCTCCCGCAGGCGCACCACGGTGGTCATGGGGTGGACCACCGCGCCGTTGCGTTCGGCGAAGTACAGGTAGTTCTCGGTGAGCATGTTCTTGGCGCCGTGCCGACAGCCGGTCATGCACTCGCCGCACTCCAGACAGGCGCGCCGCACCGGTCCCGCGCCGCCGAAGTAGGGGTCGCCGCCCGCCTCTCCGGGCGCGACGGGGCCCTCGGCCGCGCCGTCGCGCCCGTCGCCGAAGAAGACGCCCACCGGGGCCAGGCGGAAGGTCGAGCCGACCCCCATGGCCTCGGCGGCCTTGCGGAGCTGGACGTCGGCCGGGGTGACGGTGGGGTTGGTCCGCACCCCCAGCATGCGTCTGGCCTGGTCGTAGAAGGGGGCGAGCTCCTCGCGCCAGTCGGTGATGTCGCGCCACTGCGGGTCGTCGTAGAAGTCGTCCAGCGGCTCGTACAGGGTGTTGGCGTAGTTGAGGGAGCCGCCGCCCACGCCCGCCCCGGCCAGCACCATGACGTTGCGCAGCAGGTGGATGCGCTGGATACCGAACAGGCCCAGGCTGGGGGCCCACAGGAAGTTGCGCAGGTCCCAGGAGTTCTTCGGCAGGGTCTCGGGGGTGAAGCGGCGTCCGGCCTCCAGGACGCCGACCCGGTAGCCCTTCTCGGTCAGGCGCAGCGCGCTGACCGAGCCGCCGAACCCCGAGCCGACGACGATCACGTCGTAGTCGAACCGGTCGTCGTCCGCTGCGGCGGGGGTGTGTTCGTGGGGCATGGGTGACTCCCGGACAGGTACGGAGAGGATCGGATGCGTCGGCCGCGGGGGAGAGCGCCGCCCGGCGCGGAGCCAGTTCTTACTGGTCAGTAGAGGTGCTCTATGTAATACACCCTCCGCGCACGGGCGCAAGTCCCCGCAGGCAGCGGTGCGTGCTCCGGCGCCGGGAGCCCGGTCGGCACCGGAACAGGGGCGGCGACGGCCCCGCCCCGGTGCCGATGACGGGGCGTCGCGGCGCGTCGGCACCGACGGAGCCGGAACGCCGACCGCCGGGGCCGTACGGTCCGCCCGGCGGCGCGACCGGACGCACGGCGGTCGGCCCGCCCCGGAGCGGGACGGGCCGACCGCTCCCGCCGGATCAGCGGGCCAGGTGCACCGACTCGGGCAGCAGTTGGCTGGGCGCGCCCACGTAGGAGACGTACAGCGCGTCGCGGGCGCGGGTGCAGGCGGTGAAGAGCAGGTTGCGCTCCTCCTGGTAGACCTGCTCCAGCGCGACCGGGTCGCCCTCGGCGCCGCTGATCGCGGCCTTGGGCGGCAGCAGCGGCTCGCTCAGCCCGACCAGGGCCACGTAGCGGAACTCCTGCCCCTTCAGGCCGTGCAGGGTGCCCAACCGCACCGCGTCCACGTCCGCAGAGGCGTCCAGCGGCGCGGTCGCGATACCGCTGACGTGCAGCTCCTTGGCGATGTTGCGCACCACCCACTGGTTGCGCCCGGCCACCGCGACCGACGACGGCTGCGCGCCCGCCTCCAGTTGCGCCTGGATCCACTCGCTCAGCGCGGCCCACTCCTCGGCGCGGCTGACGCAGCCGCGCACCACCGGCTCGGGCCCGTGCAGCACCGAGGAGTAGCCCTCGGAGCCCGGCCCCGTGGAGCGGCCCAGGATCGGCAGCGCCCAGTCGAGGATCTCCTGGCTGACCCGGTAGCTGGTGCGCAGCCGGTGGCCGCGGCCGCGGACGTTGATGCCCAGCGAGGCCAGCGAGACCCGGGTGTCGACCAGCCGCTGCGCGGGGTCGCCCACGATGAACAGGTCGTCGGGCCCCTCCGGCACCATGGCGCGCAGCAGCCGCCAGTGCGCGGGGTGCAGGTCCTGGGCCTCGTCGACGACGACGTGCCGGTAGCGCGGCCCCGAGCCGCGCAGCAGCCGCGCCGCCTCCTGCGCCACCTGCGGGTAGGACCACTCGCCCGCGGCGCGCATGGCGCCGGTGTAGCGCTGGACGGCCTCCCACACGTGCGGGCGGAACTCGGGCGCCAGGTGCAGCATCCGGCCGCTGCGCTCGCAGCGGACGTAGTCGGGCAGCGAGGCGAGGTCCTGGGCGAGGATCACCTGCTGCCACTCGTCGACGAGGAAGCGCCCGGAGAACGGCAGGCCGTCGATGCGGGCCGCCGAGCGCCACCGCTCGGCGAGCTCCTCGTCGCCGAGGGTCTGCGGCGGCGTCCCCGTACGCTCCTGCAGGATGCCGCGGGCCAGGCTGTCGACGGTGACCACCTCGATGCGGGCGCGCACGTCCGGCGCGGACACCAGCCGGTTCAGGTGGGCGGCGAGGGTCTGGGCGAGCAGGCGGCTGCCGGTGGTGAGCAGCACGCTGGGGCGGGCCGCGGGCCCGTGCTCGGCCGCGTCCAGTTCGGCCAGGTGCACGGCGCGGTGCAGGGCCAGCACCGTCTTGCCGGTGCCGGGGCCGCCGGTGACCTGGGTCGACCCGGCGAAGCGGGCGGTGGCCAGGTCCCGGTGGTCGGGGTGCGGGGTGAGGACCCAGTCGCTGAAGGGCAGCGCCAGGGCGTCCGCCAGCTCCACCGGGCCGCGCACCGGCGGGGCGGCCTCGACCGGCTCGGGCGGCGCGGGCATCTCCACCAGCTCCAGCTCGGGGCCGGTCTGCGCCCGGTAGACGCGGGCGTAGGAGACGGCCTCCTCGCGGCGGCGGACCCCGACCAGGCAGTAGGAGCCCTCGTGCGAGGGGGCGACGATGCCGGACCAGTCCGGGCTGATCTGGAGCACCCGGACCCGCGGGTCGGAGGCGTCCGAGACGGCCTCCAGGTGGTCGCCGTCGCCGGCGAGGTAGGACCGCACCGCGGTCAGGACCGTGTGCTGGGCCCCGGAGTCCAGCCGGGAGAAGTCGTTGAGGAAGGTCGGGGCGATCGCGAGTTGCGGCACGGGCTGATTCCCTCCGGTCACCGTGTTGACGTGGGACATCGCGTGGGGAAGAAGGCTGGCGGCCACCGCTTCTACTGAGAGGTCTACACTTCCCGGAATTCCGGCAAACCACTTGTGGACGACAGGAACCGGAAGCGGCGCGGTCCCCCTCTCGTACGGTAAAACACCAGGTCAGGGCGGTTGATTCCGCTGCTTTCGAAGGTATGTCCGAAGAATTTTTCGCGGTCCGTCGCGACCTGCGGGTTTGTCCGGCCTCCCGGTGTCCGTAATTTGGTTTATCTGATGTCCGTAACGCGGGTGCGGGGGAGGGGAGGGCGCCGGGAGCGCCGTGCCCGCCCCGGTCGGGGCGGGCGGCGGCCCGCGGGCCGCACCGGCCGGGGAAGGCGGTGTTCTCG
>Ga0207864_1001925_pt1 | contig 21124 bp, 18 predicted proteins | sample HigsolmetaAR202D_FD_184834 | JGI IMG/M metagenome (GOLD analysis project Ga0207864, IMG submission 184834) | Ionic liquid and high solid enriched microbial communities from the Joint BioEnergy Institute, USA - AR20-2-D (SPAdes) (version 2) ... | reverse complement strand
CTGGCCCGTGTATGGCCCGTGAAGGATGAGCACCCACGCCCAACCGCGCCCACGGATGCGACACCAGCAGCACCACGCCAGCCACCCCACCGCATCAGCGCATGTCACAGCCCTAGCCCGTGACATGCGGAAGGGCGATGCCCCGACCGGACACCGCCCCACCCCCGTCCCCTCCCACGTGGGGATGGTCCGCGCGGCTTCCAGCAGGCCGTGCAGAACAGTCGGTGCTCCCCCACGCGCGTGGGGATGGTGCTGTGTTGCAGCAACAGTTTCTGTCTGCTTCGGCCGGGAGGCCCGGCAGCCTTGACCGCCCCACGGGTGCGGGAGGGGTTGCCGGGCGGCGGGTTTCCGGGTGGTGCAGCGCTGCGGAAAGCCGACAGTCCCTCAGGCACCGGCGCGGTGCTCAAGGCTGCCGCGCCTCGCGGCCGAAGCAGAGGGGACAGTGAACCGCTTCCACCAGCCCTGGCCGGGCCGTGAAGTTGCGGCACCATTTCACCGTCTTCCATGGCCCTGGGGGCATAACAAGCATCTGTTCTGTCCCCAGGGCCATGATCGTCAAGGCCGTGCGGGTGGTCGTCCGTGGAGTCCGGCAGCAGGGGGGCTTCCGGCCGGTTCCGCGGTCCAGCAGGTATCTCGGGCAGCGGGCAGGACACGAGCGGACTGTGGGACTGCGGGGGCGTTGCCGACAGCTGGGGTGCTTGCCCAGGTTTTCCCGAGTGAAGGAAAACCGCCCGGGCCGCTGGTAAAGCCCCAGGTCGCCAAGGGTGCTTCCCGCGCACGCGGGGATGGTCCGATGGGGCGCGAGGCGGCGCAGACGGTTTCCAGGTGCTCTCCGCGCACGCGGGGAGGGCCCCCACCGGCAGGCTCCTCGGGCCTCCGGCGACAGCGGGTTGACGGCGGGACGCCCCGGCCGCGGTGTAGGGGGCCGGGGCGTCCCGACTTGGGGCCCCGCGTGGTGGACGTGGCGCGGGATCCCTCTGGGGTGGTCAGGTGCGGGCGTGCGCCGGGGGACGGGTGCGGGCCAGGTAGAGCAGCAGGCCGAGCAGGACGACGCCGCCGCCCACCGCGAGCAGCACGACGGGCAGGGTGGAGCGGATGAGGACGATCTTCTCGCCGCTGTCGACGGCCGACTCGACGCGCTCCGCCACGGTCTCGTCGGTGAAGTCCATGGTGGCCTCGAACATGACCAGCCGCTCCTCGCCGTCGACGACGGCGACCCGGCGCTGCTCCTCGCTCAGGTCGAGGGGGGAGCCGGTGATCGGGTCGATCCAGTAGGTGCGGGTGTTGGAGTAGACGATGTCGGCGGTGACGTCGCCCTCGCCGTCGAGGCCGAGCAGGCTGCGCGGGATCTCCCGGGTCTCGACCACGGTGGGTTCGACGACCTGGACGAACTTGTACGCTTCGACGCCGGGATGGCCGTCGACCTCCTCGACGCCCTCGAAGGCGATGGGGAGGGCCTCGCGGACGGTGGAGTCGAAGAACTCGTAGTCGCGCTGTTCGACGAGGAAGGGCCACTTGAACGCCTGGCCGCTCTGGGGGGTGGACTCCTCGTTGACGGAGGAGCCGCAGCAGTCGACGGCCTCGCCGGTGACCCGGTCGTGTGCGGTGTGCCGGGTGGTGGAGAGGATGCCGAAGTCCCGGTCGACGTCCTTGACCCAGCGGAACTCGTCCCAGACGACGATCTCGTCGGTGCTGGCCCGCACGTCCGCCCTGAGGGTGGTGTGGGCCTCGACGGTGGCGCCCTCGATCACCTCCATCTCTTCGACGTTGAAGTAGGTGGCGTCCTCGCTGCGGTTCACCGTCTGCGAGTAGTAGTCCAGGGGGTCTTCATGAAGGTCTCGGCCACCCAGTACCGCAGCAGCGGGGCGAGCACGAGGCAGAAGACCCCGAAGGCGATACACACGGTGGCCACGGTACGGCGCATGGCTCCTCCTGGTCAGGGCCTTGTTGTGGGGGAGTGGGTTACCGAGAGGTAACGTTACGGACGAGTAGGTTCGTCGGTATCGTAGGGACTCGCAGTGATCCGCGTCACCACCGCGTGACCGAATTTTTGTAATGCGATTCTGTTTCCGACCCGGGGAGGGAGACGTGGGACCAGGACCCTCCCGCACCGTCGCGGCCGGACTCCCCCAGGTCAGCGGCCACCAGCCGGCGCTCGACGGGATGCGCGCGCTCGCCGCGCTCCTCGTGCTGGTCTTCCACGTCGCCACGGAGACCGGGGACGCCCTCGCCCCCGGGGCCGTCGGCGCGCTCCTGGCCGGGGGCGACATGGCGGTGCCGCTGTTCTTCGCGCTGTCGGGCCTGCTGCTGTACCGGCCCTGGGCCGCCGCCGCGATCGACGGCGCCCCCGGCCCGTCGGTCCGCGCCTACCTGCGGCAGCGCGCCGTGCGCATCCTCCCCGCCTACTGGCTGGTCGCGGTGGTCGCCCTGCTGCTGTGGTCGCGCGAGCACCTCGGCTCCCCGCGCGCCTGGCTGGAGGTCCTCACCCTCACCTTCACCTACGACCCCCACCCGTGGTGGACCGGCACCGGGCCGCGCGGCCTCGGCCAGATCTGGAGCCTGTGCGTCGAGGTCAGCTTCTACCTGCTGCTGCCGCTGCTCGCGGCGGCGCTTGCCGCGCTCGCCCGGCGCGGCCGCGGCCCCGAGGGGCGGGCGCGGCGGCTGCTCGCCGGGATCGCGGTCCTGCCCGTGCTGAGCCTGGCCGCCCTCGCCGTGCAGTTCCACTCCGCGCCGCACCCCAACATGCACGCCTGGCTGCCGCGCGCCCTCGGCCTGTTCGCGGTCGGCATGGCGCTGGCGGTGCTGGGCCGCTGGGCCTGGCGCGAGAGCGGCGAGGACGGCCCGGTGCGCCGCCTGTGCCGCACCCTCGCCCACTCGCCCGGGCTGTGCTGGAGCGTGGCGGGCGCCGCCTACCTGCTCGGCGCCACCCCGCTCGCCGGGGACCGGTTCCTCGGGCCCGGGGACTTCTGGGCGGGCGCCGCCGAGCTCCTGGTCTCCATGGTGTTCGCGTTCTTCCTGCTCGCCCCGCCGGCCCTGCTGCCCGAAGCCCTCGGCGCCGAGCCCGCCTGGCTGCGCGCGCTCATGGCGCACCGCGTCGTGCGGTTCCTCGGCAGGATCTCCTACGGCGTCTTCCTGTGGCAGTTCGTCGTGCTCTACCTGTGGCGCGAACTGACCGGGCAGGAGGCGTTCACCGGCTCCCTGCTGCTGGACCTGGCCCCGGTCGCCGCGGGCACCGTCCTGCTCGCCGACGCCACCCACCGCTGGGTGGAGCGCCCGCTGATGGACCGCTACGCGCGCCGCCGCCCGGCCCCGGCCCCGCCCGCCTCGGGCGGGGGAGCCGTCGCCGCCGGGCGGTAGGGTCGCCCCATGGCAGACGGAGAGACCCTGATCGTCGTCGGCGCCGCCATCATCCGCGACGGCGCGGTGCTGGCCGCCCAGCGCGCCGAGCCCGCGAGCATGCGCGGCGGCTGGGAGTTCCCGGGTGGCAAGGTCGACCCCGGGGAGACCGAGGAGGCGGCGCTGGTCCGCGAGTGCCGCGAGGAGCTCGGCGTCGAGGTCCGGCCGCTGCGTCGGCTCGACCGCGAGGTCCCCTTCCCCCCGCGCCCCGAAGGCCCCCCGGCCGTGCTGCGCCTGTGGACCGCCGAGCTCGTGTCCGGCGAGCCGCGGCTCCTGGAGCACCTGGCGCTGCGCTGGCTCACCCCCGACACCCTGGACGAGGTGGCCTGGCTGCCCACCGACCTGCCGTTCATCGGCGACGTCCGGGCGGCGCTGCGGCCCGGCGTGCCCGGCCCCCTGGTGGACGGCCGCTGAGGAGACCAGGCGCACACCGGGTGACCTGTGCGTTTCTCCGCGGGGGTGCGAAGGCCGCATAAAATGGCAGACGGCCGCGGAAGTCGCGGTGTTTCCTCACATCCCACAGAGAAGATCGAGACTTTCGCATGCCCACCGTCACCCCTGCCGAAGGCACGGCCCGCCGTACCGACCTGCGCAACGTCGCCATCGTGGCCCACGTCGACCACGGCAAGACCACACTCGTGGACGCCATGCTCTGGCAGTCCGGGGCCTTCCGCGCCAACCAGGACGTCGACGAGCGGGTCATGGACTCCGGCGACCTGGAGCGCGAGAAGGGCATCACCATCCTCGCCAAGAACACGGCCGTCCACTACACCACGCCCGAGGGCGAGGACGTGGTGATCAACATCATCGACACCCCCGGCCACGCCGACTTCGGCGGCGAGGTCGAACGCGGGCTGTCCATGGTGGACGGGGTGGTGCTGCTGGTGGACGCCAGCGAGGGGCCGCTGCCGCAGACCCGGTTCGTGCTGCGCAAGGCCCTGGCCGCCAAGCTCCCGGTGATCCTGGTCATCAACAAGGTGGACCGTCCCGACAGCCGCATCGCCGAGGTCGTGGACGACACCTACGAGCTGTTCATGGACCTGGACGCCACCGAGGACCAGATCGACTTCCCCATCGTCTACGCCTGCGCCCGCGACGGCCGGGCCTCCCTGGAGCGCCCCGCCGACGGCAGCCTCCCCGACAACGACAACCTGGAACCCCTGTTCCGCACCATCCTGGAGACCATCCCCGCGCCCGAGTACACCCCCGGCGCGCCCCTCCAGGCGCACGTCACCAACCTCGACGCCTCCCCGTTCCTGGGCCGCCTCGCGCTGTGCCGCGTCCACCAGGGCGAGATCCGCAAGGGCCAGCAGGTCGCCTGGATCCGCACCGACGGCACCGTCCAGCAGGTCCGCGTCACCGAGCTGTTCATGACCGAGGCGCTGGAGCGCAAGCCCGCCGAGAAGGCCGGCCCCGGCGACATCATCGCCATCGCGGGCATCCCCGAGATCATGATCGGCGAGACCCTCGCCGACCCCGAGGACCCGCGGCCGCTGCCGCCGATCACCGTCGACGAGCCCGCGATCTCCATGACCATCGGCACCAACACCTCGCCGCTGGTCGGCCGGGTCAAGGGCGCCAAGGTCACCGCCCGCCTGGTCAAGGACCGTCTGGACCGGGAGCTGGTCGGCAACGTGAGCCTGCGCGTGCTGCCCACCGACCGCCCCGACGCCTGGGAGGTGCAGGGCCGCGGCGAGCTGGCGCTGGCGATCCTGGTGGAGCAGATGCGCCGCGAGGGCTACGAGCTGACCGTCGGCAAGCCGCAGGTGGTCACCAAGGTCATCGACGGCCAGGTGCACGAGCCCGTGGAGCGCCTGACCGTGGACGTGCCCGAGGAGTACCTGGGCGCGGTCACCCAGCTCCTCAACGTCCGCAGGGGCCGCATGGAGAACATGACCAACCACGGCACCGGCTGGGTCCGCATGGACTGGATCGTGCCGTCGCGCGGCCTCATCGGCTTCCGCACCGAGTTCCTCACCGAGACCCGCGGCACCGGCATCGCCCACCACGTCTTCGAGGGCTACGCGCCCTGGGCGGGCGAGCTGCGCACCCGGCCCACCGGGTCGCTGGTCGCCGACCGCAGCGGGCAGGCCACCGCCTACGCCATGTTCAACCTCCAGGAGCGCGGCAGCCTGTTCGTGGAGCCGGGCACCGAGGTCTACGAGGGCATGGTCGTCGGCGAGAACTCGCGCGCCGACGACATGGACGTCAACATCACCAAGGAGCGCAAGCTCACCAACATGCGCTCCTCCACCGGCGAGGAGCTGGAGCGCCTGGTGCCGCCGCGCAAGCTCTCCCTGGAGCAGGCGCTGGAGTTCTGCCGCGAGGACGAGTGCGTGGAGGTCACGCCGGACGCGGTGCGCATCCGCAAGGTCGTCCTCGACCAGAAGGAGCGCGCCCGCGCCCTGGCCCACCGCAAGCGCCAGTGACCGCACCGGGGCGGGGCCGTGTGCCCCGCCCCGAGCGCCCGCTGTGGCGGCAAGGGCGGAGCGAGTCTCCTGAATCTCGCGTCCCACCGTGGTCTTCCCGCGGCTGCCGCCCTATCCTGGGGCCAGCTTTGCCCTGCCCGGTTCCGGACTGCGGGTCGGGGGCGGCGGCCGAGTATTAAGGACATCCCATGGCGCAGCCTCACGCGGTCATCGTCGGCGGCGGTATCGGCGGACTCACCACCGCCGCGGCCCTCCACGACAGGGGATGGGCCGTCACCCTCTGCGAACGCGACCCCTCCCCGGGTGCGGCGCCCGACGTCGGAGTGGGGCTGCTGCCCAACGGGCTGCGCGCCCTCGACTCCCTCGGGCTCGGCGACGCGCTGCGCGCGGCGGCGGCCCGACCGCCCCTGGTGGTGCTGCGCCGCCCCGACGGGCGCGTGCTGCTCCGCCTCGACCAGGGAAAGTTCGGCGAGAAGTACGGCGACCCGGCGGTCGTGGCGGCCCGCTCCGCGCTGGTCCGGCTGCTGCTCGGCAGGCTGCCCGCCCGCGCGGTGCACCCGGGGGTCGCCGTCACCGCGGTCGAGCCCGGCGACGCCCACCGGCTCGCCCGGGTCCGCACCACCGCGGGCGAGCTGTCCGCGGACCTCGTGGTCGCCGCCGACGGGGCGCGCTCCACGATCCGCGCCCAGCTCTTCCCCGACGTCCCGGAACCGGCCTACGCGGGCTTCACCTCCTGGCGCTTCCTCGCCCCGCTGCCCAGCCGCCCCGTCGTGGCCGGGGAGACCTGGGGGCGCGGCGCCGTGTTCGGCGTCCTGCCGCTGCCGGACGGCAGGGTGTACTGCTACGCCACCGCGGGCGTCCCGGCCGGGCAGCGCCGCGCGGACGAGCGGGCCGAACTGCTGCGGCTGTTCGGCGACTGGCACGAGCCCGTCCCGGAACTGCTGCGCTCGGTGGCGCCGCAGGCGGTGGTGCGCTCCGACGCCCTGGTCGCCGACGACCCGCTGCCCGCCTACCACGTGGGGCGGGTCGCCCTGGTCGGCGACGCCGCGCACGCCCTGCCGCCCAACCTGGACCAGGGCGTCTGCCTGGCGGTGGAGGACGCCGCGGTGCTGGCCCACCGCGCCAGCGCCTCTGCCGCCTACCTGCCGGTGGCGCTGGCCTCCTACACCGACGACCGCCTGGGGCGCACCCGCTACGTGGTGCAGCGTGTCGCGCAGTTCGCCGAGCTCGCCCAGGCGTCCTCGCCCGTCCTGGCCCGCGGCCGCGACGCCGGGATCAGGATGGTGGCGGCCCTGGCCCCGCACCGGGCGGTCCACCGCTTCCTGGAGTCGATCCTCCAGTGGCGGCCACCCCGGCAGGGCGCCCTGCTGTGAGGGCGGGGCTCACTCCGGGGCCAGTTCCTCCGGCGGGGCGATGACCTCCAGGTCGTCGCCCAGGTCGTCGCGGGTGAGGGTGCCCAGGTAGGACACGAGGACCCGCCAGAACGCCAGCGCGGTGCGCGAGGGCGCCACGTCCTTGCGGTGCGCCAGCGCGATGGTGCGCAGCAGGCGCGGCTTGGCCAGCGGTGTGCCGCGCAGCCCGGGCCGGTTGCGCAGCACCATGCCGGGGACCACCGCCAGGCCCAGGCCCGCCTCGACGAACCGCAGCACCGCGTCCATCTCCCCGCCCTCGACCGCCAGGCGGGGCTCGAAGCCGGCGGCGCGGCAGGCGTTCAGCGTCGCGTCGCGCACGTCGTAGCCGCGCCGGAACATCACCAGCGGCACGTCGCGCAGGTCGGTGATGCGCATCGAGGCGCGGGGGGTGGGGGAGGGGCGGGAGCGCGGGCTGGCCACGACCAGGCTCTCCCGCAGGATCGGCACGGTCACGAACTCGGGGTCGCTGCTGTGCAGGGGGAGGATGATCAGGGCCAGGTCGAGTTCGCCCCGGCCCAGGGCGCGGATGAGGTCGCGGGAGCCGCCCTCCTCGACGTGCAGCTCGATGCCCGGGTAGCGTTCGTGGAAGAGAGCCAGCGCGTCGGCGAGCAGCCCGGCGCACAGCGACGGGGTGGCGCCCAGGCGCACCCGGCCGCGGCGCATCCCGGTGAGCTCCTGGACCTCGCGGCGGGCGGTCTCCAGGTCGGCGAGCATCCGGCGGGCGAGGGGAAGCAGTGCCTCGCCGGCCGGGGTGAGTGTGATATTTCCCCTGGCCCGGACGAACAGCGGCGCGCCGAGCTCCTTCTCCAGCGCCTTGATCTGCTTGCTCAGGCTGGGCTGGGCGACCCGGGAGACCTCGGCGGCCCGGGTGAAATGCCGCGTCTCCGCGACGGCGACGAAGTAGGCGAGTTGCTGGAACTGCACGGTTCATAGCCTCCGGCTATGGTCACAAGCATTCCCATGACTTAGACGAACCTGTTAAGGAAGATCTAAAGTTCACAGTGTGGCGAACAGTACCCTGACGAAGCAGCGATCGACGGCACTCAGGTCGACGGTGGCGGCCAAGGCCGCGATGGCGGTCACCGGCGCGATCCTCGTGCTGTTCCTGATCGCGCACATGTACGGCAACCTCATGATCTTCGGAGGTCAGGAGACCTTCGACAACTACTCGCACCACCTGCGGGTGCTCGGCGAGCCGATGCTCCCCAGGAACGGATTCCTGTGGATCATGCGCGTCGTCCTGCTGGCGAGCGTCATCATCCACATGTACTCGGCCTTCACGCTGTGGAGCAGGGCCCGCCGGGCGACCGGGGGCAAGGGATCGCGGCGCTACCACAGCAGCAAGAACCGTCGCGGGGTGCAGCGCACCTACGCCTCCTTCACCCTGCGGTGGGGCGGCGTGGTCATCGCGCTGTTCGTGACCTACCACCTCCTCCACCTCACGGCGAACATCATCGCGCCGGGCGGGGCCTCCGACAGCCCCTACGAGCGCGTCGTCAACGGGTTCCAGATCTGGTGGGTGGTCCTGATCTACCTGATCTCCATGCTGGCGGTCGGGTTCCACCTGCGGCACGGACTGTGGAGTGCGGTGCAGACCCTGGGCCGCAACAAGGCGCAGCGGCAGCGCGCGATCAACGTCGTCGCGACGGCCGTCGCCGTGGTCATCACGGTCGGTTTCCTCATTCCCCCGTTCTCCGTTCTCTTTGGGCTGGTGGGCTAGATGACCGAGCTTTACACCGAGGGCGCTCCGATCCGCGACGAGAAGGCCCCCGACGGGCCGATCGCGGAGCGCTGGGACAAGCGCCGCTTCTCCGCGCGCCTGGTCAACCCGGCGAACCGGCGCAAGCTCTCGATCATCATCGTGGGCACCGGCCTGGCCGGCGCCTCCGCGGCCGCCACGCTGGGCGAGGCCGGCTACAACATCAAGTCGTTCTGCTACCAGGACAGCCCGCGGCGCGCACACAGCATCGCCGCGCAGGGCGGTATCAACGCGGCCAAGAACTACCGCAACGACGGCGACAGCATCTACCGGCTGTTCTACGACACCGTCAAGGGCGGCGACTACCGCGCCCGCGAGTCCAACGTCTACCGGCTGGCGCAGGTCAGCGTCGAGATCATCGACCAGTGCGTGGCCCAGGGCGTGCCTTTCGCCCGCGAGTACGGCGGTCTGCTCGACAACCGCTCCTTCGGCGGCGTGCAGGTCTCCCGCACCTTCTACGCCCGCGGCCAGACGGGCCAGCAGCTCCTCATCGGCGCCTACCAGGCGCTGGAGCGGCAGGTCGCGGCGGGCACCGTGGAGATGTACACCCGCCACGAGATGCTGGAGCTCATCGTCGCCGACGGCCGGGCGCGCGGCATCGTGGTGCGCGACATGGTCACCGGCGAGATCGAGACCCACTTCGCCGACGCGGTCGTGCTCGCCACCGGCGGCTACGGCAACGTGTTCTTCCTGTCCACCAACGCGATGGGCAGCAACGTCACGGCGACCTGGCGCGCGCACCGCAAGGGCGCGCTCTTCGCCAACCCCTGCTACACGCAGATCCACCCCACCTGCATCCCGGTCAGCGGCTCCTACCAGTCCAAGCTGACCCTGATGAGCGAGTCGCTGCGCAACGACGGCCGCATCTGGGTGCCCAAGCAGCGGGGCGACAAGCGCGACCCGCGGGACATCCCCGAGGAGGAGCGCGACTACTACCTGGAGCGCATGTACCCGTCGTTCGGCAACCTGGTGCCGCGCGACATCGCCTCGCGCGCCGCCAAGCGGGTCTGCGACGAGGGCCGCGGTGTCGGCCCCGGCGGACTGGGCGTCTACCTGGACTTCGCCGACGCGATCAAGCGGCTGGGCCGCCCCGCGGTGGAGGCCAAGTACGGCAACCTGTTCGACATGTACCAGCGCATCACCGGCGAGAACCCCTACGAGGTTCCGATGCGCATCTACCCGGCGGTCCACTACACCATGGGCGGCCTGTGGGTCGACTACGACCTGCAGAGCACCATCCCGGGCCTGTTCGTGGCCGGTGAGGCCAACTTCTCCGACCACGGCGCCAACCGCCTGGGCGCCAGCGCGCTCATGCAGGGCCTGGCCGACGGGTACTTCGTGCTGCCCAACACCATCAACGACTACCTCGCCGACGGCCCGTTCGAGAAGATCGACGAGAACCACCCGGCGGCCAAGGAGGCGGTCGAGTCGGTGCGCACCCGGGTCCAGAAGCTGCTGTCCATCAACGGCAGCCGCACCGTGGACTCGTTCCACCGCGAACTGGGCCAGATCATGTGGGACTACTGCGGCATGGAGCGCACCGAGGAGGGCCTCAACAAGGCCATCGCGCTCATCCGCGAGCTGCGGGACGAGTTCTGGCGCGACGTCAAGGTCACCGGCGTCAACGAGGAGCTCAACCAGACCCTGGAGCGTGCCAACAGGGTCGCCGACTTCCTCGAACTGGCCGAGCTCATGTGCATCGACGCGCTGCACCGCCGCGAGTCCTGCGGCGGCCACTTCCGCGCCGAGAGCCAGACCGAGGACGGCGAGGCGCTGCGTCATGACGACGAGTTCGCCTATGTCGCGGCATGGGAGTTCACCGGTGTCGGCAAGCCTCCCGTGCTGCACAAGGAAAAGCTGGAGTACGAGTACGTCGAGATGAAGCAGCGGAGCTACAAGTGAACATCACCCTGCGCGTTTGGCGTCAGAAGAGCAGGGACGACGAGGGCCGGATGGTCACCTACCAGGTCGAGGACGTCAACGAGGACATGTCCTTCCTGGAGATGCTCGACGTCCTCAACGAGAAGCTCACGCTCCAGGGCGAGGAGCCGATCGCGTTCGACCACGACTGCCGCGAGGGCATCTGCGGCGCCTGCGGTGTGGTGATCAACGGCGTCGCCCACGGCCCCGAGGTCACCACCACCTGCCAGTTGCACATGCGCAGCTTCTCCGACGGCGACGTCATCGACGTCGAGCCGTGGCGGGCCAAGGCGTTCCCGGTCATCAAGGACCTGGTGGTCGACCGCAGCGCCTTCGACCGCATCATCCAGGCGGGCGGCTACATCAGCGCGCCCACCGGCACCGCCCCGGACGCGCACGCCACGCCGGTCCCCAAGGCCGACGCGGACCGCGCGTTCGACGCCGCCACCTGCATCGGCTGCGGCGCGTGCGTGGCGGCCTGCCCGAACGCCTCGGCGATGCTGTTCACCGCGGCCAAGGTCACCCACCTGGGCATGCTCCCGCAGGGCCAGCCCGAGCGGGCCTCCCGCGTGGTGAAGATGGTCAACCAGCACGACGAGGAGGACTTCGGCGGCTGCACCAACATCGGCGAGTGTGCCGCGGTCTGCCCCAAGGGCATCCCGCTGGACGTGATCTCCCAGCTCAACGACGACCTGTTGAGCGCCCTGGCCTCCGGCAAGCTGTAGACCCGCCGGAAGACCACCCGCACCGCACGGCCCGCCCCTCCGCGCAGGAGGGGCGGGCCGTCCGCGTCCGGGCGGAGTACGGGGCACGGCGACGCCGCGGGCGGCCGCGGCGTCCGCTCACAGCCAGGTCAGGCGGGACTCCGTCTCCGACGGGTAGGGGTCGGTGGCGTAGTGCGTGTACAGCAGGCGCGACCCCGCCGGGCTGGCGGTGTAGACCGGCTCCCCGGCGGAGATCCACCGGTTCCACGCCCGCGCGAACGCCTCCACACCCCGCCGGTTGCGGCCCAGCAGGCTCGGCACGGCGTGGAAGAGCACGGCGTTCTCCGGAGCCCGGCCCAGCAGCCAGTCCTCCCCCATCCGCCGGGCCTGGGCCGCGTCGGCCGGGCGCTCCATCCGGTACCGGTTGATGATGTAGCGGGGGCTGCCCACCAGCGGGGAGATCGTCTCGTCCAGGGCGGTGCTGAACGCCTCGGCCTCCGCGGGGCCGGCCCCCGTGAAGGTGAGCCGGAAGGTGCCGTCGGTGTCGATGTCCAGCCGCAGCCCCTCCGCGCCCACCGGGGAGTGCCCGGCCTCGTGCATCGCGTCGGCAACCGCGTAGCCGAAGCGGAGGATGTCGGGGTCGCCCGCCGCGATCTCCAGCAACTGGGCGGCGCGCTGCACGCGCGGCCCGCGCGACAGCAGCCGGTGGGCGCAGATCACACCGGAGACGCACACCGCCGCCGCCCCGCCGGTCAGCGGGGACAGTCCCAGCGCGAGGGCCACCAGCAGCACCGCCGCCGCGGTCAGCGGCACCGACAGCAGCGTCTTCCACAGCGGGGGCAGGTACAGTCGCTCGGCGGTGTCCACCCCGAACCGGGCGGGCACCGCAGCCGGAGGGCGGGGGCGCACCCCCGCCGCCCGGGGAGCCAGCGCCCCCCGGTGGCGCTGCGGGCGCACCCGGACCGTGGCCAGCAGCTCGTCGGCGTAGGGGGAGCCGATCCGCCAGCGCTCCCGGGTGTCCCCGCGGTCCTCGGCGCGCAGCAGCATCCGGGCGTTGATCGCGGCGAACTCCGCCGTCGGCGGCGGCTCGTAGGGGGAGAGCGCCGGGTCGACGTGCGCGACCCCGCTCATCACCTCCCCGTCGGCGGCCACCCCGAGGTAGCCCTCGTGCTTGCGGACGAACCGCTCCCAGTCGGCACTGCCCCGCGGATGGGCGTCGCTGACGCAGACCACCGTCCAGGTGTGCGCGGTCTTGTCCGGCCAGGTCGGGTCGAGCCGCAGCGCACGGCCGCGCCCCTGCACCACGGCCGTGGGGGTGGTGGCGGTGGTCAGGTCCACGATGGTGTTGACCCGCTGCGAGTCCCAGCCCTCGCCGAGCAGGCCGCGGGTGCCCACCAGGACGCGGCAGCCGCCGTTCTCGAAGTACTCGGTGACCAGGCGGACCCAGGTGCGGGAGGTCCAGCGGCCCTCGACGCGCATCAGCGACCCCGAGGAGCCCACCTCCACCAGCGTCAGCTCCAGCGAGGGGCGGCGCCGCGCCGCGAAGGCCATGAAGTCCTCGGCGGTCTCCGGGGCCGCCGCGACGGTGCGGCCGGTCACCAGCATCGGGCACAGGGCGCGGGTGCGCTCGTCGGCCACCAGCAGCTCCAGTTGCAGCCACGCCGAGCCCGCCTGGTCGCCCAGGACCTCGCGCAGCCGCGCCGAGGGGCGGGCGCTGGCCCGCTCGTGGTCGCACAGCACCAGCGCGCGCAGCCGCGGCCCCAGGAAGTCGGACTCGGCGGCGACGATCTCCACCGTGCTCTGCGACTTCGCGGCGCTGCGGGCCAGCACCCGGTCCACCGGGGAGCGGCCGCCGCGGATGCCGTAGCGGGTCAGCGTGTAGCCGATCGCGGGCAGCGCGGTGCGGATGCGCTCCAGCGCCTCGACGTCGCGGGGGTCGGGGTCGCCCTCGACGCCCCCCTGCACCCCGGGGCGCAGGCAGTTGAGCACGTAGTCGCCGAGCAGCGCCATCCAGTCGTCGGCGGTCGGGGCGCCGCGGTGCCGCTCCAGCACGCGCGCGTCCGAGGGCAGCGCGCACAGCCCGGCGTGGTGCAGGCGCAGCACCGCGTCGGTGAGCTCGGGCTCCTGGGCGGCCAGTTGCGCCCAGCCCAGCCGCTGCCCGCCCTCCACGACCCGCTCGTCGAACCGGCGGCGCAGCCAGGTCAGGAAGTCGACCCGGGCGAAGCCGGGGGACAGCAGGTCGGTGCAGAGCTCGGTGAAGCGCAGCCCCTGCTCGGCGATGTAGTCCTGTTCCTCGGGCGTGGGCTCGGTGATCCAGACGAGCTCCGCGAAGGGGGCCAGGTAGCCGTCGCGGACCAGGGCCGGGATGGAGGCTCCGCGGATCGGGGCGCCGAACAGGGTGTCGACGAGCGCGGCCTCGGCGGCGGTCAGGGACTCGGCCGGGGTCCCGGTCAGCCCGAGCACGTGGGCCTCGGGCAGCTCCCGCAGCACCTCCGCCAGCAGCCGCCCCCACATCTGCAACAGGTGGTGGCCCTCGTCCAGGACGACCGTGATCGGTCCCGCCGCGCGCAGCGCCTCCACCAGGGCGCTGCCGTTGCCGTGCAGCCGTCCCAGCAGGGACAGCTCGTTGCCCTCCTCGTCGGTCTCGGCGTCGGGGTCGAACACCGCGAGCGACTGGTAGGTGAGGACGGTGACGTCGTGCTCCAGGGAGCGCTGGGTGCCCGCGGTGCAGCCCTCCGGACGCTCGAACTCCCGCCACTGGCTGATCCACTGGCTCTGGATCGCGGTGTTGGGGGTGAACACGACGGTGCGGCGGCCGATCCGCCGCGCGGCCTCCAGCCCGATCAGGGTCTTGCCCGCCCCGGGGGGCAGCACCACCCAGGCGCGCCGGTCTCCCGACGCCCAGCGCGCCTCCAGCGCCTCCAGCGCCTGGCGCTGGTAGGGCCGCAGTTCACCTGGCCAGTGGGCCGATTCGACTCTGTTCATCATGGCGTGCGCGGTGTGGCGACCCAGGCCGTCAAGCCGGGGAGGGAACGCGGCCTCCTTCCTTCTGCCGGGGTGCGGCGGACGGCGCCGCTGGGCCGCCGCCACCGGTCGGGCTGGACGTCAAACGGTTTGGCCGAACACGTGGGCGCGGATCCAGGCGTGCATGGCCACCGCGGCGGCGGCACCCGCGTTGATGGACCGGGTGGAGCCGAACTGGGCGATGGACAGCACCGCGGTGCAGACCTTGCGGACCTCCTCGGACAGGCCGGGCCCCTCCTGGCCGAACACCAGGACACAGGAGCGGGGCAGGGAATAGGTCTCCAACGGGACCGAGCCGGGCAGGTTGTCGATCCCGATCAGGGGAAGGTCGTGGGCCTCGGCCCACTCCACCAGGGACGCGGTGTCGGGGTGGTGGTGGATGTGCTGGTAGCGGTCGGTCACCATGGCGCCGCGCCGGTTCCAGCGGCGGCGGCCCACGATGTGCACGGCCCGGGCGGCGAAGGCGTTGGCGGTGCGCACCACCGAGCCGATGTTGAAGTCGTGCTCCCAGTTCTCTATGGCCACGTGGAAGGGATGGCGCCTGCGGTCCAGGTCGGCGACGATCGCCTCCCGGCGCCAGTAGCGGTAGCGGTCCACCACGTTGCGGCGGTCGCCGCCCGCGAGCAGTTCGGGGTCGTAGTGGTCGCCTTCGGGCCAGGGGCCTTCCCAGGGTCCCACTCCCACCTCGGGGCGCTGGTCGGGAGCGGGGCCGGTGGGCTGGGAGGGGACGACCTGTTCACTCACGCGGTTCAGCTTAGGCGGCACGGGGGCGGTCACGCCATCGAGGGCGGGGTCTGCTGTCCTGGGCGGGGAAGGGGAGGGCCCGCGTCCGGGAGGCGGCGGGGCCGGGGGGCGCACGGGTGCTCTGCCGGTCGGGAGGCCGGCCCCGAGGTCCCGCAGCTCCGGCCGGTGGCGGAAAAGGTGTCCATGCGGTCTCCCAGGTTTCGGAGGTTTGATCCAGAGTTGCACAGAATCACCGTCCGGCTCCAGGCCGGTTTCGGCCAGCGCCGCCCGGGGAGCGGGCGGGGAACCGCCGGGCGGCCCCGCGCGTCCCCGCGGCGGTGCGGGGCCGCCCGGCGGCCTGCCCCGGCGGCCGCCGGGGCTCACACGCTGCTGGCGACCCGGCTCTGTAGGTACTGGATCAGCGCGATCAGCACCTCCTTGCAGGACTGGCGGACGCGGGCGTCGCACAGCAGGACCGGGACGTCCGCGGCCAGGCCGAGGGCGTCGCGCACCTCCTCCGGCTGGTACACGGCGGCCCCGTCGAAGCGGTTGACCGCGACGACGAAGGGGATGCCGCGCCGCTCGAAGAAGTCCACCGAGGGGAAACTGGTCTCCAGTCGCCGCGTGTCGGCGAGCACCACCGCCCCCAGCGCCCCCGCGGCCAGCTCGTTCCACATGAACCAGAACCGCTCCTGGCCCGGCGTGCCGAACAGGTACAGCACCAGCTCGGAGCTGACGGTGATCCGCCCGAAGTCCAGCGCGACCGTCGTGGTGGTCTTGCTCTCCACCCCCGACAGGTCGTCCACCCCCAGACTGGCCTCGGTCATCACCTCCTCGGTGCTGAGCGGGGTGATCTCGCTGACCGAGCCGACCATCGTCGTCTTCCCCGCCCCGAAACCGCCCGCGATGAGGATCTTGAGCGCAGACGGCAGGGGTGAGGCGCCCAGGGCCGGGTCAGAGTCTGCGAATGCCATCGAGAACCGCCTGAAGTAGGGTCATCTCGGGTCTGTCCGTTACGGTCACCGGGGCGCGGGCCAGCACGAACCCCTGCGTGACGAGGTCTCCCAGCAGCACCTTGACCACGGTGACGGGCAGGTCCAGACGGGCGGCGACCTCGGCCACCGACATCGGGGAGCGGCACAGCCGCAGGATCGCGAGGTGCTCGGGCTGCAACCGGGAGGTGTCGGCCTCGCGGCGTGAGGCGACGACGGTGCTGATCATGTCCAGCCGGGTCTCCGTCGAACGGGTACGACCGCCGGTCACCGCGTAGGGACGCACCAGTGGTCCCGCGGCCTCGTCCCACGGGAGAGGGTCGTCAGCTCTGTGACGGCCGCTCATGGTCTGCTCGACGCCCGGCCGACGGGCTCGGGAGAGCGCGGGGCGCTGGTCAGGAACTGGCCGACCCGCTTGATCCGGGCGTTCATCTCGTAGGCGATCATCCCCACGTCGGACTCCTCGCCGGCCAGGACCGCCAGACAGGCGCCCTCGCCCGCGGCCGTGACGAACAGGTAGGCGTGCTCCATCTCCACGATGGTCTGGAGCACCTCTCCCCCGTTGAAGTGGCGGCTGGTGCCGCGGGCCAGGCTCTGGAAGGCCGAGGCGACCGCGGACAGGTGCTCCCCGTCCTCCTCGGAGAGTCCGCGCGACCTGCCGATGAGCAGGCCGTCGGCGGACAGCACGATGGCGTGGTCGGCCCCCACCACCCGGTCGACCAGGTCGTCCAGGAGCCAGTTCAGGTTTTCTGAGGCGTTGCTCATCCGTTTCCCGTTCCTTCGTGTGGGTTTGCGCGGTTGCGGTCTGTCGGCTTCGGCCCGGGAGGTCCCGGGTACGGACCGCCTCATGGGGGCACCTATTCGGCCACGGGTCCGGAGAACGGCGCCGGATCGCTGTCGCGCCCCCGGCGGGTGCCGCGGTGGAATGCCTCGATCATCCGGCGTGCCTCCTCCGGGGACCGGCGGGCACGGGCCGGGGCGGACCGAGTGCTCGGCGGGCCGCCCCCGTCCCGCAGCTGGGCGGCGAGATGGGTCTGGCGGCGGCGCCTGGGCAGCGGCGGCCGGGGGTCCGTACCGCCGTTGGAGGCCTCTCCGCCCGCGCCCGCAGGCAGCAGGACGTCGGCACGCCCCTCCTGCGGCGCCCGCGGGGCGGGAGTGGACGGCGGGGCCGGCTCGGCGTCCGGCGCCTGGTCCCGGTCGTCCGCGCCGGTCCCGACGACCAGCGTGTCCGAGAGCAGGACGATCGCCTGGGTACCGCCGCCCGTGTGGGCGCGCAGCCGCACCTGGATGTCGTGCTTGGCCGCCAGGCGCGCCACCACGAACAGCCCCAGCCGGGCGTCCTCGTCCAGTGCCATCACGTCGAACTCGGGAACGGTGGTGAGCCGCCGGTTGGCCGCGGCGAGGTCCTCCTCGCTCATGCCCAGGCCGTGGTCCCTGACCTCGACCGCCACCCCCTTGGAGACCCGCTCGGTGTGCACCTCGACCTTGGTGTGCGGCGGCGAGTAGCGGGCCGCGTTCTCCACGAGTTCGGCGAAGAGGTGGACGACGTCGGCGACGCACTCCCCGCGCAGCGCCAGCTCCGGCACCGGGAACACGGTGATCCTCGCGTAGTCCTCGATCTCGGACACGGCGCTGCGCAGCACGTCGACCAGGGGGACGGGGGAGCGCCACCGCCGTCCGGGCCTGCCCCCGGCGAGGATGATGAGGTTCTCCGCGTTGCGGCGGCCGCGGGTCGCCAGGTGGTCCAACTGGAAGAGGTACTCCAGGAGATCGGGGTCCTCCTCCTCGCGCTCGACCCGGTCCAGCAGGTGCAGTTGGCGCTGCAGCAGCGACTGGTCGCGGTGGGCCAGGGCGAGGAAGACCCGGTTGGCGCCCGCGCGGATCTCGGCCTGTCGCACGGCCGCGGCCACCGCCGTGCGCTGGGCGGTGTTGAACGCGTCGGCGACCTGGCCGATCTCGTCGGTGCCGTAGTCGAGTCGGCGCGGCTGGGTGCGCAGGTCGACGTTGTCCCCCTGTTCGAGGCGCCGGACGATCTCCGGCAGCTCGCTCCCGGCCAGGTCCAGGGTGTCGCGGCGCAGCCGGGACAGCCGGTCGGTGAGGCGGGCCGCGGTCTTGGAGGCGATGCCGTAGGCGAGCGCCCCCGCGAACAGGGCCAGGATGGACCCGCCGACCGCGGTGGAGAGCACCTGGGCGCTCGCCGCCCGGGTGGTGTCGACGGTCGCCCGCGCCTGGGTCTTGGTCATCTCGACGAGGACGGCGTTGACGCTGTCGGCGTCGGCCTCCCAGGCGGCCACCGCCGGCGGCAGGTCCGGGGCCTGTGTGCCGCCGTCCCGGGGCGGCTGCCAGCCGGTGATCAGGACCGCGGTGTCGACCAGGCCCTCCCACTCGGAGGACTCGGCGAGCGAGAGGTAGTGGCGGGCCGCGGGTCCGGCCAGTGCCCACCGGAGTTCGTTGAGCCGCCGCTCCAGCTCGCTGATCAGGCCGGAGAAGGTGATCCGCTCGGCTTCGGCGAGCTCGCCTGCGGCCCGCGCCCCGGCCAGCAGCGCGTCGGCCTGGGCGAAGGTCTCCTGGGCACGCATCGCCTGGACGAGGACGCCGCCGGCGGCCACCGCGGTGCCGTCGCCGAACTGCCGGGTGTGCTCCGCGTAGTGGTCGATGCCCGCGGCGATGACCGCGCTGTAGCGCCGGTGGCTTTCGGTCCGGCTGACCCGCAGGTCGGCGACGTCCTCCCGCAGCGCCTCCCGCTCGTCCAGGGCGGAGCGGAGGTCGGCTTCGTCGAGGTCCTCCTCGGCGAGGTCGACCGCGGTCAGGGCCTCGTCGGTCGCCGTCTGCTGCTCCCGCAGCGCCCCCAGCCCTTCGGGGGACGGCGCTCCCAGGTACTCGGCCGCGAGCACGCGCTCCCGTTGCAGTTCCACCAGTGCGGCGTAGAGGCGGATGCCCTCCTCGCTCTGGAGCGCGGCCGCACGCAGCGCCAGCACCTGGGTCACCGTGGCCGTACTCAGCACGGCGAACAGGACGAGAAAGGTGATCGCCGGGATCAGCACGATCTTGTTGAGCTGTGTCCTGATCCCGCGTCCGGTACCGCCCGGCCCGCTCATGACGTCCTCCCCACGCCGCGCCACGCCGACTACGAATGGTCATAGTGCTCGTACCGACGGTGCCGTGAGTGGACGCTACCGGAAAGCGGATCCGGGTGTGGTGGCTTTGGCCAAACCCGTCCTCGGGAGGAGAGGACGCCGATCCGCGGGGGCGGGCATGACGCCCGCCCCCGCGGGGCTCAGGACCCGGTGGCGAAGCCGCGGTGCTCGGCGACGGCCGCGCGCAGCTCGGCGAGCTGCTCGGCGACCCGGGCGGGGGCGGTGCCGCCGCGGGCCGCGCGCGACTCCAGGGATCCCCGGACCGTGAGGACCTCGCGCACCTGCGGGGTCAGGTGCGGGGAGATGGCCGCCAGATCCGCGTCGCTCAGCTCCGGCAGGTCGATGCCGCGCTCCTCGCAGACCCGCACGCACGCCCCGGCGATCTCGTGCGCCTCGCGGAACGGCACCCGGCGCCGCACCAGCCACTCGGCGATGTCGGTGGCCAGCGAGAAGCCCTGCGGGGCCAGCTCGGCCATCCGCTCCCCGTTGACGGTGAGGGTGGCGACCATCCCGGTGAAGGCGGGCAGCAGGACCTGGAGGGTGTCCACGGCGTCGAAGACCGGCTCCTTGTCCTCCTGTAGGTCCCGGTTGTAGGCGAGCGGCAGCCCTTTGAGGGTGCTCAGCAGGCCCGCGAGGTCGCCGATGAGCCGACCGGCCTTGCCGCGGGCCAGTTCGGCGATGTCGGGGTTCTTCTTCTGCGGCATGATCGAGGAGCCGGTGGAGAACGCGTCGTCGAGGGTGACGAACGAGAACTCCTTGGTGGCCCAGAGGATGATCTCCTCGGCGAGCCGGGACAGGTCCACCCCGATCATCGCCGCGACGAAGGCGAACTCGGCGACCACGTCACGCGCGGCGGTGCCGTCGATGGAGTTGGGGACCGACCGGGAGAAGCCCAGGTCGGCGGCGACCGCCTCGGGGTCCAGGCCCAGGGAGGAGCCGGCCAGCGCACCGGAGCCGTACGCCGAGGCGTCGGCGCGGCGGTCCCAGTCGCGCAGCCGTTCGACGTCGCGCAGCAGCGGCCAGGCGTGCGCCATCAGGTGGTGGGCCAGCAGCACCGGCTGGGCGTGTTGCAGGTGGGTGCGGCCCGGCATGGCGACGTCCATGTTGGCCTCGGCCTGGTCGGCGAGGGCCGTGGCCAGGTCGAGCAGCAGCGCGGCGATGGCGCGCGCCTCCTCCCGCAGGTACATGCGGATCAGGGTGGCGATCTGGTCGTTGCGGGAGCGTCCGGCGCGCAGCCGCCCGCCCAGTTCGGGGCCGACCCGTTCGATGAAGCCCCGCTCCAGCGCGGTGTGCACGTCCTCGTCGGCGGGCGTCGGGGTGAACGCCCCGGAGACGACGTCGGCCTCCAGGCGGTCCAGCCCTTCCAGCATCCGGGTGAGTTCGTCCGGTTTGAGCAGGCCGGCCGCGTGCAGGACGCGGGCGTGGGCGCGCGATCCCGCGATGTCGTGGCGGGCGAGGCGCCAGTCGAAGTGGGTGCTCTGGGAGAGGCGGGCCAGCGCTTCGGAGGGGCCGCCGCTGAAGCGGCCTCCCCACAGCCGCACGGCCTGGTCGTCGGGCTCGTTGGCCACGATGGGTCCTTAACAGTGGATGGGTCGGTGGTCGGACGGGGACGCGGCGCCCCGCACGGC